>TARA_R110002012_G_scaffold4956_2_pt1 | contig 38094 bp, 57 predicted proteins | sample TARA_R110002012 | Tara Oceans TARA_R110002012 (sample SAMEA4396515) | marine metagenome | biome: Westerlies Biome; feature: [DCM] deep chlorophyll maximum layer (ENVO:01000326); material: water (ENVO:00002006), including particulate matter (ENVO:01000060) such as... | depth 40 m
TACAGCAAACAACAACACAGCAGTAGGTGCTTCTACTCTTATAGCAAACACTACTGGAGCAGATAATGTATCTGTTGGACAAGGCTCTATGCAGTCTAATACCACAGCAAGTAGTAATACTGCTATTGGTAGAGATTCTATGGCAGACAACACCACAGGGGTTGAAAATACTGCAATTGGTTATACTGCTTTATCTTCAAATGTTTCAGGAAATAGAAATACAGCATTGGGAAGAAGAGCAGGATTTGGATATACAGGCTCAGAAAATGTATTTTTAGGTAATGAATCAGGAGAAGGTTCATCTTCAGGAAACTTTAATACCTTTGTTGGACACCAAGCAGGTGAAGCCACCAATGGTTCTAGCAATATTATTTTAGGAAATGCAACATCTATAGGCTCTGTCTCAAATAGATATGTTATTGGAAACTCTAACAATGGAACAGGTACACAGGATTATGCAGTAGCTTTTGTTAGAAGTAGTGATTGGTCAAGAATCTTATTAGGTGGCACTTCTATTGCTGCAAGTTCTGATGAAAGAATGAAAAAAGATATTGCTAATCATACATTAGGTCTTTCATTCATAAATCGTTTAAGACCAGTAAACTTTAAATGGAAAGCACCAAGCGAATTTCCTGAAAGTTTTACAAGTTTTGACAGTGAAACAACAACAGCTACTAGGACAGATTGGCAAACAGGTTTAATTGCACAAGAAGTAAAAGCAGCAATGGATGCTGAAGGCATAGAAACAGAAAAGTTTGATGTTTGGAATGAAGAAGAAGATGGTTCACAAGCATTAAGCCCTGCACAATTAATAATGCCTTTAATTAAAGCCTTACAAGAAGCAGATGATAAAATAGATGCTTTAACAACAAGAATAGAAGCCTTAGAAGGCTAACAACAATAGGAGAACAAAATGGCAACAGTAACAGAAGTATTAACAGCAGCAACCGATAGCGTAACACTTATTAACGCTGTTAATGGTGGTACACAGGATGTTGGGGATATGGCTCAAGAAGAAATCAACGAAATGGTACAACGTAATGTAGACCATCTTGAACTTATCTTGGCTTATGAACCAGCAGACGAAGATGATGATACTCCTGACGTAGCAGGAGACTCATCAGATAAGTCTAGCTATACAAGTGCAATCACAACTGGCAAAGCATATATTGCGGCTAACTAGTTTATAATAAGGAGTAAACATGAAGTTTAATTTAATTAAAAATGTAATAGGTGCAGTAGCACCAACCCTAGGATCCGCATTAGGTGGGCCTTTAGGTGGACAAGCGGCTTCGGTTGTTGCACAAGTTCTTGGGTGTGCCCCAGAACCTAAAGCAATTAATCAAGCAATACAAACTGCAAGCCCAGAACAAATGCTTGAGCTTAAAAAAGCTGAAAAACAATTTGAAGTTCAAATGAAAGAACTAGAAGTTGATATTTTTGCTTTAGAAACTAAAGACAAACAAGATGCGCGTACTAAGTTCAGTAAAGATTGGACAACAAGAACTTTAGGGTTTATTACTATTTCTGGGTTTATGGGTTACATATTTTTAGTAACTCTACAACCACCAGAACAAAATAGTGAAGCTTTAATTAACTTGGTTCTAGGGTATTTAGGAGGATTAGCTAGTGCTGTTATTTCTTTTTACTTTGGGGCTTCTAACTCATCCGACAAAAATAAGGAGTAAACTATGTCAGATAACAAACAAGAAATTGACTCAGTCAATTTTAATGGTGAACAATATTTAATAAAAAACCTTACCCCTAGGGTTTTAGACCACCTTAACCTTTTAATTAAGTTACAAGGTGCCATAGCAGAAGTTGCGGTTGATTTAAAAGTCAAACAAAGCGCACAACTACACATCTCTGAAGAGGTTAAAGCTTTTATTGAAGAAGATAAAATTGAACCTAATCCAAAAGAGGACGAGGATGGCTAACTGGAAATACTTTTCTGAAAATGAAGTAAAGTGTAAACATACAGGTTTATGTAAAATGGATGATGACTTCATGCATAAACTAGATATAATACGAGAAGAGGTAGGAGTGCCTTTTATAGTAACCAGTGCTTATAGAGATAAAACTCACCCAATAGAAGCTAAGAAAAAAACACCAGGGGCTCATGCCTCTGGTAAAGCAATCGACATACTAATACGCGGCAAGGACGCTTTAACATTAATTGAAGTAGCCCTTAAACATGGTATTACAGGGTTAGGAGTAAAACAACATGGCGACAGCCGGTTCATACATCTTGACACGCTCGATGCACAACCAAGCAGACCTCGACCACACATATGGAGTTATAAGTGATCGACGACGTATCAAATAGACTAGATAAATTAGAAAGTAAAATAGACAGGCTTGCAGACGCTGTCATAACTATTGCTCGTATAGAGGAAAGGGTAACCACTGTATTGAAACAAAACGATAGATTTATAATGCGTTTAGATAGACTTGAAGATAGAGTAGAAACTGTTGAACAAACTACTAAGCTAAATAAAAAAGATGTAAGCAACGGCGAACGTGTGTTTTGGGTTGTCTTTTCGGCAGTTATAGCCGCAATAATGTATACTTTCAGATGATATGGCGTATTTTAAACTTATCCAGTTTGGTGGAATTGCTCCGCAGGTCTCACCTCGATTACTAGAGGATACTCTAGCGCAAACAGCTTCCAACGTTAACTTAGAGAGTCAACGTTTAACTCCTATAACTGATGATACAGTTGTAAACCCAAAAGCAGACGTTACTACTTTGTCTAATTCTAATAGACAAAGCATATACAAATACACAGATACCCAATGGCTACAGTTCGATGAAGACGTAGACGTTGTACCTGGTCCAATTGCCGGCGACACTAACAATACAGTCTATTGGACTGGTCAATCCTTCCCTCGCATGGGTAGAAGCACCAATGTAATAGGTGGAACTGTATATCCTAACGCATTTTTTAGGTTGGGAATTGAAGCCCCTCCAAATACTCCAGCCGTTGCAATTAAAACACCGGTATCAATTAACGCCACTTTAACTACGTCCAGCAGTTCATCAGTGTTGACAGTAACCACGGCCAGTGACCACGGTGCGGCGGTAGGTCAATATGTAACGCTTGCAGGCTTTGGTGCTCAAAACGCTGTACCAGCAGATGATATAAACCAAACACACAAAATAGCCACTGTACCTAGTGCAACTACTTTAACTGTAGAAGTACCAGTATCAGCTACGGGCGCAAGCACGTCGGGGACTATTAGTGATGGTGCTACATTTAAAGGTCTTGCAGATCAGTTGCCTGATTTTTCTACTTCTTATGTTTATACTTTTGTAAGTGCGTACGGCGAAGAAGGACCACCTTCTGCTGCATCTACAGTAATTACAACTGACGACAACGCTGTAATTACTGTAAGTAATTTATCAACAGCCGGTGCTAAATCAAATAACAATTTTGGTTCTAGTGCTGGTACAAAGCGTATATACAGATCTAATACGGGCTCTAATACAACAGCTTTTCAGTTTGTTGCAGAAGTTGCAATGGCAACTACTAGTTATGATGATACATCTAATAATGATGAGTTAGCTGAAGTTATACCTTCTTATTATTGGGTAGCGCCACCAGATGATGATAGTTCTACATACCCTGACGGCCCAATGAAGGGTTTAACGGCTTTACCAAATGGCATAATGGCAGGTTTTACTGGTAAACGAGTGTGTTTTTCTGAACCATTTTTACCTCATGCTTGGCCTACTTCTTATCGTATGGCAATAGAAGATAACATTGTAGGCATGAAAGCTGTTGGTAATGGTTTAATTGTAACCACTGAAGGTTCTCCATATTTAGTTGCAGGTTCTGATCCTGCTTCTATGAGTGCAATTAAAATTGAATCTACTCAAGCCTGTTTAAGTAAAACATCTATGGTAGATATGGGTCAATATGTTATTTATGCAGGGGCAGAAGGGTTAGTTGCAGCTGCGGGTACAGACGTACAAATTATTACTGAGGGTTTAATAAGCCCAGACCAGTGGCAATCAACTTACTACCCAAGCACTATTAATGCTACTTTGTGGAAAGGTAGGTATTTAGGCTTTTACAATACAGGTTCTGGATTTGGTGGTTTTATATTTGACCCTAGAGGGGGTAAAAATGCATTAACGGAGTTAACTGCAAGTGCGCTTATTAGAGGCGCGTTTACTGATCCTGATGATGGTAATGCTTATTTAATTATTGCTAATCAGATTAAAAAGTTTCAAGGGGGTACAACAGACCAAACCTACACTTGGAAATCTAAAGATTTTGTTCCACCCAAACCAACCAGCATGGGTTTTGTTAAAGTAAATGCTGAAGCATTTCCTGTTACAGTAAAAGTATATGGAGATGGCACACTGTTCTATACAGGAACTGTTGCTATTTCTGGTACACAACACTCAGTTTCAGGAAGTTATGTTAATGCTGCCGGCAGTTCTGTAACTATAAGCTCTACCAATATACCCGAACCCGTTCTTAGGCTACCACCGAGAGTTTTTAAAGATTTTGCAATAGAAGTATCTTCTGCAAAAGTAGTTAATGAAGTTTGTATTGCTGAATCAATAGATGAACTAAGAGGGATCTAATGGCCGAGACTAAAGTTCCAGCCATTAAAAACATTCCGGCTCAAATAGACACCGAAACTAAACTTGCTTTAGAGTCTATGAAAGAAGCGCTTGAAGTGCGGCTTGGTAGAAGGGGTGATCCTAAAGATAGAGCCGTAACTTTACGCGAGCTTATAGACAGTGGTTTAGCTACAGATTTAGCTAAAGCCCCTTATAATCCAAACATTGCAGGTGCAACAGGCTTTGGCCCAGCTACAGATGAAGTTGGAGACGTTGTAGTGCCCCCAGCTCCTACATCTCTTACTGCTACTGGACTATTTACAGAAGTTTTACTAGCTTGGAATCAATCTACCAACACCGCCCCCTATCGCAACCACGGGTTTACAGAAATATGGCGATCTCAAAATGAAGATTTAAGCAGTGCTGTATTAGTCGGAACTACTAATGCTTTTATATATACAGATAAAGGTTTGGAGTATGACTCAACTTATTACTATTGGGTTAGATTTATAAGCACAACAAATACTCCTGGCGTTTACTCAAACATGGCCAGTGGTACAACCGTAGAAAACATAGGGGCGACTATGGCCGCCCTTAGCGAAACCCTAGCAGACTTACCTGGATATAACTTATTAGCCACTAGTACAACCGCAGCGACTATTATTAAAAGTTCTAGCGAACCTAGCACTAGAACAAACGGCGATGCTTTACAACCCAATGATATTTGGTTTGATACAGATGATGGTCAAATATATACAAGAAACACATCAAACAATGCTTGGGTAGCAGGGCGTGATGCAACGTTAGTTAATGTATTTGGAAGTACAAGTTTTACTGGCAGTACTTTAACTGCGGCTATGGCTACTGCTCAATCAGATATTGTTACTGTTACAAATGCACAAAGCGCTACTGCTACTTCTGTAACAAATCTTACTAGCACTGTGGGTACTAATACTAGTTCTATTAGTACATTAAACACAACCACTGCAAGCCACACTGGTGATTTAAATGCTATGTTTGTGTTGCAAGTTGCAACTGAGTCTAATGGTAGTAAGTCAGCTGCTGGTATGGTTGTTGGGTCAAACGCAAGCAATGGTTCAGGGGCCCAGTCCTACGTACAGTTTCAAGCAGACAAGTTTGCTATTTGGAATGGGTCTTCTAGTACAGCACCTTTCATTGTAAGTGGGGGCACTGTTTTTATAGACAACGCACGTATTCAAGATGGAGCTATAACCACTGCACGTATAAATAACGCAGCAGTCTCAACGGCTAAAATTGGGGATGCTCAAATTACCACGGCTAAAATAGCCAACCTACAAGTTACTAATGCACTTATTGCGGACGCAACTATTCAAGATGCAAAAATAGTTAGCTTAAATGCTACAAAAATAAGTGCGGGGTTAATAGATGCTGCAAGGATTAATGTAGATACACTTAATGTTAAGTTTTTTGCTAACACTTCTTCTAAAATATATAACCATTTAAGTACTTCTACCGCAGTACCATTACTACGTTATGGCTCTGCAATTAGAGGGGCTGGTGGTAGTACAATTTACACAGGCAGTAACTCTTCTTTTGTACCCGTTACTATTACTGATGTACGAAACAATGCTTCTTATACTGCAGTTTTATCAGCAGTTCTTGGTAATGTTAGCGGGGGGTCAGTTCAATTTTCTTTAGATAATTCTAATTGGACAACTGCGTCTGGTGGGGAACCAAGTATCTATTGGAACGCCGGCACATACCGGGGCTATGTTTACACTTATCAAGGGCAAATAACAGGTTTAAGTACTTCTCAAAGCACTGTTTATTGGCGAGTTTACTTTTCAGGAACTTATAATCACACCCACATGCAACTGCATGTAACAATGGATAACACAACATAATGGCGGACTTTACAGTATATAAAACGGCTACAGGCATCATAGAACATGTTATATCTTCTGATTGCGATATTAGTGACATTATAGTAGAAAGCGACGAAACAGTAGTGGCTGGAAACTATTCTCCTGGCGGACATAAGTTTGTAGATGGAGTTGCTACAGTTATAACTAGACCAGCTGTTGATCCATAAGATTAGTTAAGGTACTATAAATTATTATGAAATGTAGAGGTATAAATCAAATGGGACCCTATAAAAAGAAGCCAGCTAAAAAGAAAAAGCCAGCTAAAAAAGGTAAAAAGAAATCTTCATACGGTTACTAGCCGTGGAAGATGAAGTAATAGAACACTTCTAAGGAGAGATAAATGGATAAAGGATCTATCTACATAGCTTATAAAGCAACGCTTGAAGGACAACGGGCCCAGGTCAGTTTAGACCTAGAAGTCCTTACTTCAAACGCTACTTCAATACCAGAGCACACTAACTTTACAGAGTACTTAGATCAGCTGGTTGGTAAACTAGTTGAAATTAATGATAAAATAAAGTTAGTTGATTTTTTAATTGCACAGGAGAAAACAGATGGCGTCTAGAACACCAGGACCAAAAAAACCCGGTAAAGTAGGAGATATGAAGGTTGAAGAAACTAAAATGCAACCTAATGTGCCTAACCAAGAACTTTCTACTGATGGCTATACTTTAATGAGTGAAGCTGAAGTATCAGAAAAGCTAGACAATATTGTTTATAAACCCAAAAAACCTAAAAAATAATGCCTAGAAAAGTTAAAAGACCCTCTCAACAAGTTAAAAAGAAAAGCATTTCTAAACGCCAAGAGGCATCCCTAAAAAGACATAGCAAACACCACAGCGCAAAGCACATGGCTTTTATGAAAAGGCGTATGCTTATGGGTGATACCATGAGACAAGCACACAAAAAAGCTATGGCTAAAACTGGCAAGTAATGACCAGAAGAAACTATCGGCAGGAATACGATAGATATCAAGGCACCACCACACAAAAAAAACGTAGAGCAGCTCGTAATAAAGCACGCCGTTTAATGATTCGTAAGGGCAAAGCCAAAAAAGGTGACGGTAAAGATGTTGCACACAAAGACAACAACCCTTTGAACAATAACCCTAAAAATATTAGAATGGAAAAGAAGAAATCAAACCGTTCTTTTAAAAGAACACCAACAGCGAGGAGAAAACGTGGCAGGTAAAAGAGGGTTGTATGCAAACATACACGCAAAAAGAAAACGTATAAAAGCGGGGTCTAACGAAAAAATGAGAAAGAAAGGCGCTAAAGGTGCACCAACAGATAAAGCTTTTAAAAAATCTAAAAAAACAGCAAAAAAAGTGGTTAGGAGACGAAAATAACTGTAATTTGCTATACTATTGTCTTAGCTCTTTTATTAATGAGTATAATTATGTATATAGAATATATTGAAAAGTTTTTGGATAAGGTAAAAAAAGCCTATGCAAAGCTGTTTAAGAAGAATTTAAAACAACCAGTAAGGAAGAAACGTGCCCCGCAAAAAAGAAAACCCAATACGAAAAACAACAAAAGGTAAGGGCGCCAACTACCGTAAAACAAAAGCGGGTGCAGGTATGACTGCGAAGGGCGTTGCTGCTCATCGCAGAGCAAATCCTGGATCTAAACTTAAAACTGCAGTAACAGGAAAAGTTAAAAAGGGAAGCAAAGCTGCTAAAAGACGCAAGTCTTATTGCGCTAGATCTGCCGGGCAGATGAAGAAATTCCCTAAAGCTGCAAAAAACCCAAACTCAAGGCTAAGGCAGGCTAGAAAACGTTGGAAATGTTAATAAAAAATTATGAACAAACGTGCACTTCTAGCTTTAGGATTGGTATTCTCTTTTAATTCGTATGGGGATCAGACAGGTAACTGTACTGCTGGCTCTCAGTATTGCGAGCAAAATAGTTTGGATACTACTAACAATACCACCACAAATAACACCAATACTAATACTAACACTAACAACAATACCAATAGTAATACCAACGTAAACACAAATACCAATACTAATGTTAGTACTAATCAAAATACAAATATAAACACAGCAACAAATACTAATAATAATACTAATAATAATACCAACAACAGCACGTCAACTTCTAATAACACCAATACAAACAACAATGTTAATACTTCGACTTCGACTTCTAACTCAACTGTTAATTCTACGGTAAATCAAAATGTCAACAATACGAGCACTTCTAACAACACCAACACTAACACTTCTAACAATACGAATATCAATCAATCGACTTCGGATTCAAATGTTACAACGGACAATAGGAATGTTAATGAGAACAACTCAAAATCTGACAACACGAACCGAAACATTAATGAGTCGAACTCAACTCAAACAATCAACCAAAACATAAAATCAGAAGCACCCCCTGCTTCTGCTATTGCCCCATCTATAATGTCTTATTCACAGGACTTATGTACTGTAGGAAGATCGGGCGCGTTCCAAGGCCAAGTGTTTGGCTTCTCTGGTGGTAAAACCGTAAGAGATCAAAACTGTGAAAGATTAAAATTATCTAAATACCTTTACGATATGGGTATGAAAGTGGCTTCTATATCATTGTTATGTGCAGATCCTAGAGTATTTACTGCAATGGAAATGGCAGGCACACCATGTCCTTACCAAGGTAAAATAGGTAAAGAAGCAACGGTTGCTTGGGGTGAAAACAAACAAGACCGACCTGACTATAAAGTTTGGTATAAAGAAAAGGTTAAACATTGTAAAAAAGTCTGGCATTCAAATTCTCAACTTAAGAAAGAATGTATCGCTGGCTTAAAGTAGTAGGGTGTTTATTACTTACAAGTAATTTATCAGCTCAATATGTTTATGAAAATAATCAAGACCTTTACGACCTTAATGCTAATGCCAACAACTTTGAGGGTGAGTTAGCTTACTCAGTATCTGACGATGGAATTTCTCCTGCAATTGACCTTTCTTTTGATTTTTCTTTTTATGGGTCTACATTTAGCCAAGCGAGAATGGCAACTAATGGATGTCTCCATTTTGGTTCTAGTGGTAGCTATTGCAATGACTATACTCCTGACCCTATCAATGGACAGCATACTTATACCATATATGCCTTCTGGACTGATTTAATTAGAGACTCGGGCTCGCGTATGAAATCATACGGAGACTCTAACAAAATGATCTTTGGTTGGTATAACCTCAGAGAGTACAACCGAGCATCAGATAATAGCTTTGAAATAATACTTTGGAACAATAATTCTTTTGATTTACGTTATCGTGAACTAAATATAATCAATCACGATGTGCTTATAGGCGAAGTGGGGTCTAATAAAGCAAACTCATACACCTATTATTACCATGATGAATGTTCTACTGGCACTACTAATAGTTCTACTTGTGTAAATACTAACTGGAATAACACAGCAATAAACACAACATTAGAAAACGGCGGTTCTTTATATGGTTCGGGCAGTGGTAATAATATTGATTGTAGTAATCCTTTAAACGACACAAGTTGTACAGGATATGCTGATGCTTACCAAACTCAACAATGTAATATAGACCAACTGTATTCAGAATCATGCCCTTATTATTGGGATGCTTATGATGATTGGCAATGTGATCTCGATCCTCAATATGGACCTTTTTGTCAAGGCTACAGGCAAGAAGACTCTATCGCTTACTTTCAAGAAGAAGAATATTTTGATTATGGGTATGAAGAAGAAGACTTTGGGTATGAAGAAGAGCCATTGTTTGAAGATTTTGTTTTTGAGTTTGAAGAACAATATTTTGAAGAACCCATATTTCTTTTTGAAGAAGAAATAATATTTGAACAACTGTTTTCGCAAGAAGAATATTATGAACCACTTGAAGTTATGCACGATTTACCAATGCATGAAGAAGAAGTTTTTTTACCAATAGAAGATATAATGATTGAAGAGTTTATTTTTCAAGAAACTTTTCTTGTAGAAGATTTTAGAGAGCCTGAAACATTTATTGAATTAGAAACCATTGAAGAATTGGAGGAGTGGTTTGAGGAAGAGACAGCAATGGAAGAAGAACTTGCGCATGCAGAAGAGCCGGCGGAAGAACCTATTGAAGAACTTGTTGAAGAAGAAGAAGTTATAGAAGAAGAACTTATAGCTTCGGAAGAAAAAAGTTCTATAAGTAAAGAAATGGCTTTAAATGTTGTTTCATCTACTTTAGCTACCGCACAAGCCAGTGTTAGTGGTACAACTGCAGGCACATCGGTACATGCCACGGGTAACAGCACTGCGGCTGGTAATGCAGTAAACTCTTCATCTAACTCTGGTATTAGTACTAGCAGTTCTCCTAGTATGTCAGATCAGTTTGCATCCTCTACAGCTCAAACTAATCAAGTTCTTGATATGAGTAGCACCTCTGTATCTGATACTTCTATAAGTACAAGCACAGTTGAAACAGAGACAACTACTACTGAAGTTGTTGTTGCAACGGTAGCAACGGTATCCAGTCAAGACAGTTTAAACATATCAGTTAATTCTGTTAATACTGATTCTGATACAGACACAACAGTAGAAAATATAATTGCAGAAAACTTACAAAATGCGCAAGAGGATGTGCAAACACAACAAGAAGAGACAGGGGAGTATGGATCTGAAAACGCTATTATAGCTGTAATGGGTTTTGTTCCTGGATTTAATAGTTATAGGTTAGTTAGTTTGCCAGAGAAAGAAGTTTGGTATGAACCCAAAAGCATTTATACTACTAATACTATTCAAGATAACACAGCTGCGTTTTATCAATTAGCGGGTACTAATATTAGAACTCTTACTAAACTAAAAGAAATGCAGCCAACATTTTAGGAGACTTATATGGATTGGTTACAAAGTAAAACAACACAAGTAATTGCTTTAGTAGGAATTGTTTCTACTCTTGCAGGGTTTGGTTACACAGGAGCTACCTATGTAAACCGCATAACAAACCTAGAAGCTAAGATTGGTGGTATAGGCGATACAAAACAAGCACAAAAAGCTATTGAAGAACGTTTTGCATCTATAGAAACGTCTGTACAGTTTTTAGAAAAAGAAATTGATGGGGTAGAAATTCCAGATGTCACTGAAATTAAAACTGATATAGCTACAATTAAAGCTGAAATTTCTTCTCTAGAGCAAAAAATAGCAGAAAATAACAAAAACCCTCTATCTGGGTAAATTTTAAGGGCTTTTTAGAAAAACGTGGGCTCAGGATGCCACAGGCGCACATATCACCACTAGGCCAATGCAATTGCTTACGTTAGGCCAATAATTAACTGACGGCCTTCTCAGGCTTTGCTACGCGGGGTCCCCTTTGTAGCTGTCTAATACCATAGTTTTCTGATGCATTTCGTAGATTTATGATTTTTCTTTCCATTTTAGAGAAAGTATTCCAATCTCGAACTTCAGTTGCAGTCCTTCCACAACCTCTGCATCGATCATCACCCCATTGAGTACAAGAACATATGCCAACGCATGGGCAATCGGCCACACTGGTACATCGTCCTAGGGTTTTTGAATGCTGGGTAAAAATTCCTACCTCTTTCATTTACTCCTCCTGCGACTTAACGAGTCTGTCTAAATACCATTGAGCCTTTTTTAAATCCTCAACTTTGTTCTTATACTCGTAACGCCACAAATATTTCATAACATTGCCTTTACAGTAACCAGCAAATGCTTCCTTGCTCATGCTTGCTTCTATTCCATCAATGCATTCTATGCCCCCTTGATTATAGTGAGGGGGTTGATTTACCATATCCATCTATTACTCCTTAATAGTTAAACATATGTTGCTTATTTTATCGATATATGCTTCAAAAGTCACGGCACACCTTAAAAAGCAATCTAAATAAAAAAATTCTGCTAGTGGGTTGTCTGTTATACAAACACCGTCTGGATATCCCAGGACTATGTACGCGGGTAGTTTATGTGTGTGCGCCCGCTGGATCCAGAGGCGTTGTTGTTGAGAAAGGTTAATGGGTACTTTCGACGTACCACGGTCAGGTAAAGATTGCACATATTTATATTCTACAAAACAAAAGCCGCCAGGGCCGGAGTAGAATGCGTCAGGAACACCCCCGTGATATGGGTCGTTGATTTTCCACTTATAAATTTCTTTAGGAAGTTTTTTGTGGATTTTGTTTATGAAGTCCTTTTCTTTCAACTTTTAGCACTCGCTCTCTCATGAGGAGTTGTAGATCATGCCAACGATACATGCGTCTGTTTACGTCATCCCAGAACCAACCTTTTTGTTTTGTATCGGGCATTTAATTAGTATACATGATGCGACAGTATATGTCGCACCATGTACGTAAAGTGATTACTTAATGCTTTCAAACACTGTTTTTGCATTGTTGTAATCGTCGTCAGTTGCCCATCCAACTTTTTCAACTTGGATGTTATAGAACTTTTGACCTGTTCTATTTTCTGTTCTAACAGAAGACATTTTCCATAATGCTGAAAAACGATCTCCACTTAGACCTGCGATTTGAGTATTCCATTCTCTGGATACTCGTAACTTAGAAGACGCACAGTCAAATAGGAAAGGTACGTCCAGGCTTCCTGATTCTGCATCTTTTCTAAGCAACAAGTGTGAATGGGTCTCAGTAATATCATAATCCTCTGGATTAAGATTTTGAGCTTTAAGAGATTCAATAGCGTCTTCTTTGCTTGCAAAGCTACCTGCTAGTCCTCCACCCTTTTCACGCTTCTTCCACGCTACAAACTCTTCAGTAAATCGTATGTTTAACACATAGATTGACTGCCCATAGTTTTCTCGCGTTACAGTGTTAATAAAGTCACCAACTTTGGCCCCTTCAATATGCTCACTGTGTTGCTCGTCAACTTCATTGCTAAGCTGTTGTAATTGCTTAACTCTGGGAGTTTGTAAATGAGCTGCAGTAATGTTTTCATTACCCAACCCGCTGCCTTTTTGTACATGCGCCGGCACTTTATCGCTTACTAGTGTAATATCAGTCATCGTTATTTCTCCGTTTTTCGTTGATATTATTATTTCGACCTGAAATTCATTCGGGTCAGTTCAGTTGCTTCTACGCCTGGGACTTCATGTCCCATTTGTATTAGCTCCCTATAGGCTGTTGCTGACATGCGTTTTTGCATTAACTCGAACTGCCCAGTGGCAAGTACGTGTTCATGCACCGCGTCCCAGTTACGTACTGTAGGGACTATTTCCTGTTTAATGGAAACAGTACACGCATCATTACCAACTCGATCAATTCCTTGATCTTTTAAGCTGATAACAATTTGTGTTTCTAGATCATCCTTTTTTGCTTTAAGGACTTTCTCTTGTTCATGTAAATCGACAATAGATTGTCGGGTTGTGGCTAATTCATTTAGCATTTCATCCATATTCATTAGTGTATGGTCTCCGTTTCTGAGGGTGGTTTTGCAAGATATACCTCATCAGTTAAAGTTAAAGCCTCCTTGCCGGCTTGTGAAATAAGTTCTTCCATAGTGTTTGGTAACTCTTCATCTTTAGTAGCACGGGTGTGTACTAGCTCAGTTACTGCAAAAACTAATGCAATAGCAATAGCTTCCGATGGTCGTTTTAAGATATCAAGAATTGCATCTTTCATGAGTTCTTGTAGTTTTTCAAAAGGAATATCATTTGTCATTGTTTAATGCCGTTAGTATGTGTAATAAGTTTTCCATCTTGCCTAATTTGCTGTCTAGTTTTTTGTATACATCTTCTTCCCAGGTTTTTTGTGCAGCAATAAGAATTGTTTCTGTTTTGCTTTTTTGACCTGCTCTGTATATACGTTTGTTAAACTGTTGGAAATGTTCAGCATTGTAAGTAGGTGAACACCATATAGCTGTGGTAGCTTTTGTAAGTGTAAGTCCATGACCAGCTGATTGTGGATGACAAAAAAGTACTTGTATGTGGCCGGCTTGAAAGCGTTCTACAATATCTTTGCGTTTGTGTGCAGGTACTGATCCATCTATAAGCTCGTATGTAATGTTTTGTTTTTCTGCGATTTCTATAAGGGCGTCGCGTTCGTGTTTCCAATTAAAAGCAACAATAGAATGTTTACGTGACGCAACTAGTTGCATAACAATATCGTAACGTTCTTGATGTAAGTATTGAACGTTGCCGTCTTCGTCGTACACGCCCCCTGATACGAGTTGTAGCAACTTTTTAACCCGGGCCCCTGCATGTACTGCGTTAATAGTGCCAGAGTTAGTATACAAAACAGATTCTTTAACAAAAATATCGTACATGGCTTGTACTTTTGGGGACAAGTTTGTACGTACAGTTCGTACAATATTTTCTGGAAGATCTATGCAATCTTCTAGTGCATAGCGAATAGTTATGTCGCTTAGTTTAGCAGCGACTGCTTCTTCTATACCTGGTTTGTCAATCCATTCGTTAGCAAACCCATTAAAACGTGGTGTACAAACTTGGTTACGAAAAGCCCAGTAGCGCTCCCCTAGATGTTCTCCGTCATCTACAAGGAGCACTGGGTGCCACAGGTCTAGAATAGTATTACTATTAGGAGTACCAGACATGGCAATCCTATTAGTAAAATGTGAGATAAGCGATCTAATATTTTTACTGCGTTGTGCTGATTGGTTTTTAAAAGCAGTAAACTCATCAATAACGATTGTAGAAAACTTTTTAACATAATGTGGATTTTTTTGTAAAAAATTGACAGCCTCAAAGTTTGTGATGACCATGTCAAATGAATCGTCTTCAAATATTTTTTTGCGGTTTTTAGCATATGCAACTCCAAAATTAATGTCAGGTTGAAATTTACGTATATCTTCTGCCCATGCTGCTTCTAGTATTGACAGTGGGGCAAGAACAAGCGTTTTACCTGATAAGTTAACGTGGGCGTCAAGAACAGCACGTGTTTTACCTGTACCAGGATCTGATGTAATAAGACATCTAGAGTGGTTAAGAATAAAGTTAGTGGTATTAGCTTGATGCTCATAGGGTAGGGGTATAGATTGTTCGTTAGTCATTGTTCGTTTTCCTCTGTTGTAACATCCGGTGTTAGTTGGATGGATGTTAAGTTTAGTTATTATACTAGTTTATAGCCCATTCGCAATAGGGATTTTCTCCTTTACCAAATGAGCACCACCTGCAACTATTTTTAGAAGGGTTAGGTGGAAACTTAGTTGCTGTTGTCATAGCAATTGCTCGCTCTTGTAGTTTTGGTAAGAACATAAGAGCTTGATCTCGCGTGTATGTTTTTTCCATGGTAGTTCCATGATCTAAATACCACATTTCTGTTTTAGCTATTTCTAAATCTGGGTAGCGTAAAAAACTACCAATAGCATATGTAAGTGCTTGTTGTGAATGAGCTATTTCATTACCGTATTGTCTGCCTGTTTTATAATCTATTACACGTGCTGATGTTTCTGTTTCTTCTACATAAGCATCTAGTTTTACTCTTGCCCATACACCTTTTTCCATCCAACCACAGGGTTCCCAGTCAATTGTAAAACCCCACTCGCCCTCTAGTTCTACTGTGGCGTTTATAAAACCTTCACGCATGTCTTCAAACTGGCTTTGAAATTTTTTAAGTGTATCAGGTAATTCTTTTAGATCTCCACGTACATAATCTTCAGCTTGTTGGTGAATGTCAGTACCACGTGCAGCGGCCGGGCCGAAGTCTTCTTGTATGCGTTTAACTTTACTTATGTAAGAACGATAAGCGCATGTTTCGTAAGTTTTTAAGGCGGAGTAGGACCAGGCTGGGATTAATCCCAACTCTTTTGGGGCCTCAGTCTCTATTACATTAATGAGATCTGGGCGCTTGTCTTGTACAAGCTCGGTCATTTGTTATACAGCCTTCCTAGCTAGTTTTTTGCAATAGTAAATTATCTCTATCTTCAAAATGTTCTTTAATTAAAGAATTACGAATATTGTCGTCTAATTTCCAGGTTAATACAACCCCTCTAGGTATAGAGGCATTTTTGTCTGCACTTACACGTTTTCTAGAAGTTTTAATATTTAACCTAGACATTGCTTTAGTAAAGTCTCTTGTAGATAATTTGTTACGACTGTCAGTAAGTATGTCATACACTAATTTAAACTGAGACATAGGTATAATTATTTCATTACCTACTTCTGCTATCCAATACTTAAGATATCTTTGTGCTGTACTGATACCCCCAGCATCAAAAGTATTTGTAAGAGGTATATCTAATACTTCTGTAAAATACTCAAGGTTGCGTTGTCGTACTGCAGCTGCAAACTCTTCAAGTACTGACATGGAAATATTCTTCATTTGTATTTTAGCTTCGTTTTCTAAAGCTGTATGAGCCATACGCTGATCTACTTGAAACTTGTTTAACACACCAGCGAATATATAAAGTTCTTGTTCAAGTTTATTCATATTGTTAATAAGATCTGCGTTAGCATTTTCTAGCTTTACTTCCTGGCGTGGGGCTACGTTGTAACGCCTATCGCCTTCTTCTATTTTGACTGCGTCTGCTCTATTAGTTAAAAACAAGAAGTTACAAAAGCTGGGTAGTTCTATTTGATTAGAACGCATTGCACGAATAGTAAGGTTAGGTTCAGTAATTTGATGTTTAAGTTTGTCAGCCATTTTACCTATGCTACCTGCGTCTCCCATTCTAAACTCATCTACAATTAAGAAGAGTGCTGTGCGCATGTACAAATTAAATTGTTCTTCAATATTTTCTAATGCTCGCATAGGTGCTTGTTGTTCACCAAATAAGGGTTTAAGTACTTTGTGTACAAATAAGCCTTTACCAGTCCCAGGTACGCCTGTAAATATCCAAGCAGTCATTGCTTTGTTTTTGTTTTGATAAATGTAAGCTAACCAATTAATAAAGTGTTCAAACTCAGTTTTACCATTACCTAACACATGCATGAGAAGCTGCGCTATGTGCGGTGTTATTGTATGTAATTTTTCAGCTCCACCGTAAGTTAACTCAGATACATGTTCTTCTTGCTTTAACATATACTCAGTTTTTCTATACAAGTTTACATAGTAAGGAGCTTCGTCTAACTCAATACCTTTGTTATTGCTTGGATCAAATACGACGCGAGCATCAGGAATGTAATCCAAGGAAGGGCGATTATGAGAGCGCATAAAGTCATCAATAGACTGCTTATTGGTGGGCGTGAGGGGGTAGTCGTTGGTAAATTGTTGGGTTGTTTCATCGTATATTCCGTTATAGTAAGTGTCAGTGTAGAAGTCACGTAATGCGACTGGTTTTATTTTTTTATCTTTATCAATTTTATCTGCAAAAATTTCAAATATATTTCGATAAAAATCTGGGTCGGCTTTTTGTATCTCCCATACAGGTTCGCCTTTAAAGTTGTACATATAATGAGGGTTAGTTAATACAAAGTAGTATCCATTGCTATCGCCCCCATTAACATTGCAGTTAACATAAGGTTCATTAACTCTTGATATTTCAATAGTCATTTTATCTGGGTTTTGTAACACTTCTTGTGCCTCTCCCCCTATGCTTACAGTGCTTAGCTTGCTTGTTTTTTTAGGTAAGTTAAGTTTTTTACGCAGTCCATCTTTAACCTGGACGCCTAAGTTATGTACGCGTTCTGGGTTAACATGAACTAACAATGGTCTAGGATCTATGGTTACCGAACCACGTTCGACTAGTACAAACCTATCTGATGAGATGGGATCTTGTATGTCATCTTTAAAAGTAGGTGGTGCTATATAAATTATTTTAGAATTTTCAGCAACACTGGGGTCTAATTTGTAAGATAAACTTTGTCCGTTTGCAGACAAAGACAGTTGAGATGACAAGATGTCTGTTTCGTAATTTAATAATTTAAACCATTCTTTTAGTATTTTAGGTTGGGTGGGTTGATCTAATAAAAAGAAAAAGTGCATAGATACTTTATCTTTTTTAAATCCCAAAGATGCACTTGCTTGGGCTATGTAGCTTACATCTTGAAAACATTCTGGTAGTTGTGCAACTATTTTTTCTGCAACTGTGCGTACATCAGGGGACTGGCTGGTAGGCATTTGTATACCGTCTATATCAAGGATTAATAATTCTGTTGACGCTACACGGTCAGCCATCATAGCTCGTGATTCGTTTTTAAGTGGGCGTTTTAATAAACCTTTGTGCAAACAAGCCCCTGATGCAGCTTGTATTTGTAAAGTTTTTAAAAACTCTTGTAAACCTTTTTTAGTTTTAGATACTTGTACATGCTCAGATGTAAAGTTTTTAGTAAGTGGGTAAGGTGTAGTACCTTTGTTTGATATTTCTTTTGCAAGGCGTTGCTTTGCTTTTAAGAAAACTAATTCCATATAATTCTCCGATTAATTGTTAGCTTGTTTAGCTTCGTATATTTCTTGTCTATCTATTTTAACAGATTCATCTGCATTAAAACCTAACTTAACTTGTTTAGGACCTAATGCAGTAATAGTAATAACACATAGTTCTTCACCGTCCTGGTGTAAAACTATTGAGTCATGCTTACGTCTTGTTAGTACTAGATTGCTCATTTGTCATATCGTTGGCTGTATCCCCCTTCAGCGTCTAGTGGTAAATCTGAACACCAAAAAGGAGGTGTTTTCATTATAGCTAGTATTTTATCTAGTGTCTTGTCGCAATCAATATTAGATCCAATTGATATAATTTCATCATGTACTTGCAAAACAACTTGAACTTCAGGCATAGCTTGTACTTCTAACATTTGTTCTACAATAACTATGCGGGCCAGAGCTTGTACAATGTTTTCTGTTAGTCTTGCACCATACGTTTTTACCATTGTTTTACCTGAGTTGTACATAAAATTACCATCAATAAAATCTAGTTCTGGATATTTTAAGAACATATCATTAGGTAGTTGTATGCAACCTGGTTTAATAATCAGGGGTCCATACGGTCGCCCTTCTGGGTTACCTGTGTGACGCATTGTAAATAACGCTTGTTTGCATGCATTCCAAAGCTTGGGTATGTTTGGGTACATAGCACGGTACTGAGCAACAATTGATATAGCTGTACTTTCTCCCACATCAACAGATGGTGATCCATTCTTAAGAGTATCTCTAAATTTATCAGGGCCCATGCCATAACCTAATCCTAAAATAGCTGTTTTACCTACGTAACGTTCTAACTTGTCAGCTTTTGTTACAGGTCTACCATATATCTGAGATGCAAACTCACTGTAGACGTCACGCCCAGCTGCAAATGCATCAAGTAAGTCAGCTTCTTTAGCTAACCACGCAAGCATACGGGCTTCAATGTTTGATAAATCTACAACATACAATTGTTGTCCTTCAGGGGCCATAACTGCTGTACGTAATGCAGATCCTCTGGGTAAGTTTTGTAAATTAATACTTTCTGTACCACCGAAACGGCCAGTGTGTGCTGCGTAATAACGCAAAGGCACAGAGAAAGTGCCATCAGGGTTAGTGCTTTCTAAGAATCTTTGTGCGCGGGTTTCTTCAATACGTGATTTTACTGCTTCTCTTCCATCCCAAAGATGTTTGTATTGAGGATACATGTTTTGCATTTGTATATATGCAGAGTCAGTTTTACTAAACGCAGGAATTTGTTGGCCTGTTGTAGGACTTTTTTTCGTTGGTACGGTGATGCCAAGTCCTTCTAAATACTGTGCAAACTTTTGTTGCGAAGCCATAATCTCACGGGTTGTACCAGAGTCTTCAATTGCTTGTGCTGTTTCTTGTTTAATTTTTTCTTTGTGTGCAATGAGCATTTCTTTATCTAAAATAAGTTTGGGTTCTACAAACATACGCACAGTCATATCAATAATATCTAACTCAGTTTGTGGGTAACCTTCCATCATTTTGTGATATATCTGATAAGTTATATCTACATCTTGAATACAATAGCTACCAATTTGTGCATCGAGCTCAGGATCTAAGTCGCGTATGCCTTTGGCATTAACAAGTTCTTCTCCTTTACGTAAGCTTTCATCGTTTGGAAAACAACGGACAGCTACATCTTTTAGTCGTGCGGATTGATTTGGATACACGCCCCGACTCAAGGAAGCGGTGTCGTAGTAATACGCTGGGTAAAAGCCCAGGTACTGTGTAAGTATGTAAGCATCAAACAAAGTGTTGTGACATACAACTGCAGTTTCTTCCCAGGGTATTTGTTCAAGAGCATCTTGGTATTGGTCTTCTCCAAACCATTCTGTATCTCCCTCATTAAATTTTAAACCTACTCCCCATATTTTAAAATCAGGGTGATTAACGTATTGTACAGTCGTCATTTTAGTCAGGGACAATTGTACGTCGTAGTAAGTTTCAAAGTCTAAGTATAATAAATTCATAAGTTTTCCTTTCTTAATTTTTCCATGCGAACACACCAGTCCTCATACTCCCCCTTCTTTGCACGCTCCCATCCAATTTGTTTACTGTGGACCATATTGTAGGCAACACCTTTGCTGACCAATCTCCACTGTATATAGGGAAGATGTTCAGGAGTGTTGTACCGATAATAGGCTAAGGGATTACGTTTTACGTAGACTCGATTATCCATAATTTACAGTTGACATTCATCCTGAATGCTTTATGTTTTTTAAGTATGACACAATTAAGTGTTATATAACAATAAAGGTGAAAATATGGCAACTTTTACAAGTGATCCTGTTTCAGGTAACCAGTCATTCAAACCATTTCCTAGTGGTGCGATTGGCGTAAGATACGCTAAGTTTAATGTAACTGCTGCACCAAATGCTGCTGATATATACCAAATGGTAGATATCTTTGCTGGTGAAACTTTACATGATATTAAAATCAAATCTTCTGATTTAGACACAGGCTCAGGTTTAGTACTTGACGTCGGTGATGGTTCAGATTCAGATAGATTTATTGATGGTTCTACAATCGGCCAAGCCGGTGGTATTGACCATGAAGATGCAAACCTTGCACCTATCGTTTATTCTTCAGATGATACTATTGACATCACTTGTCAAGTAGCACCTGCAGGCGATGTTGCAACTGGCACATTAGAAATGTGGATTTACATATCGTAAGTTAAGCAAATCTTAAAGGGGTCTTTATAGGCCCCTTTTTTTTGCTGCTTCGTTTGCATTAGCCATTGTTTGTTTTATATCATTTTCTATAACAAACTCAGACCAACTTTTATCCCAACCCGCATGATTCATAGTTGCAGTTTTAACATCGTCAGCAGAAATGTCATACTTTTTAGCAGTGTTACGAACACCCATGGATAAACAATCGTCATGTACATCATGCATCCAACGTTTCATAGCTCCCATAATTAGTTCTCCATTAATTTACTAGTTAACACGGCACTGTTCATTTGTTCTTTAACTTCGTCAGGTAAGATAGCATTTGGATCAAACTTAGGTAAAGTAGAAGGTGTAGCTGGTGTAGCTGTTTCAAACATTTTATCTAAATATTCTTGTGGTACAGAATCTTTACCTGCAGGCCACGTATCTAAAAACCGTTTAAGTGTTGTACAACTGTCTAATAAATGTTTTATTTGAGTTTTAGATTCGTTAATTTTTATAGTACCTTCAGCAAACTTTTCTATATTATCTACATCTACATCAGATGAAATAATTATAGGGTTTGTAAAAGAATTCACTCTGCCTTCAGCAGCCCATATTTGAGAAGAATCATGTTTTTGTACAAGCTGAATAGGTTCTTCTAATTTTAATGTTAAACAATAATCACCGTCTACATAGTTGTTACTTGCTGGTGTTATTTTGTCATTATATTCATTAGTATAACTTTCATGCCAATCATCACCAGTCATAAAAGTTAATGATTCTGTAGCTGGGCGGTTTGGATTAATAATAAAATGTACTTCTCTTACCCAATTAAAATCAGTTGTTCTACTTCCAAAAGAAGTCATTCCAAAATATTTTTTAGGAGAAAACTCTTCATGATTTTTCTTAGGATATTTCATTCTAAACAAACGCTCATGAACATCTAAATAATCTTTCATTAGTTGACGTTCTTCAACTGAATAAAAAGATTCTAAAATAGATTTAAGATAGTCTTGCAGACCACTATTGTTTTCGTACACTTTATAAAGTTGCTGTTCAAAATTCTTAAAAATTTTGTCTCGCAACTCACCACTCATTCTTACACTTGCCATTACACTTTCCTCCATGTAGGTTTTACTTCTTGCCACTTAATTGTGGGAGTATTAATTACAAACTTGTTAAAAACTCGCTTAGGTTGTTTTGTAACAGTTAGTTTTTCATGCACCATTGTTTTCTTAAGTATAAATAAAACAATAGATGCGGTTAAGCCACCAACCATAGCTGCAGTCATGCCACTGTAAGTGCCATAAAAACAAACCATTAAGGTAACTGTAATAATGACATCTATAAAAATGTCATTACCAATTGTTTTGCGTCCGCCTGCTTTAAGCGCTAGCAAAAGCAGTCCGAGCGCGCTGATTATGCCGATCAATAACATTGTCTCTGTCCCTCCACATTAAATATGCCATATAGGCAAATTGAATTAATTCGATCATGATCCACATAGCTGTGGTAATACTAGTTATTAGAGTACTAGACATCTAACATCCTCCAGATTAAATATATAACTGCACCCAATGATATTGAGATTGCAATTAGCATTAGAAAATGATGCATAGATGTTGCGATAGCCAATAAGCCAAGCAACACTGCACCGCCAGTCAAAACAGAAAGACCAAAGTCTTTAATATTCTGTTTAAATTTTGATGATTTCACCATAAGGTGCTTCTCCTTCGTGTGTTGTTATCCACAAGACCGGATAACTTGGTCTGTCTCCAAAATCGTTAGACTCAAGATCTGTAAGATAGACTAAAGCACTAACATTTGGATAATTTTCATTTATGTACTCAATGCCAGGTGAGAAACAAGTTCCACCTCTACCTGCCATAGTAGTTTTAAGAGGAAGAGACTCGCGTGTATATTCAGTATAATTTTGTACTTCAGTGTCAACTTCTAGAAAATGAACTTTAGTAGGGTTAGCATCAAGAATAATAGAAGAAATTTCTGCAAGATCTTGGTTTAATTCTTCGTCAGTTCTAGAACCCGATGTGTCAGATACAACTGCAATCTCATCAATTGATGGGTTGTACATAGAAGGTAAATACAAGCCTTGGCCAATAAAACGACGATTTGGTTTTTGCCAACTAAAGTCGTCTGTATTGTTAGAACGCAAGAACCTAGCAAGTACTTGTTTCCAACATACTTTAGGTTCTTTAATTTCATCAAGTATAGATTCTAATGAGCCAGGTAGCTTGCCGGCTTTGCGTGCACTTTCTGCTGCTTGATTGATTGCAACAGTAAGTTCTGCTTTGGCTTTACCAATGCTACCGTCGTCAGTGCCAGGATGATCAAGCACAGCGCCACAATTACCGAAGTCAGCGGCCAACGATTCCCAGCCACCTTCGGGTTCAGGAAGTAAGTTGTATATTTCTTCAGCATTCATGTCGTCGTATTGCTCATCAAGCAAGGCACCTTTAGGTAATATAAAGTTAGCTTGCTTGAGTAGATAATTTTCTGCATAGTCGCACGCAACGTTCCACTTTTGTGGTTGACGTTTTTCTCTACGAAATATGTGCATAAGCACAACATGCATAACTTCGTGCGCAAGAAAACCAATACGTTCTAATGGTTGCAATTTGTCAAACCATTTGGGATTATAGAAAAGATGCACACCATCTGTGGCACCCGTATCCATGTCATCACGTTCAACGGGTTTGAGGCGAAGACAAAGGGTGCCAAAGAATGGCTGGTTGAGCACAAGTTGTGTGCGTGCATTTGTAAAATTTTGACTCATAGTTCCTCCAAAGGTGTGCGGTCCCATTCTATTTTTAATGTGTTAGGAATACTGTTAAAACAGGGATCATGTACATAACCATCCTCTTCATAATATTGAGACCATTTAGTAAATCCTTTTACGTCACATGGTTCATTATCAAAATGATGTTTAATATTATCCCAGTTTTTTATATGTTGTATTGGTAATAATCCTGCAATACTTAATCCATGGTCTTCGGGAGACTCACCACTAGACCAAGCTGTTAGTAAATCATCTTTATCGTATTCAGCATGTATCCATGGTACAAATAAATAATAATAAATAATTAATTTTTCTTGTTTCATAGCTACCTCTAATTACTTATTACTAATACTTCAGTATCTGCAGTCATACCTTGACTAAGATGTTCAAGTTTAAAATCTTTATCAGCAGGTATAAGTTTTCTAATTTCACATTCACTGATGTCTAGTTTTAAGTTTCTAGACCAGTGAGCGTAACGTAAATCAGGTACATCTTCTGTACCAGTACCATAATGTTTAGCTACTTGGTAAAACCAACCATTAGGGTTACGTTTTGCATAATATTGATGCACGCGTCCTTCGCGCATATCTTTGTCATGTCTACGATTACGTTTGACTTTGTTGATCATAGCTTTGCAATGACCAGAGCCAAAGTCTATACGCACATAGTCGCCTTGGTTGTATTTAGGTGGGCCTATTTCTAACATAATTAGTCTCCTAGTAATGATGCAGTTAAAATAACTGAGTTAAGTTCTTGCTCTTGCACTTCAATAGCTTCTCGCTGTTGCTGTTGCTTAGCTTTGCGTTCTACTTTTTCGTAAACTTTGTCTAATTTAGATTGAGATACAAAATCTTTAAGTGCAGGCCAAGCTTTAAGTGCTTGATTTAAAGTTGTAAAAGACGCAATGGTTTCTTGTACTTTTTGTTTGTACTGCCTACCGCCGGTATATACTTTATCGTTGTATTCTCGAACAGAAACTAATTCAGCAAGTAAAGGGCAATTAAGATCAACATGTTCTCTAGATGGGTTGTCGTCTTCGTTGTTACCAGTAATATCTATTTTAAATCCAACTGTTACATGATCATTGTAACCATCAGGATTTTTAGATAACAAAGTCATAACTTCTCTGTTAGATACATCTAAATTAAAGTCCATATGTTGATCAACAATTTCCATTGTGGCGTTGCCATCATAATCCATTTGTTCTTCAATATCGCTATACGCAATTCGTAAACGCAATGAAGATATAGGTTTAATTTTTGCATAAGTAGGATCTATAACTGATACATTTTCTTCAGAAAGTAAAAACGTTTGCATGTTTTCATGCTTTTGTTTTAGATATTTGTCATACATTTTGTTACCCATATCAGAAGCAATGTCTCGTTCTGGGTTTGCTTTGTCGTAAGTGTTTATTGCTTCTCTTGCAATATCACGTTGTAGTTGATCCGACATTCTTACTGTGCTCATATTTACCTCCTATGATAATAAGCCGTGATTATCTTGAATCCATTTAGTACAAAACTGATTCTTGATAAAGTCTTTGTTGATTGCAAAAATACCTTTCATTAGTATTACTTGAAACTCTGATGGGAGTTTGTTGCATACTTTGATAATATTTTCGAGAGTGTCATCACTCGCTCGGGTGGCGATAGATGTTGAAAGTGCATACAAGACAGCTGGGTTGTCATCTTTCTTGTATTTACCAGGGTCTTTGATAAGTTCGTCGACATCTTGTAGCTTGTCAGCTATTTGTTTGTAAGCAACAAACTCGCCAGCTGGGCCGTCGCCGACTGTCGCTGCGACACCAAAGAACAATGTATCGTCGTTAGCGGTCGACGGTCGATTAGATAGCTTTTTGTCAACGAATGCCCACGAACGTGGTGTTGGGAATGCATACTCGTCAGCTTTGAAACTGTTAAGTAAGCCAGGTCTGTAACGCAAGAAGCCAATAACTTCTGAGTTAATACCATTTTTGAAAGCCCACTCAACCCAGTCATCAATGCTTGCTTCGAGTTCGTAATGCAATAGACGATTACGTACTGGTGTTGGCATTTGAAATACAGCAGCTGAGTCAGTCAGTCTGTTACCTGCGGCAACGATTGACCAGCCAACTGGCATTTCATAATCACCAATTTGTCGAGTTAACAAGAGTTGCAGGAAAGCGTTCTGCGTAGCTGGTGGTGCAGTAGGCAATTCGTCGATGAAGAGAATACCCGTTTCGCCATCACGTGATGCAATAGGAAACACATCAGGCACTGCCCAACGTGTAAAACGCTTCCCTGTTTCTTGTTCTTGCATGATGTGAGGTATGCCACGCACATCGACTGGGTCGAATAAGTTGGCACGGAAGTCAAGCAATGGTATATCTAAATCATCAGCCACTTGTTGTGGTATGTCTGACTTACCGATACCTGGCCCACCCCATATCATGGTGTTAAGTCCTGTACGGATGTTATCTTTAATCTCTGATTTGAGATCGTTTGGGTTAATGTTGTTCATAAATCCTCCTATAGATTTGAGTAAGCCTATCTTTCAACAGGCTCAACATTGGTTATTTTTAAAGGCGATGCATAGTCTCTAAGCATGCGTACAAATACTACTCGCGCTAGGTGTGAGTAGTTTATGTTTTTGTCATAGCGTGGTGCTTGAAACTCTACAGTCATTTGTTGATTTTCGTAGTTTAAAGTAGCACGCCATTTAATTTGTTCAGTCATCTTTACCTCCTTGTATGACTCGTAAATCAGGTTGTGTGTTTAACAATGGTTCCCACTGTATTTCTACAGCATCTGGTTGTGGTGTTGTAAACCAAACACCAACTTCTACTGGATGAGAATGATCTAAGTTGTTGTGTTCTCTGTAAGTACGTATGACATTTACAAGCTGGGCTTCAAGATCTTCTTCTTCAAGTATTTCATTTTTCCAAGCTAAACAATAAGTTGTAACTTTAGAAAGCACACCAAAGTCTTCTTCTTTGCATGCGACTTCGTCGCTATCAATAGATACTTGTATGTGTATATTTTGTAGTTCCATAAGCACACCTCCTGTGTGTTATTAAAGGTGAAGTGCTTTCGGCAATACCTGCACTTCAAAGATATTATGAAGGTGAATAAAAATAAAAACCCTGCCTAAAAAAGTAATATCAGAGGCTTAATATAGAATCGCAGCAATGTCTGTTCTAGTTTATGAGCTCTAGCGATTGCCTGGTCAATTACTTTTTGTCTGCAAACTCAATAGTTTCAACTCGACCACTGGCGTAGGTTACTTTTCTAAAGTGTAATCCCCCACCTTTTTGGTATTCCCATTGAACAATTTGTTTATCAAGTTTTTCTTGTTCGATTTCCTTTTTTCGTTGTTCAAGTTTCTTCGTATGTTGTGTCATCTGATCTCCTGATTTCAATGTTTAAATCATCCGCAGTTATTTCCATTTGATAGCTTTTAGGCATAAAAGTTACAGGTAGGAAATCATCGGGGTAAGTGGGAGTAGTTGAATGTCCCTCTTCGTTAACAGCGCCAACGATTAAACCGTTGCCGGCAAATACTTTGTTGTCAATACTAAAGAACCGTTGTTCTTCAACGAGCAATCCTTCGTCGTCAATAAACAGATCAGTATCTGCACTTAACGGATGCACATCAAAAGTAGCACACTCCAATAAATCATAAATAGTAGCTAGCTCTAGCTTGTCGCCAGGCAAATCTACAACTCTGATTTCTTCTTTGTAGGGATCAATAACAAAACAATATTTAACTTCATTCATCAGCACACCTCCTATAGTGTAAAAAGTGCAGGGCTTTTCATCCCTGCGTGGCTGTTAGGTCAGCAACCTTCCATGATTAACGTATCACGAACAACGGGCGATAGAGAGCCTTTCGGTTGTTCTGACTCTCTATCCCATTAACACTTAAGCGTTAGCGAATACTTGCTTTGCGTGTTCCAATGTAGCACCATTGAGTTCGGAAGCAACTTTGACTGATGCGTCAGCCAAATTGTTGTAATTCCATTCAGCCATACGTTGCTGGCGTCTCTCGACCTCAGTCTGTACTCGTGATGCCTGAATACCAAGATCGCCAATGCCAAACAAATTGTCAATGCTTTTGATAGCATCTCTAATCAGTCTTGCTTTGCGACCAAGTGCCCACATTTTTGCTTCGCGTTCGATAAGCCACGTTGGTAGCTCGTCTTTAGGATTCACGCGTTGCATGGACTCGTTGTACTCGTAAGCGATACTTACGAACTCTGCCCACGTTCTGGTTGCCAATGTAAGATAATTGTAACCAGTAGTTGGTGCATCAATATCAAGTAAGGGCTTGATACCTGCAACAACCATCTCTAACTCTAAGTCATATTTTTCTTGCAACTTAGACGCTGTTTTATCATCGTCGGTTGCAAAAGCAACTGGAGTTAGTTTTTTGTCTGCAAAGACTTTCATAATCTCTTTGACTCTGAAAGCTTGAAAGACAGGTTTACCTTCACCATCTAAACCATACTTGTCGTAGTAGTGGTTTGGAAGTTGAACAGGATCTTGTTCTGCTCGTTGCTCAGAACCTACTGGATCACCATTGGTATCTGGTCTCCAAGCATTTTCTGGTGTGTGTTGACCGTTGACTAATTCACCAGTCTCACCGTTTGCCATGTCAACTTCTTGTACGAAGTCTGATGGATCTACAAATGTAGCATTACTGCTTTTCTTTTTATTACTCATTTAGCACCTCCTATAGTGTTTTGAGTTTCATTTCTATTAGTAACTACTCGCTTTATATCTGAATACTTTTCTTCAGGTATGTGCATGTAGCCTACCGCTTGTTGACGAATGTCTTCGTCAATGTTTACATGTTCTGGCATATATATCTCCTATAATATAAAAACCAATTACTTTAATACACAAGCAACAACTCGCTTATATACAATTACTCACACAAAAACACACAACCGGCGCTGTAAGCGACGGTTGCACACTTGACGCACACTAAGCACGCACGCTTCTAAACTCTAACCAGCTGGGGGCCGAAGCCCCCGATGGTTTAGCTAAAATCAATTTCCATTTGCTTTGGATCGACAGTTGGCTGTTGAGCTATAAAAGCTTTCTTAGCGTGTCTATTGATTTTGCTTTGGGTATAACCAATTGCAAATGCATTAGGTATACCTTTTACTGATCTAGTTATTGGTTTAACTAGGTTTACTGTTTTCTCAGAAATGTTTCCAAGAAATTGTATTGATGAATTGAACATGTGTATGTCCTCCCGCTTTCGCTGTTATCATCGGTTGAAATCAGTGGCACTTGCGCGTTTGTTTACCAAGTGCCGTGTGTAGTTCTTCTCCATAGATCTACCAACTAAGTCTTTCGTATCTTTTTACTTCTACCTAAGCTCGAAAGATATAATAAAGATTAGGTAAGAAAGCCAGTTTGAGTTATAAACCACTGGCGGGGTTCGTTAAGCTGAAGCCGAATCTCCGCCCATTGGTTGTTGTTTAGGCTCGATTGGGAAAAAACTAATTTTTTCAAATGAACCACCAACTACCATAGGTGCAAAGTTAGGATAGAAATCCAATCCGTTGCCGTTGGCATGAGCTACTGCTCTTCCAATCTCTACGAAGTTAGTTTTCTCTTCACCTTCAGAGTTTTTAAAAGTGCCTCTGCTCACTTTAGCTACAAATGATTTAGCCATGATGTATACCTCCTTGGTATAGTTATTAATAATACAAACACGAAACCTACAACCAAACGCTGTTAAGCGTTGGTTGCAAATTTCAACAAAATATCGCCATGACATGAATTGGGATGGCAATAACAAACTAGATTTTTATGCTTTAATTCACTCAATGAACTTAATAATTCATCAGAGCTCATTAAATACTCTTCATACTTAGCAATAACTTCTTCTCTATTACCATGCACACCGATCTTGAAGGGGTTCCCCCATTTGGAACCTCTTCCTATATACACATCAGAAGAGCTTTTGGGCTCTCTGATGTGTTTAACTCTTCCAAGATTTAACTCCATAATTTTCTCCAAAATTCAACAAAAAATTCTCTTCTACTCATATTTATCTCCTAAATTAATAATACAAATATAAAACCTACAACCAACGCCGTTAGGCGTCGGTTGCAATGGTTCTCCAGGTCAGGTTGTATCTAGCGTGAGCATAGATAGGTCCTGATGATTCTTCATCGTATCCGCAGGATTCGACTCTGGCTGGTATTGGTAAGCCAACGCCATGCCTAAGCTTGGTGAAGAAGTTACGGTTACCAATCAGGAAGTCGCCTTGGCGAACTTCAACTGAATTGTTGCCGAAGTAGAATGGAGCTGATGCCCCAATGCTCAAAGATGCAATGGGCCCGATTAGTTCGGGTTCATCGTCTTTGTGCATTGCCAGCTTTTGAGTGCCGATGTATCGGTTAATCAAAAGGTGGTTAAAAAGTGGTAGCTTTTCAGGGTTGAAGCCCATTTCGATGGCGTTGCGCCTCGCAAGGTCAGTGAAATCAGAGAGCATGTCAAAGTCCGCAAGGTCTTTGGCAATGTGGTCTCTGCCTGTGTAGCGGTAATTCAGACCAGGCTCTCCGAGCCACGCAGTGTCTCGGCCGAATTCGGTAACGAATTCTAGCCTGTCGAATTCCGCCTCGAGGCAAGGGAAGCAAAGTCCAGTGATGGTCTTTGCGAGATATGCCCCGAGTGTGGGGTCTTTGTAAATAAATTCCATAGTTCCTCCTTGGAAATTGAATTTGCACACACAAAACTAACAACCAACGCTGTTAAGCGCTGGTTGTAGTAGAATCCCGATCGTCACTACAAACACAAGGCAACAGATCATTGAGATCTATGCCAAGTTCCTCAAATGTCTGATCGATCTCAGACTGAGGTGTATGACAAGCAGGACATTCTTTATGAATACTCATATTTATCTCCTAAATTAATAATACAAATAACAAACCATCAACGAGCGCCGCCAGGCGCTCGTTGCGAATACCAGCTTGAGTTACAAACCGCTGGTGGGGTTCCTCCACTTTCTTGGAACTTCGTCAAAAGCATCGCCAGCCCACTTATCAAAGTCGGCTATTGCTTCCTCTTTAGTAGCGAACTGATACGTATACATTGAATCTTTGACCGGTTCTTGGTCTTCAATGTATATTTCACCAAGGTCGTTAGTCTCAGTGACCATCACAACCATGTACCCATGCAACCCACTAGTGGTTGAAAGGTATTGGTATGTAACAGAGCCATCGTCGTTAATTCCGTCGGCTGTTGGTAAAGGTAAATCCATATATATCTCCTATAAATAACAATTAATAATACAAATACAAGACCTACAACGGACGCCGCCAGGCGGACGTTGCTAAATGTTCCACGTGTTCCACAATGTTCCACGTAAAATGGGCCTCGTGGAACACTGGAAAGGTGCTTGGTTAGTGGATAATTGGGAAATGTTCCATGTGTTCCAGTACTTTTTGGTTAATAAAATTAAAGAACAAAGAACAACGGTCGACGGTCAGTCTTACGCAAGTTCTGTTTTTGATGGAACATTGGAACATTCGTGCCAATATCCGGTGCTATGCCGCACGACTGTGGGATAAATTGTGTTCCACATAAATGTTCCACAAGGTGCTTAGACCGTGGAACATGTGGAACATATTTCTCACAGCGTGCACATACGCACGCAATCCACATCACTCCGTGATGATAGTAGTGCACATGATAGTAGGCACGCACATGAGCCCCCTGGGCGAGGGTGGGGGCCGAAGCCCCCGGGGAGAACTAGTCTCTGTATCTAAATTCGCCATTGATTTGTCTTCTCTTAAGAATTAGTTCTAAGAAAACAAGATGGGTCATGCCTAGTGCTAATGGTATTACTACCAAGTAACCAATGACCTCTAATATATATAATATATCCATGATTATCTCCAACACTTGTATGTTGTACATGCACCGTCGACATATGGTCCTGTGCAAATGTTACATATCCCAACGTCCCCCGAATCTTCTTCGGAGGTTGTTGGCTTAGCGATAGAGGATGGCTTATCTTTATTCCATTCTCTGTTCCATGTATCTATGAACTCTTTGGTTCTAGGTACTGCGTGCTCAGCTACTTTAGCTACTGCTTGAGTAGTTAACTTAACTGTTGGCTTAGCTATAAATTGCATAGCTCTTATTGTTTTATCTAATGACATGATGTTGTCTCCCGGGTCTCCCCTATAATATTTAAAACATAATACATAAGACTTACGACGGACGAGGTACGAGGCTGTCGTTGCCTACTGGTTTTCATACAAGGTTCCAAAACTTAGAAACAAGGTTCCAAAACAAAAAACCGGATCGGGGGATGGGGGTGTCTACTGGTCGAGGGGGGAGGGAATGAGAGTGTGATATGGTATAGTTTTTTTACTAAAAAATTTTCACAAAAAAATTATGGCAGATAAAATATGTGATAGGTGTGAAAAGAGTCTACCTAAAAAAGACTTTGAGTCCCACCGAAGAGTGTGTAGAGCTTGTGCTTTGTCGCTTACTAATATTGCCAAAAGTTCAAGCCCATATAAATATTTAAAAAATTTATGGAATCAACTTAAGTATTCAAGAGAAAAGGAAGAGGGTATGTTATTTGAAATAACTCCAGAACAACTTAATGATTTATGGGACAAACAAGATGGACGTTGTGCGTTGTCCGGGGTCTTCATGACGTGGCACAAGGGTGGAGAAAAACGCAATACTAATGTTTCAATTGACAGAATTGACCCCAACATAGAATACATGATAACCAACATTCAACTCGTTTGTTGGCGTGTTAACTTAATTAAGCATACAATGACAGAAGATGAATTATATTGGTGGTGTAAAAATATAGTTACACACAAGGAAAAATTTTAATATAATCTTTCAGCATGCGATTACTAGACGAAGATAGACCCACAGATATGACCGAACAAGATAGAACTGAGTTACAATCTCACCTGCCTTATGCCGGTTTACAACTTAACGAGCTTTCGGTTCAGGAAGAGCGGCTGGTTTTGTTTCATCTAAGGGGAATGAGCAAAGCAGCCGCCGGACGTGCTGCGGGGTACAAGGACATGAACCGTGTTTACCAAGTATTCAAAACTCCCAAAATGCAAAAAGCTCTAACCTATCTACGTAATGAAATGCGCGAAGAGGTAAAGTTCGATAAGAACACAGCAACTGGCATGTACTTAGAAGCTCATTCAAAAGCAGCCAACTCGACGGAAGAAAAGAATGTTGTTGATTCGTTATGCAAGCTCCACGGTCTACACATTCCTGAACAAGCGACCATGATTAATATAAATGTAGAGAAAGTAGAACAGTTAGAAAAATTAACTGATGCGCAACTTTTGAAACTTGCCGGTAACGATACTAACTACTTGGAGCCAGATGGAAGTAACGAAGACTGAATGTAAAAGATGTCGCGGGCTCTATCCGGAGAACTTAGTTCTTATTGATGAAATCTGCGTATACTGTCGAGCTGACGAAGTTGAATCAATACCCGAGCCCCAAAAGCTGATTGATCAGAAGTCGCAAAAAGCAGAAATGTCTGCCCAAGCAAAAGCAGAACAAGAATTAGCGAAAAGAGTCTTAGCACGTAAAAGATTACTCCCATTTGTTGAACGATTTAATACAGACTATCAAGCAGGTTGGGTACACAAAGATATTTGTCAACGACTAGAGAAATTTAGCGAACAGGTTGCGAATAAAGAATCACCAAGACTGATGCTCTTTATGCCGCCTCGACATGGTAAATCTACGTTAGCTAGTATTGCTTTCCCTGCCTGGCACTTGGGCCGGCATCCCGAGCATGAGTTTATAAGTTGTTCTTATTCAGGCTCTTTGGCTATGAACTTTTCACGAAAAGTACGTCAACTGCTTAGAGAACCAGTATACAAAAATGTGTTCGAAAAATCTAGACTAGATAAAGATTCTCAGTCAGTAGAATCATGGCAAACAACTCAAGGCGGCGGTTATGTAGCAGCGGGTGTTGGTGGTGGTATTACTGGTAAAGGTGCGCACGTAATGGTGATCGATGATCCAGTAAAAAACAGAGAAGATGCAGAATCTGATAACAACAGAGATGCGACCTGGGATTGGTATACATCTACAGCTTATACAAGGTTGTCCCCAGGTGGAGGTATACTTGTAATTCTTACGCGTTGGCACGACGACGACCTGGCCGGTCGCTTGTTGACCCAAGCAGAAGAAGGCGCAGATGAATGGGAAGTCATTCGCTACCCAGCCATTGCAGAAGAAGACGAAAGTTTTAGGAAAACAGGTGAAAGTTTACACCCAGAGAGATATAATGTGGACGCTCTCGAGCAGATAAGGAAAGCCATCGGCCCGCGCGATTGGTCTGCTCTATACCAACAGAATCCAGTATCTGACGAAGGCGATTACTTTAACCGCGACATGATCGCATATTATGACTTCGATGAAATCGATACTTCAAAACTTCGTTACTACTGCGCGTGGGATCTTGCGATCGGACAGCGTGACCGGAACGATTACTCAGTTGGTATTGTTGTCGGTGTCGATGAATATGATAATTTATTTGTTGTTGACGTCGTTCGCGGTAAGTACGATGGCTTTGAATTAGTAGAACAAATTTTAGACTTGTACGAACTATGGCGTCCGGGTATAGTGGGAATAGAAAGAGGTCATATTGAGATGGCCCTGGGGCCGTTTCTAGAAAAAAGAACAAGGGAACGGGGCCTATCTGAAGCTTACTTTAAAGATTTAAAAGTTGGTAGGCGAGATAAGGAGTTACGTGCACGGGCAATCCAGGGTAGAATGCAACAAGGTATGGTATACTTTCCACAAGATGCTGTTTGGACTGGACCAATGGTTGCAGAACTATTACGTTTCCCAAATGGTACACATGACGACCAAGTGGATGCCTTGGCGTGGATCGGTTTAATGATGACAGAATTTGCTACATTTTATGAAAGACCTGAGCATGTTCCGTCGTGGAGAGATGGATTAAAACATTTAGTAAAAGACGGAAAACGTAAATCATCAATGAGCGCTTAATGGCAAGTTATAAAAAACCAAAAAAGAAACTTAGTGCGGGGGAAGAACAAACTCTTGCTAAAAGACAATGGGAAGCTTATACCCGAGCCCGCGACCATGGGCATTTAGACTATGTAGAAATGGCGCAACAATGCGACGCATTTTATCGCGGCGAACAGTGGGACGAAGCTGACATATCCGCGCTCGACGATCAGGGTCGACCAGCATTAACAATCAACACTATTTTACCAACAGTCAATACAGTTCTTGGCGAACAAAGTACGCGAAGAGCAGATGTACAATTTAAACCTAGAGGAAATGGTAACCAAGAAACAGCAGATGTACTTTCTAGGTTGTACATGCAAATTGCAGACAACAACAAATTAGAATGGTTAGAAAGCCAAGCTTTTGCTGATGGGTTAATTCAAGATAGAGGTTGGTTTGATGTTCGTATAGATTTTTCTGATCACATTAATGGTGAAGTAAGGGTAGAAACTAAAGATCCTTTAGATATTATTATTGATCCAGATGCTAAAGAATATGATCCAAGAACTTGGAATGAAATTTTTGAAACCAAGTGGATGAGCATAGAAGAGATTGAAGAAACCTATGGGCAAGAAAAAGCAGATAAGTTAAGAATGATTGCTGAAGTTGGTACAACTTTAGGTGCAGACTCTATGGAGTATGAAGATGAAACTTACGGCGATACTGATAAAGAAAATTATCATGGGGCTGATTATCCGAACAATCCAGAAGATGCGAGAACACTAAGATCTATAAGAGTTGTAGAGAGACAATATTATAGATTAAAAGATTGCATACTTTATGTTGACCCAGTAACAGGTGACAAAAGAAATGTTCCTTATGAATGGGGCAAACAGAAAAGAGAAAAGTTCGCTGATGATTATGGTCTTTATATAGTAGAAAAAAAAATGCGAGCGGTTCGCTGGACAGTAACAGCAGACACAGTAGTGCTGCATGATGACTGGTCCCCATATGATCACTTTACTTTAGTACCTTATTTTCCATATTGGAGAAGGGGTAAACCTTTTGGCATGGTTAGAAATTTAATTTCACCACAAGAACAACTAAACAAAATTTCATCTCAAGAACTGCATATAGTTAACACAACTGCGAACAGCGGTTGGATTGTAGAGTCAGGTTCTCTTACAGGAATGACAGCAGATGATTTAGAAGAACACGGTGCGGAAACTGGTTTAGTACTCGAGTTTAATCGCGGTAGTACTCCCCCTGGTAAAATACCGCCAAACCAGATTCCCACCGGTCTAGATAGAATTGCACAAAAAGCGGCTTCTAATATAAAACAAATTAGTGGCATAAGTGATTCTATGTTGGGAACAGATGGGGCTGAGGTTTCTGGAGTTGCTATACAAGCAAAACAAAATCGTGGCGTATTAATGATTCAAGTTCCTTTGGATAATTTGAAAAAAACAAGACAGTATTTAGCAGAAAAAGTATTGAACCTTGTACAAAGGTATTACACCGAAGAGCGGGTTATCCAAATTACCGATGAATCAGATCCTTTTAAACCAAGAGAACCTATGGCAATAAACCAAGTTACTCCTGAAGGTCAAATCATAAATGATTTAACTTTGGGTGAGTATGACGTTATTATTGCAACTGCTCCAGCTAGAGATAATTTTGATGAAGTACAATTTGCAGAAGCAGTAGAACTTAGAAAAGCTGGTGTACCAATACCAGATGATTTAATTGTTGAGTACTCGCATCTTGCACGTAAAGCAAATATTGCACAGCGTATTAGACAAATGCAAGGTACTGAACCACCAACTCCAGAACAAGCACAACTTGCACAGTTTGAAATGGAATCTAGAATTAGAAGCACACAACTTGAAATTGCTAAACTTGAAGCAGAAGTCAAAAACCTTGAATCTACTGCTCAACTTAATATGGCAAAAGCACAAGGCGAAGCCTCTGATCCACAACTTAAAGTTGCAGAATTACAAAGTAAAATACAAATGAAGCAAGAAGAACTTGAACTAAGAGAAAGATTAGCAGGAATGACTAATGAAGTCCGAAAAGGACAATCAGAAACCCAGGCAGCAGCCAAGTTGGCAACTGCCGCCATGAAACCTACAGGAGGTAATAGAAATGGCTAAAAGTAAAAAACAGGATAATGCAGAAGCACCAGAAGAATTGGTATTAGATGGTATGCCGGGGGCAGATGCAGTTTCAGAAGAAGAGGTAAAACCTTTTGAAGTAGATTTAAATTTTGATGAGGTTCCAGAGGAGGAAGCAAAAGATGAAGAAGTCGAACAGGAAGTTGACGCCGCTCCAGAAGAAGAAGTTGTTGCGGAAGAACCAGAACCAGAAGTTGCGGAAGAGGAAACAGCTGAACCAGAAGCAGTTAGCGAAGAAGGAGTGGTTGAAGACAGCGAGCCAGCTCCACAACCAGATATTTCAACAGTTGAAGGAAGCGAGCAAAGCCTTGACGGACAAGATAAAGTAAAAGCGCCTATGGTGCCTAAGTCTAGACTTGATGAAGTCTTGGCTAAAAACAAAGCTATGCAAAAAAAGCTACAAGAGGCTACAGAAGCAGAGCAACAAGCTTTAGAAAATGCTCCAGAATACGATTTTAATGCAAAAGAAGTTGAATATCAGGACTTAGTGCTTAATGGAGAGACTGAAAAGGCTGTAGATCTTAGAAATGAGATAAGAAATGCTGAAAAAGAGCAATTTATGTTTGAAGTTCAAGCAAAAATGGGCCAAACAGTGCAACAAAGCCAAGAAATGACTGAACTACAAGCTAAAGCAGCTGAAATTGAAGCAACTTTTCCTGTTTTAAATGAAAATAGTGCTGATTTTGATGCAGATTTACAA
>TARA_R110002012_G_scaffold74949_3_pt1 | contig 38013 bp, 38 predicted proteins | sample TARA_R110002012 | Tara Oceans TARA_R110002012 (sample SAMEA4396515) | marine metagenome | biome: Westerlies Biome; feature: [DCM] deep chlorophyll maximum layer (ENVO:01000326); material: water (ENVO:00002006), including particulate matter (ENVO:01000060) such as... | depth 40 m
GCCAACAACACCACCAATTACCGATGCTACGGTTGTCAACGCAGCAAATCGCCAAGCCTTTTCACGCTGTGCTAATACCATAGGGGCCAGTAAAACATCAGGGGGAATAGGAAAAAAAACAGACTCGGCAAAAGTTAATAATGCAAGAATTCTAGGTGCAAACTTATGTTCGGCCCATTTAAGTGTCCATTCGTATAACGCAGAAAATATTTTCACAAACTATCCTAAAGCGCCAGGAACTAGAGGAACAAAACGAACAGCTTCAATTTGCTGCTCTTTATACTCATCGCCATGGCGGGTAATTAATTTTAAAATTTGGCTTTGCTCGCCAACCGGGATAATTAACCGACCACCATCGGCGAGTTGCTCAAGCAACGCAGTCGGCACCTTAGTTGGGGCCGCCGTAACAATAATGGCTTGAAATGGTGCTTTGCTTTGCCACCCCTGCCAACCATCACCATGCTTCATGGCTACATTATGTAAATCCATACTACGTAATCGACGCTTTGCCTGCCACTGCAGTGACTTAATACGTTCAACAGAAAACACCTTCGACGTTAGTTGCGCTAAAATAGAGGTTTGATAACCCGATCCAGTACCAATTTCTAAAATACTCTCAGGCACACCATCGGCGAGTAAAAGCTCAGACATTTTAGCGACAATATAGGGTTGTGATATGGTTTGTCCTTGGCCAATAGGTAGTGCAGTATTGTCATAAGCTTTATGCGCTAAAATTTCAGGCACAAAAATATGACGTGGTGAGCGAGCTATAGCTTGTAATACCTGTTGGTTTCGAATGCCTTCAAGCAATAATTTTTGCGCTAATATTTCGCCACTGCGACTCGACTTTCCGCCGATACTACTGCCGGCTCTGGCGTTGATAGTACTTTGTTTCATAGTGAGAGTTCATTAATCCATTCTGTCATTTGTGCCATGCTTTTATAGGCCGTCATATCGATAGTCAACGGGGTAATTGACGCATATCCATGGGTAACGGCATGAAAATCAGTGCCGACACCTGCATCTAGTTCTTGCCCTAGCGGGCCATACCAATAAATATCTCGCTGCCAAGGGTCTTTCATTTTTGTCATTGTTTCCGCTTTATGACGATGACCTAAACGAGTCACTTGAATACCTTTTAATGCATTTAAAGGTATATCAGGAACATTGATATTAATAATTTGATCGCTTGGTAACGGGTGTAACTGCAAGCGTTCAATAAATTTAGCGGTAACAACGGCTGCCGTTTTAAAGTTTACGGGACTCTTAGATACTAATGATACCGCTATTGCTGGCATACCTAGATGACGACCTTCAGTTGCCGCGGCTACTGTACCAGAATAAATCGTGTCATCACCTAAATTAGCGCCATGATTAATGCCCGCAACAACCAAATCAAGTTGCCCTTGCATTAATTGCGTCACACCTAAGTGTACCGAATCTGTTGGTGTGCCATTAACAGAAATAAAACCGTTGTCTAATGCTTGTGCTCGTAACGGGTTTAATAATGTTAATGAATGACTTGCGCCACTGCAATTTCTATCCGGTGCGACTACAGTAACATCAAATACTTTTGCTAGCTCATCATAAAGTACTTTAATACCTTCGGCATTAACACCGTCATCATTGCTCAATAATATTCTCATGACTGACCTTATTTTTTTGATTTATTATCAGTTGCCAGCTTTGAAGATACATCGACTCGTTCAGTCATATCAGTATAATTAATTAATTCACGCATAATGGTGGTCGCATAAGCACCGGCAGGTAAGAAAAAAGATAACGTAACATTATTATTAGCAATATCAATTTTTGGCTCTTTCATTACTAGGCGAATGCGACGACGCTCTTGTTTCAAACCAAAACGTGGTAATCCTTGGCAAAACTCAGGCAATTGCTCTGCGACACTTTCTTCAAAAGTTAGCGCCTGCTTACTGGTCATTAATTCACCCGCCCCCCACATAGGAGCCGTGATATCAACGTCATGATTAACATGTCTATCAATTAAGCTTTGATCAATGTTATCAGCTAAAAATACCGACTGTGTACCAGCAAGCATTAATACATCCCCCATCATTAATGTCTCAAACTTTTCTTTCTCAATACGCTGGCTGATCACTTGATTAAAAATCAATGAACGTGCTGCGGATAAATACATACCTCGCTTTTTCTTATCATTGACTTTCCGGCCAGAAAACAGACTCAATGCTTGAGCTATATTACCGCCATTAATGCCAAACCGTTGCTCACCAAAGTAATTAGGTACACCGTAATTACTCACGACATGCCAGCGTCGAACTAACTCATCAACCTCAGTAACATCACGCAAGGTAATTTCAAATCGATTACCGTCTAAGCCACCAATGCGTAGCTTCTTGTTGTGACGCTTGTAAGACAAAACCTCAACACCTTCAATATCGAGATCACTTAAGTCATAAACTTGCTTACCGGGAACATGTACACCAAACCATTGTTCGGTCACGGCAAACCTATCTTTTAAGCCTGCATATGAAACCAGAGACTCTTTAACAGAAAAGTATTTTGCTAATTGTTTAGCAACAAATGCCGTGTTAGCACCTGTTTTACGGATATGAATAAACAGATGTTCACCTTCACCACAAGGCAAAAATGGCAGTTGTTCAAACACTTTAAAATCAGATTTTTCACTCCGCAATAAACCATTCGAAGCCGGTTTGCCGTATAAATAAGCAAATTCAGGTAAGGCACTGACAACTGGCTCTTTAGCAGGCTCAGGGGGCGCTCTCAAAGCAGTTTTCTCTTCTGCTTGAGCACTGGTATTTATATTTGCTTGGTCAAGCGTGTTTTTTTCACATGCAACACTAGCGTCAGTATGGGTATTATGATTTCGCTCTGAACTATCGACTGATTGAAGTTCATTGAGGTTTTGAGATTTTGTTAACAGTACAACTGCGTGTACCGACACCCCTTCTTTTCGACCAACATAGCCAAGTTTCTCTGTGGTAGTCGCTTTAACATTGACTTGCTCTATGTCTGCTTGTAAGTCTTGAGCTAAACAGGTTCGCATAGCCATCAGATGCGGTGCAACCTTTGGCGCTTGTGCGCAAATAGTAATATCGGCATTACCAAGACAGTAGCCTTTACTTTGCATTAAGCCGACCACATGACGCAATAAAATACGACTGGATATATTTTCATATTGACCATCAGTATCGGGGAAGTGATTACCAATATCTGCTAAACATAACGCCCCTAAAATAGCATCACATAAGGCATGAATAGCCACATCACCGTCAGAGTGAGCAATAAAACCAAATTCATAAGGAATAGCAACACCGGCTAAAACTAATGGCCCTTCACCGCCAAATTTATGAACATCAAAACCGTGCCCTATTCGCATATTGCCTCTGTTAATACATTAGATTTTTGTTGATTAAGAATGAATTTTGCAAGCGCTATATCTTCTGGTTGGGTAATTTTAATATTATCACTACTGCCTTTAACTAAACCACTTGCATAACCTAAAGCTTCCATCGCTGATGACTCATCAGTAATCTCAATATCGTTTGTTAGAGCCGACGTTATTGCAGCGGTTAATTCAGCCGTTTTATACATTTGCGGTGTCAAAGCATGCCACATATGGCTTCGCTCTAAAGTCATAGCCACTAACTGCTCACTATTCGCTTGCTTCATAGTGTCACGTACTGGGCTTGCCAATATTGCGCCATGATCATGCGCAATACAGTATGATATTAATTGCGTTATATCTTGATGTTTTACACAAGGCCTAGCAGCATCATGTACCAGCACCCATGGCTGATTGTTGCTATTTAAAGACCTCAAACCTGCGAGCACTGAATCTACACGCTCTTTTCCGCCGACAACACAGGTAATATTTTTATTATTTACCAGTGAGGTGCTTTGAAAATATTCATCATTTTCACCTAAAGCAATGACGACATGAGCAATAGCCTCATGACTAAGAAGGCGTGCTACGGTATGCTCCAAGATAGTTTTATTTTCAATGGCTAAATATTGTTTAGGACAAGATGACTGCATACGTTTACCAACACCTGCAGCGGGCAAGACTACGGTAAATTGCCCAAGTGAATTGCTCATTATCGCAATCGTTCCTTATTATCAGCATCGTCGTTAGGAATAACCCGGAAAAATGTTTCACCTTGCTTGATCATGCCCAGTTCATGGCGAGCACGCTCTTCAATCGCTTCGGTACCCGATTTCAAATCATCAGTGTCGGCATAAAGCAATTTATTGCGTTGTTTAAGCTTATTATTGTTTGCTAACTGACGAGTAACTTCTTCTTCCAGTGCCATATAGTCAGGCACACTATTCTTACCGAACCAAAGTCGGTATTGCAAAAGGAGTAAAAAAAGTAATAAAACTGCTGTGATCAGCCGCATAAATTAATTAACGTCGCTATCGAAGATATATCAGTACGCTATTATAAATGCGTACCGCCTGCTGTAAACACCCAACAAGATTTAAAAATCAATTGTGTGCAATATTCGTTCTTGGCTGCTTAAAATTACGCCAATTAATTGTGCAAGACAGTAACAGTTCCCGTAAGGATGGTATTGATGGTTGCACTTTTTGACTATTTTGCCAACGATGCCCAGCACACGCTGCTGTCATAACTTTCTTCGTTGGCTTGAGTAAACGCGCATTAACAGATGTAATAACATCATTCAAATCGCTTTCGGCCAAATTAAACCAGCCATAAATATTCGTACGAAATCGCTGTTGCTTGATATCAATTCTATCAATACAGTCAATCACAATTTTTTGCTCTAGTGCAATTGGAACAACTAAACCATGCACCAATACTTGTTGCCTGTACCATGAAAGGACATTGCTATCATAAGCCATTAATTGGCTTATTGAAGGCGAAATGCTTGCCTGCTTAGCTGACCAGCTAGCATTTTGCACATCCAATGCCAGTGGACTATGAACATTTAACAACGCAAATGCCGTACGTTTAACGTAATGTGGCAAACTATTAATTTTTGCTTGCACCCCCAGCAGTGTCGATTGCTTATCACGAGCTAAACTTATCAGCTCTCTTTCATATAGGGCATTACAAAGTTCAGCAAAGTCTGATGACTGCTGCTCTGATTGCCATAATAATGATTGAGTCACCATAAATTTAACAACTACTGTAAGTACTGCCGATAATTTAAGCATACTTGATTGTTGTGTAAAGATAAAATAGCGAAAGAAGATTTTCGTTTTCGATTAAATTTATCTCTAAACCTCGACATGATGCACGTTTGAGTTGCCTCCTACTGCTGGCACTAGCATGAGAATAAACACTGGCATAGCAAACTTAACAAAAAATTACTGATTGCCTTTCCAAGGCATTAAATTACACTAACTCGTCATTAGTTAGCTAAACATAAAAAACTATGCTCAGTGCTGCACAGCTACTCCAGCTAGAAGGGGAAGTGATTTTTCATCAAACACTTGATAAACAAGTATTGCGAGTATTTGAAAATACTCAATATCGTTGGTTTACCTTAGGCGGTGACGTTGTTCAAGCCATTATGGCAAAAGCTCAGCCTGAGGCGATATTATTAGCTATTCCACAAGCTCTGATGACGTTTGTCTTATGGCAAAGTAAAGCCAAAACCGTATTAAACCTAGGCCTAGGGGCCGGCGGTTTAGAGCGTGCGTTAACACATCATCATGACTTTAATATCACCGCGGTTGAGCAACAAGCTAAAATAATAACTATGGCTCAACATTATTTTAATTTACCAGATAAGGTGCAGGTCATTGCTGATACAGCGGAGTCTTTTCTAGCAAAAACACACCACAGCTTTGACGTTATTCTCTGCGACATATATCAACATGAACGAACACCTCAAGCATTATTTCATAGCAAATTTTATCTGAACTTATCAAAAAAATTAACGCCAACAGGTTGTGCCTTAGTCAGTATCAACAGTAATGCAGAGCAATTAACTAGTCTATTAACCATACTCCGGAGTTTACATTTACATGTTTCGTTAATTGATTTTAATGATTATAAAAATATTGTTGTGCTGATCAGTAAAGTCCCATTACCTAATAAAACCCAGCTAATGGCTTTTAATCAACGGCAAGCTAGCTCATTAAATATGGATTTTTTACCTTATATTGAACGAACTCATGCTGTACCTGCAGCAAAGTGATTTATTGATCAACAACAAGTCTGAATTATTTTTTTATAGCAGTTAAGTACATAAGTGCATAGATAACATATAATATGCAAAAATAGTTTTTTCATCGAGTTTTGGAGTAAAAGATGAGCGTAATTGAAGTAAAGCATCCCCTAATTAAACACAAACTTGGCTTAATGCGTGAAGCTGACATTAGCACAAAGCGATTTCGCGAACTTGCCTCTGAAGTTGGTTGCCTATTAACCTATGAAGCAACAAAAAATCTTGAAGTAGAAACAACCACTATTAATAGCTGGAATGGTGAAATAGAAGTTGAGCAAATCAAAGGGAAAAAAGTCACTGTTGTGCCTATTTTACGTGCAGGCTTAGGTATGATGGACGGTGTGTTAGAGCTTATTCCCAGTGCGCGAATTTCGGTTGTGGGCATGTATCGAAACGAAGAAACTCTCGAACCAGTATTTTACTTTGAAAAGTTAGCGGGACAAATTGAAGAGCGCTTAGCATTAGTGATTGACCCTATGCTGGCAACAGGCGGCTCTATGGTAGCAACGATAGATTTATTAAAAGAGCGTGGTTCAACAAACATTAAGGCACTGGTCTTAGTTGCCGCTCCCGAAGGTGTCGCAGCATTAGAAAAAGCACATCCAGATGTTGAGCTTTATACCGCTTCTGTTGATGAGCGCTTAGATGATGCCGGCTATATATTACCTGGATTAGGTGATGCTGGAGATAAGATTTTCGGCACAAAGTAATCCCCGTTATTATCTTTGCTGCTTGTAACAAACATCAGAAATCACACATTAACTTTACTGCCGGCTTGCTGGCAGTTTTATTGAGTAAAATATGAGTTCAAATACCCCATTACCTAATGATTTAGCGCAAAATAATTTATCACTTTTTAAAGAGGTACTTACTGGCACCCAAATGTTATTTGTCGCTTTTGGTGCTTTGGTATTGATGCCTTTACTAACCGGCTTAGATCCTAACGTCGCATTATGTACAGCAGGTATAGGTACCCTATTATTCCAACTTGTCACCAAAGGCCAAGTACCGGTATTTTTAGCTTCTTCATTTGCGTTTATAGCTCCTATTATGTACGGCACACAAACATGGGGAATTCCAGCAACTATGGGAGCGCTAGCAGTTGTTGGTGTTGTTTATGCCTGCTTTAGTGGCTTAATTAAAATGCGTGGTGTTGGCTTTATCAGCAAGTATTTACCGCCTATTGTTACCGGCCCTATTATCATGGTAATCGGTTTATCATTAGCACCGGTTGCTGTGCATATGGCACTCGGACGTACAGGCGATGGTTCAGCGCAATTAATTGATCAGTCATTGGCCTTAAGTATTTCACTTCCAGCCTTGTTAACCACTTTATTAGTTTCCGCTTTTAGTAAAGGCTTTATGCGTTTAATGCCAATATTATCGGGAATTGTTGTTGGTTATATTTTATCGCTTTATCACGGTATTATTGATTTTACCCCTGTACAAACTGCTGCTTGGTTTGCCATACCAAAATTCACCGCGCCTGAGTTTAACTGGCACGCCATTATATATATGCTGCCTATTGCTATCGCTCCTGCGATTGAACACATAGGCGATGTTTTAGCGATTAGCTCTGCAACAGGCAAAGACTATATTAAAAAACCAGGTTTACACCGCACCTTGCTCGGTGACGGTATTGCTACCACGGCAGCGTCAATGCTGGGTGGACCACCCAATACTACTTATTCAGAGGTTACTGGCGCAGTAATGCTGACAAAAGCCTTTAATCCAAGAATTATGACTTGGGCAGCTTGTGCGGCAATTATCATGGCTTTTGTTGGTAAATTAGGTGCTTTATTACAAACCATACCGGGTGCAGTTATGGGCGGTATTATGCTGTTATTGTTCGGCCTAATTGCCAGTGTTGGCTTGGGCAGCATAGTCAAAGCTAAAGTCGACTTTGATCAGCCGAGAAACTTCATTATTTTTGCTATTGTCTTAGTTTTTGGTATTGGTGGCATGGCACTGAATTTTGGTGGTTATAGCATTCAAGGAATAAGTTTGTGCGCGTTAGTTGCTATAGGTTTAAACTTAATTTTACCCAAAGACGATGCAGCTAAAACCAATAGTTAGCACAACGAAAGCATGAGGGCGGGTTAAAGTTCTGGTGCCATTACCTGCATATCAAAAAATTAGGCGAGTAGAGATTATATGACTGTTTTATACTACTCGCCTCCCCATATTTCTGAAAATTTATTCACATTCCAAATATAAATCAATTATATGTAACAATATGTTGAAATATTTCAAAATGTTATTAATATAGCCAAACAAAAGTACAAGAATAAGTAGATATAAATTCACTTATTTAACATTATTAAAGGACTGAAATGCTTAAACGTAACTTAACTGTCGCCTCAATTGCTGTAATTTCACTATTTATGACCGGTTGTAACTCTACACCAGAAACTAATGCAGCAGAATTAGGCATGAACATTCCACAATGGGTATTAAATCCAACGTCTGAAAACGGTTTAGCTGCAGCATCATGTGTTACTGCATCAAACAGTTTTTCAATGGATAAGTCGCAAGCAGCAACACAAGCTAGAGCAGAATTAGCAAGCCAAATTGAAACCCGAGTGTCTAGCTTACAAGAAGAGTACAGCACAAAAATTTCTTCTATGGGTGAAACCAATACTGAAAGTAAAATCAGTATTACTAGCGCGCAATTGACCGATCAGTTTCTTAGAGGCTCAAAAGTCGTCAAAGTTGACTATGCCGAAATGGATAATGTGAAAAACTTATGTACTTTAGTAACCTTATCAGAAGCAAAAAGCAAAGCACTATTTAGCCAATTGTTACAGCAAGCTCCAATCAAGTTATCTCCTGAAAACGAAACCTTACTGTACTTAAACTTTATGAAGTCTGAAAACAGCACTAATTAAAGTACACATTAATAGAAAAAATAAGGTTAGTTATGTTCTTCTGGGAAGAAATAAAATTTAAAAATGGAACTTTTAAAGATAAGTTCCTTTTTGTAGCTATTGCTATTATGGCGCTTGGTCAATGGTCTGATTCAAAAGAACTGGCTCAAGAAGCTTATGTCGCGGTCATTTCAAACTTTACGCATAAATATGAATACGAAGCATTAAATAAGATCAATGTGGGTAGCAATATGGCGTATATTTCACAGCAAATAGGCTCCCCGCAATTAATAAAGAAAAGTAAGTACATTGACGACATCAGCTTCGCTTATTATCTCAATGAAAAATATATATTAACCTTAATTTTGCAAGACAGCAGAGTTACCGCCTACACCATCAGTGCATTAGAAGATGATTTTGCGCCTAACAACTTGCTCAATAAACAACCTTCTGAAAATAAGTTAAGCGTTGCGGATAACACCAGTAATATGACTGACTTCACTTTAGATCATAACAATGTCGACTTCTTTTTAACGCGAGAAGAACTAGGTAAAGACAAACTATTTATGAATCAATACTTTGGTGCTATCGGCTATAAAAAGAACATAAATATTAGTGCTGATGAGCTTCGAAAACTATACGACGAAGTTAACTTAGAAGAAGACAATAGCAGAGCAACTCAGCAACATGCGTTAAAGCTCAGTCGAAAAGCGAGAAATAACTTTTTTGGCGCCGGTGAAGTCGACTTATCGGTTATCGCAGATTCCGTTCTAACCAACTTTGAATATTCATTTTACTATAAACAGTAAAACTGACAGCAGTAATCATAAGGATATATTATGTCTAGCTTTTCTAGAGTCACCGCCGCTCTTTTGATCGTTGGCTTTGCAAGCCCAATCGCGCTAGCAGCAGAGAAAAAAAGTACTAGCTTTGCCGAATATAGTAAAAATCGACAAGCGATATATAAGCAATTTAAAGCAGATTATCTTAACCGCTATGAAAAATATCGTGCTGAAATTAAAGAAAAATGGGGCGTTGCTGAGTTAAGCTCTAAGACAGAATATGTACACTATAACGAAAAAAATAAAAGCAAAGTTTTAACTGACTTTGAAAACGATACCATAGAAGTTAGCCTGCTCGATGCTGACAACTTATCAGACAACGAAGTAGACCAACGTATACGCGCTGCAATCATTGATTCATTAGATCACCAGCCCGAAACCATTGCCAGCAAACAAGTTGAGTTTGATACGACAGCTGCAAAGGCCAAAGAAGCAGCCACCCCAGCGCCAACAGTTTTAGCTCATTTGGGGATAGACTCTGAGCAAAGCTTAGATAATATTCTAAAAAAAGTAGCTACCGTTCCCGTAAAAACGCAACAGCAAATCGTGGTAAAACGTACGCAAGTACGCTTGGACAAACAAGTCACAAATATCGAAAATTTTCTGGATAATGATGACATTACTGCCGAACAAGCAAAAGCACCAAAAGCACTTGTTGTCAGCCTGAAAAAAGAGCAACAAGCGATTAAGCGCGATGTAGATGAATTAATTACAAAAAACATTAAAACCTATAAAGTTAGCCTGAACAGAGATCGTTATAAAAAAGCTGAGCAATATTTGCAATATGTTGAAAGTAATGCTGAAAAGTGGCAACTGTCGAAACAATTTATTCTCGCGGTCATGGAAACTGAAAGCCACTTCAATCCATTAGCTAAATCATATATACCTGCTTATGGCTTGATGCAAATAGTCCCTGCTACCGCCGGTGCTGATGTCAATAACCGAATTCTTGGAGTGAAAGAAAAACCAAGTCCTGAAGTACTGTTTAGTGGTCGTGATAATATCAAATACGGCTCCGCTTATATTCATATTTTGATGACACAGTATTTAAAAGAAATTGAAAACCCAACTAGCCGACTTTATTGTGCTATTGCGGCCTACAATACTGGCATAGGCAACGTTGCTAGGGCCTTTAATAAAGGTAAAAAAGGACGCCTTAAGGCCATGAAAGTAATCAATACCATGACCCCTGATGAAGTTTACGACGTTATTAAAAAACGCACCCATACTGAAACTCAACGATATTTAGATAAAGTGCTTGAAAGTAAACAATATTTTTCACAGCAAAAGGTCTAAAAATGAGAGTTATTGCCTGTATTCTACTGCTGTTGTTGCAACCGCTAGCATTGGCGGTTGAAACAATACCCGCTGATGACGAAAACTACATATATGGTCTAGGTATCGACCTAGATCACAGTAATGCCCAAAAGCTGGCCTTAGCTGACATTACACAAAAATTGTCAACACGAATACAATCAAGTGTCGGGATCAGTCAACATAAAACCGGAAATAGCACCACCACAAGCACAAAACAGCAGACATTAGCGGTTTCTCAAGAAATTGAACTGCCTAATATTCAAGTCATAAACAATAGTAAAATTGACCATAAATGGCGCGTACTAGTTCGAGTTGAACGAAAATTAGTCCAACTATCACTTAAGCAGCAACTTGAATCAATAAATGATGAACTTATGTTTATTATCGAAGATTTTAGTGAGTCTCAAGGCCCTGCTTGTTGGCACGCGCTATCAAAAAACAATCATAAAAAAGAAAAATTAGCCGCTTTAATTCCTGCCTACATTGGCAGTGGTATGGCAGAAGAAAGTGCGCAAGAATATATTCAACAAGCACAAGCTTTTGAGCGTTTATATAAGCGCTGTAAATATAAAAATAAATATACCATTACGTATCCTGCTCAATCCTCAACTGACTTTAAAAGAGCGTTCGAGCAGTTAATCAAAAGCCAAGGCTTTAAAGTCACCAATCAGAAAAAAGATACGGGTAATATAAAAGTAAAATTATCAGAAAAACAAAGCTATGCGTTTAAAAACCATTTAAACATTATCAATGCAGAGTTTACTATTTCAGATGAGTTCGGCGATGAAATTAAGTTTATAAAACTAAAGAGCAAAGGTTCATCGTTTAATAATAAAGCAGAAGCAAATAAAAAAGCCGTGATAAACCTCATTAATAAAATTGAAACACACATCATTAAGTCTTAATAAAAGGGAATCTACATGAAAAGTTCTATTAAAACTATCGCCTTAACTGCAATATCTGTTGTGGTTATTGGTTGTGGTAGCACACTACCGCCATTACCAACATTACCTTCAGTAAACCTAACATCAATTGACGGTTTTTCAGAGCAAGACTTAAAGGTAAATAGTAACAATATCATTGTGGCACCGGGCATAAAATCAGATATACCTGAATTTGTTCAGGGTTACTTTGCTAATGAAATGACCACCATTATTATTGATAGTGGCTCAGAAGTAATTGACAGAAAATTAGCTTCACGCTTTATCGATGAAATTCAATTAAAAGAAAACCTAAGCGAAAACTACAATGCTTACCAAGGCCCTGTAGAAGCTAAATTTGTTGTGATCCCTACCGTTACTGATATGTCGTTTGGTGGTGAATATGAAAAATCTTACACCACTAAAAATAAAAAAGGTGAAACAAAACGTCACCCTGCCGAATGTGATTATTCTGCGAAAGTAAAAGGTAATATACAAATAAGAGAGCTACCTTCTATGAGGCAAGTTGTTTCTTTTAATGTCAAAGGTCGCTCAAGCAGTAGTAAAGAAAACCCACCAAGTAGCTCTTGTAAAGAACAAAGCATGTATAACGGTGTTGTTGCCGGTGCCGTTGCTGATTTACTTGAGAAAGGTGATGACGACTACATGACTTTAAGCAAGTACGTTGGTTCACGAGGCTTAATTACCGGTGCCAAAGCCTACAACGGTAAGCTGTATTTTGAAACTAATTTAGGTCGACTCAATGGTGCAAAAGAGGACGCTCCAATCGCTATTTACCAAATGATTGACGGTGAAATGGTGATGATCGCTGAAGGTGAAATGATGGGGGCCAAAAACGTCTTTAGTAAAAAGTCTTATGTTGAAGTTGATAGTGACGTTGCGCCGTTAATTAAAAGAGGCATGATCGTTATGCTTTCTGGTAAGTGTGAGAGTTATATTTGCTCACTTAACTCCTCAATAAAGTCAATGACTAACTAAGCCAAATAACTAAACCTTATATGGGGAGCTAGCTCCCCTTTTTGCATTTTTCCTTAATGGATTAACCGTGAATATAGCGACACAAAAATTAAATAAGTTTTTGCAATTATTAACGCCATTACAACGAGTGGTAATACAAGCCCATGACTTTCCTGATCATGATGCGATTGCTGCCGCTTATGGTTTAGCAACGTTAATGCAATCGATGGGCATGAACACCCTGATTGTCTACAACGGTCATATCGATAGAATATCATTATCCAATATGATTGAATGGCTAGAAATTCCCGTTGTACATTGTAATAAAGCCAACCTAACGGCTCACGATAAAATCATCACTGTCGATGGTTGCATTGGTGAAAAAAACGTTACTGATATTCAAGGTGAAGAAATTGCGGTTATTGACCATCACAACGTTACGCCGCCAAAAGGCTTATGGTACTGTGATGTACGGAGTAATTATGGCGCTACCGCAAGCATAATTTATGAGTATTACCGTTCTCTTAACATAGAGATACCTGAAAAGGTTGCGACTGCGCTATTGGTTGGACTCAATATCGATACAGCCAATCTCACCCGCGGTTTTTGTAATGCCGATTTAAAGGCTTTTTTGGGGTTAAATCAGATTGCAGACTTAACACTCGTCAATAGAGTTTGCCGAAACTCGCTGGTACAAAGCGAACTAAAAAGCTTTCAGCAGGTGTGTGATAACGTAGAAAGCACTGACGGTATTGCCATTGTTTTATTGCAAGAGCCTTGTGCTAAAAATTTATTGGGCGTATTGGCTGACTTTCTATTGAGTGTGAACGAGTACGATATTGTTATTGTGGCGATGAAATATAATCAAGCAATACAATTATCTTTGCGCTCTGAATGCCCTAAAGTTAACGTTGGCTTATTATTGAGACAGACCTTAAACCAAAAGCAACGGGGCTTTGGTGGCGGACATGCTCATATGGCCGGAGGTATGATACTTGATGACAAGAGCCACCACTTTATCACGAATGAGCACGCCCATTTTACCCCTTTCATCAATGCAATAAAGCAATTGAGAGCAGATAAAAACTGTAGTTCACAAATACCAGATATCGTGATCTGCTAAATCAACCTAATTAAATAATAAGTAGAGTTTTATGGAAAAGTTTTTTGAATCATTTTTATGGCAAAGTCGTTTGGTTTTGCTTATTGCTGTTATTTGTTGTGTGATAACCGCTGTTGCCTTAGTCGGCTTAGGTGTTTATGAAGTTATGCACTTTGTCGGTAACCTTATCGGCTATTTATTTAACTCCACTAGCGAAGTTTCACGAGGAATGTTAATACTGAGTGTTATCGAAATATTAGACACGTTTTTGATTTCATCAATACTGTTTATATTCTCCTTTGGTTTATATGAACTGTTCATTAGCTCTATTGAACAATCTTCATCGCATACATCACAGGCATTTCAAATCAACAGCATCGACCAGCTAAAGTCTAAGCTAGGTAATGTTATTGTCATGCTATTAGTGGTTAAATTGTTTTCATATTTTGTTGAGATGAAACCTTCATCAATCATTGAAACGCTTTACTTAGCCATTATTGTCTTACTCGTTTCAATCAGCTTATGGCTTGGTCATAAACATGTAAAATAGAAAGCTTAAGGCTATTTTACGGCTTATTTAAGCCATAAATAATCACCAAAAAGCCGAATATCATATTCGGCTTTTTAACGATAAAACCAGACGAATTGGACAAAAGCAGAAATTAAATCCCATCAACCTGTATTAATTAATCTACATAACAACACTTTTAACCACTTTAATATCAAGCCTTTTCGCAATACGGTTAAGGTTAGCTCGATCTAGCGACAACCTTCTTGCCGTTGCAGCCCAGTTACCCTGCTCTTGCGTTAAGACTTGTTTTATAAGTTGTCGTTGAAATTGCTCAGTTTCAGTACGTAAATTAACATTGCGCTGATTAAGCTGTATATCTTCAACTATTTGAGGCTTAATCATGGGTTCATCTAACGGCATCACTTGCAAGTTAATAAGAGAGCCACAATCTTGTTTCTCAATAGCAATAATTGCTTTGCCCTTTTGCCTTGCCCTAGCCTTTAATGCCGCTCGGCTGACAACATGTTCCAATTCACGAACATTACCAGGCCAATTATATTGCTCAAGATGACGAATAGCCTCTGCGGTTATTTTTAACTGTACCACGCCGAGTTTACGCTTGGTTTGTTCAACAAAATAACCACTGAGTATCTGCACATCGCCAACACGCTCTTGTAATCGGGGAACACGGATCGGGTAAACACTGAGTCGATGATACAAGTCAGCACGAAAACGTCCATCTTCAGCTTCTTCTTTTAAATCTCTATTCGTTGCCGCAATAATACGCACATTGACTTGCTCAACACTGTCTTGCCCGACAGGTTGAATTTCATTGCTTTGAATTGCACGTAATATTTTACTTTGCGCCGCCAGAGGTAATTCACCAATTTCATCCAAAAATAACGTACCGGTATCCGCTAAAGCAAACTTACCCGCTCGCGCTTTATCTGCACCAGTAAAAGCCCCTTTTACATGACCAAACAACTCACTTTCAATTAAATTTTCGGGTAATGCGGCACAATTAACATAAACCATAGGACCATGTTGACGAGCTGACTTCTGATGTAAAGTTCGGGCGACTAACTCTTTGCCAACCCCGGTTTCACCATAAATTAAAATATTAAAGTCAGAGTTTGCCACAATAATAAGCTCTTCTTTTAACAGCTGCATAATTGGACTTTCACCAATTAACTCTCCCCCATCTCTTTTCCATGCTTCTTCAGTTAACTCGGCGACAACCTGCTCTGAATGATCCGCGCGAGATTCTAGTTGTTCAATCAGAAAAGCGGTATTTAAAGTGGCTGCCGCGATAGCCGAGATCACTACTAAAGTACGTTCAGGAATATCATCAAACTCATGGGGTGTTAGGCTATCTATGGTCAATAAACCAAGTAACTTATCATCATAGTATAGTGGCAGCCCCATGCAGGAATGTACGGGTAAGTCATCTTCACGATCAAGCAATAGTCCATCATAAGGATCAGGTAATGGAGAGTCTGCTGGAAAACGGATAGGCTGCTTAGATTGACAAAGTGCTGTAAACCTTGGGTGCTCTGCAACATAAAATCGCCGTCCCATGGTATCTCGACTTAAACCTTGTAAAGCTATAGGCGTTAAAATATCACCATGAAAAGAAAGTAATGCCACTGCATCACACTTAATCGTTTTTCGCACGGTTGCAAGCAAACGATCAAATCGATCGGTGCTATTAAGGCTACTAGCTAAATCTAATGCTAACTCAATAATTGCCGTTGATGATATTTGACTCATGGTAAATTTCCTATGTCACTATACGTGACTGACAAACTAGCGAAACAAAATAACACATAAGAGTCATATCGACTACAAAATAAAGCAGTCATTTTGACAACACAATAAACAAAAAAAGCAATAACCCCCTGATAAATATGTATTTATTAATATGGCACCTACCTTGCAAACAATAAATTAAGTCCGTAAGGCTAAGTAATACTACTAAGCCAAAAATAATCATGACAAACACTGTCCAGCAATTAAGATCTGCAAATAGGAGTAAATGATGTACTCACAGTTTTCTATCGCTAACCAGCTACCTGAAGTAAAACACGCATTACATTTTCAAAAGTGCTTAGTATTAGGTAACTACATGATGCTGTTGTCTTTTATTATCATTGCATGCTGCATAGCCATTACTTTTGTTCTTGATGACTACGCTGCTATGTCGCTGCAAATTTTTGCACATATCGCTACCATTATTTTTGCTGCCGCTTTGAAGCTAGGCTATGTATTGCGTTGTATCGCGCTACACGGCTTTGGTCAAAAAAATTTTTAATAAACCGAAATAGATACAACCAATAAACATGCAGTTTGAGCGCTATGAAAAGGCTCGAAGCTAAACAATTACTGCAACGAGATAAAATAGTAACTACCATTAGCTAAGCATACTTTTAAACAAACTCGTTTAAATATCGCGAGGCAATTTATGACGATTGATGAATATCATTACACTAAATTCATCAGCTACTTTACCTTTCAGTTAATTTAGGAGCAATAATGCTAACTGATAAGCACATTGAGATAATTAAAAGTACCATTCCATTATTAGAAAATGCGGGCTCAGCAATGACCGCACACTTTTATCAACGACTGTTCGCTCATAATCCTGAGCTACAAGATATTTTTAATATGTCGAACCAACACACTGGCCGACAACAGGTTGCATTATTTGAAGCAATAGCAGCCTATGCTAAAAACATTGAAAACCTCAGTGCTTTAACCTCTGCTGTAGAGCGTATAGCACAAAAGCATACCAGCTTTAATATACAAGCCGAACATTATGCTATTGTCGGTCACCATCTGATTGAAACCCTCAGAGAGCTCGCCACAGCAGCATTTACTGCCGATGTTGAAGAGGCTTGGACAAATGCTTATCAATTTTTAGCGGGCATATTTATTAACCGTGAAGCGCAGCTATACCAACAACGTTCAGCTGCCGTAGGAGGTTGGCAAGGTACGAGAACCTTTAAAGTCATCGAAAAAATTACCGAATCAGAGCTCGTCAAAAGCTTTATTTTTGCACCAATCGATCAACAAGCGGTTATTGACTTCATACCTGGGCAATATTTAGGCCTTGAAGTGCAGCCAACAGGTAATGACTACAAAGAGATACGCCAATATTCATTATCAGATAAACCTAACGGTAAAAATTACCGAATTTCAGTAAAGCGTGAGCAGCAAGGTGTACCAGGTAAAGTATCTAATTACTTACATGATGCTGTTAACCTTGGTGATGAAGTTAAGTTGTATGCACCCGCAGGAGACTTTTTCTTTGTTGATCGCCAAAGCCCTACAGTGCTTATTTCAGCTGGCGTGGGTATAACTCCAATGCAAGGTATGTTAGAAACATTAGCTGAAAATAATCATAACCAACCCGTACACTTTTTACATGCTTGTGAGGCAAGCGAACAACATTCTTTTGCACAACGAACGAGTGAACTTATCAATCAAAATAATTGGCAACAGAATATCTGGTACAGAACTGAAGAAGCACAAAAACCACATATCAATAAAGGCATGATGGATTTAACTACTGTTGATTTACCGACAGAAAATGGCAACTTCTATTTATGTGGCCCCATTGCTTTTATGCAATTTGCTAAACAGCAATTATTAAAGCTAGGTGTAGGTGAAAGTAATATTCATTATGAAGTGTTTGGCCCACATGCCTCATTGTGATCAGTTATAAACGCTAGAAAACAAAGCCTGAACAACTCATTACGTTGCTCAGGCTGTACAATATTGCGTAAACTTAATACACCAATGTATAACCATCTTCCAAGTCAGAATAATCCATGGCAGAAATCCCTAATACGTCAAACACCGCCTCTTGAACATATTGCCAATCAGGCGTGACACTTTGTCGTCTAACTTGCTCAATTAGGTTTTCCGCCGCTTTTAAAATTGCGAATGCAAGCTGCTCTTTGCTATCAGTGATCTCAGCTAAGTAGTCGACTTCATGATGACGTAAGATAATTTGACAGATTTCACTAGGTAAATTCCACGACGTTGCAACATAGTAACCTAACACCGCATGATTGGTATTATAGTGCTGCTCTTCTAGTGCTAGCGAGTTGAGCGCTAAACTACTTGCTTCAGCTAATATATCATCATAATCACTATATCTTAGCGCTAAAATTGGCATGCCACAGTTATGAAAAAGCCCAATACTATAGAGGGTATCAACAGGTATTTTACTGTCTATTTCACCGCCAATAAAAGACATCGCGTTAGCAATATCAATAGCATTATCCCAGAAGTGCTCAAGCGAAATACTAGAAGTGCCCTGAATTGATGATTTAAGCAATAAGGCGACTACCAAGCCATTAACCCCTCGCAACCCCAAAGCCATTACGGCATGCTTAATTTTGGATACTTTACGATTAACACCATATAGTGGTGAGTTAATTACCTTTAAAATTGCTGAAGATAAACCTACATCATTGCTAATTAACAAAGCAATTTTATCAATATCAGGTTCATCTTCTGCCATCAGCTTTTGAATATCAATAAGGATTTGAGGTTTAGCAGGAACCTGAAAACTAGAAACTGCCGAAGCTAACTTTTTATTATCTAAATCAATCAACGACATAATTCCTTACTTATTTTAATCTACAATCACGAAAAAGAACTAAAGATGTGGCCAAGGGCGAAGCTTAAAGTTAAAAACGTTTTAGTAACTATAGATACTAGCAAATTAAGAAAAGCGACTGTACTGATATTTTAAGCAAATTTAGTCATAGTCATATAATAGTTAGCGAATAGCGTTATAACAATGGAGCATCTAATTGTCGGTATTTTTTTAATTCAATCAAAAGCCAGTCTCGACTTTTTATCACCGTGCTATCAGGACAATAAATTTTATAATGTTTACCTGACATTGCACTTTTAGTGGCTGCGTATTTAATAAAGTCTTCAGTCGACTTAATATCATCAAAATAATATTGATACTTTCTATTAATATGTTTTACCGCCTCAGCCCCTTTGTACTTAGTGCCATTGCGCTCATATTTACATTCACTCACTTCGATAAACTTCAAAAGGTGAGCAATTTCATGCTCAGCGGCGGCAAAACTATTGAAAGATAAAAGTGATAATAAAATAAAGCAGATTTTTAACTTCAATTGATTAACTCCAAATTGTATCAAGTCAGTATTTAAATGACAGCTAGCGATATTTACCCTAAAGCCAGCCTTAGCTCTGGTTAATCACTTTTATCAAGACAAAGCGAAGAAAATAAGTGCGTTATAGCTTTATATGCTGCTCAAATATTGATAAAAGTTCATCTTGCCTATGGCTGACCAATAACATGGTACTGTGTTTTTGCGTAGCTAAGTGCTCTAAAAAATTCAGCACCCTATGTCTATTTAGCTCATCTAGCCCTTGTGTAGGCTCATCTAAAATAAGTAAATATGGCGACTTAACTAGTGCCCTCGCAATTAAAACCAGCCGCTGTTCACCATAACTCAATTGCTGAAATAATTGATGTCTTTGTGCAAATAAACCTATTTTATCTAACCATTGCGCAGCAATAGTAAGCTGCTTTTGCGTTGCGGCTTGATACAAACCAATAGAGTCATAAAACCCAGAAAGGATCACAGTAAGCAAATCAACGCTGACTCGGTATTGGCGATGCAATTCGGCGCTCACAATACCCATTTGTGCTTTAAGTTCCCAAATACTTTCACCTGAGCCACGTTTGTAGCCTAAAACATGAATGTTGTTGCTATAACATTGCGGACAATCCCCCGTAATTAGTTGCATCAAGGTCGATTTACCACTGCCATTAGCACCGGTGATCAACGTATGCTGTAAAGGTTTAATAGTCACATTGATATCTTCAAAAACACTGACACCGCCATACCGCACAGTACATTGAATCAGTTCGACTAAAAAGGTATGTTGATAATCAGCTAATTGCTGCACGGTATCTGGCCAAGGTATATCGTCCGCTGCAGGCGTAAGTAAGGCATCAAGCTGATGCTTAGTACTGTCATCCGTTAAGTTACCCAAAACCGAAAATTGTCCACGTTCAATAAAGGCAATATTATCAAACCATGGCGGAATATCTTGGCGATTACTTAACAACAAGACAATGGTAATACCGGCCTGAGATAAACGTGCAAAGGCACTAGATAAAGCAGTACAAGAAGCAATATCTAAGCTATCAAACGGGTTATCACAAACAAGTAAATCAACCCCTTGAAATATCGATTGCAGTATTAACAGCTTTCTACTTTCACCAGTACTGAGTTGTAAATAGCTAGTATCAAGACGTTGGCTTAAGCCGAATTCAGTCACAAGAGGATCGTGCCATTTATTTTCAGGTAAAAAGTTTTTCGCTTTAATCATCGCTTGATTAATATCAGCGTAATCAGGTGAAACTTTTTCTAACACAGCTTCGTAGATATCTTGTTGGGCTTCAAAAGAAATAATGGCAACTTTATCGTTGGGCGGTAATGCAAGCTGCTCACAGCTTGTCGGTAATAACTCACCAATTAACAGTTGATTAAAATATTGCTTTCCTGAGCCGTTGCGCCCTAAAACACACCAATTTTCATTTTCTAGTAATTGCCACTGTTTAATAGCTAACTTATCATGTTCAAAATTTACAATATTTATCATGGCATGACTTTTACATATGAGACTTGTAATTTCGAAGATACTGTTAAAACTTAATTATATCAATGATCAAAACAGTTTTATAACATCAGTAATATCATTGCGGCTAAAAATGACCGATCACAAGATATCAACAAGGTTAGCACTAACAACTGCTGTTCAGCCAAGCATTGGCATTATGGAGTTTAAATAGCTTTTAAAGCATTTTATGAAAGGTTTATTAGTCTACGAAATTAAAGGGGATACATTTATAGCGTGCATAAAAAATCCAATATCAGTTAACTGATATTGGATTTTTAATAATTTAACGCTCGCTAATACTGCAAAAGCTTGTGATTATTGGCCTTTAACTTCCGATAAGCCATTAAAGATAGCTTTGTCACCTAAAAATTCTTCAATACGTAATAATTGATTGTATTTAGACACACGGTCGCTACGACATAGTGAACCAGTTTTAATTTGACCTGCCGCAGTACCAACGGCTAAATCGGCAATGGTTGAATCTTCAGTTTCGCCACTGCGATGAGAAATAACAGCGGTAAAGCCTGCGTCTTTCGCCATTTTAATTGCCGCTAACGTTTCTGTTAATGAACCAATTTGATTGAACTTAATTAAGATTGAGTTACCAATACCTTGCTCAATACCACGCGCTAAAATTTTAGTATTAGTCACGAATAAGTCATCGCCAACAATTTGCACTTTATCGCCAAGTAAATCGGTTTGGTATTTGAAACCATCCCAATCTGACTCATCTAAGCCATCCTCAATTGATACAATTGGGTATTGCTGACAAAGACTCGCTAAGAAGTCTGAAAACTCATTTGCCGTGAATTGCTTACCTTCGCCTGTCAGGTCATAAATACCTTTTTCAGCGTTGTAAAATTCAGATGCAGCACAATCAAGGGCTAAAGTAACATCTTTACCTAATTCGTAACCTGCTGCGGCCGTTGCTTCTTTAATCACCGCTAATGCTTCTGCGTTTGATGATAAATTTGGCGCAAAACCACCTTCATCACCTACCGCTGTGCTCATACCTTTTGAAGATAATACTTTTTTCAAGGCATGGAAAATCTCTGCGCCCATACGCAACGCTTCTTTAAAGCTTTTCGCGCCAACAGGTTGCACCATAAACTCTTGAATATCAACGTTGTTATCAGCATGCTCACCACCATTGATGATATTCATCATTGGTAACGGTAAAGAGTACTGACCTGGCGTGCCGTTTAGGTCTGCAATATGTTCGAAAAGTTGTACTTTCTTCTCCATTGCTGCGGCTTTAGCATTAGCTAAAGATACCGCTAAAATAGCGTTAGCACCGAATTTTTCTTTATTTTCAGTACCATCCAAATCAATCATGATTTGGTCAATGTTTGCTTGTTCTAAAGCATTTTTACCTTTTAACGCATTAGCAATGTCATTGTTTATAGCTGCAACCGCTTTTAATACACCTTTACCTAAGTAACGTGTTTTATCACCATCGCGCAGCTCTAGTGCTTCGCGAGAGCCTGTTGAAGCACCAGAAGGAGCTGCTGCTCGCCCCCAAGCACCTGACGCTAAGTATACGTCAGCTTCAACCGTTGGGTTACCACGAGAATCCATGATTTCACGAGCGATAATTTTACTGATATTCGACATTATGTTCCCTATTCCTTACTAACTGCGCATGGCAGGTTATAAATGATAAATTAAATAATTAAATTTCTATGAATTTTACAATGTTTAGCTATGAAGAATGCTTATCTTTTAAAAACAAAACCGCAGCAATAAGCTACGGTTTTGATTAGTTCGAATTAACTTGATTGCTGCTTTTGATGTTCAAAAGCGGCAGCAATAAAGCCAGTGAAAAGCGGGTGGCCATCACGAGGAGTTGAATTAAACTCAGGATGAAACTGCCCGGCAACAAACCATGGGTGATCTGGATTTTCAATCACCTCAACTAAGCTTTTATCCGTAGATAATCCCGAGAACACTAAACCTGCTTTGCTTAATTGTTCGCGGTAGTTATTGTTTACCTCAAAACGATGGCGGTGTCTTTCATAAATTGTTTCACTACCATATACGTCATAAGCCTTGGTACCTTTCAAAATATGGCACAATTGTGAACCTAAACGCATGGTGCCGCCTAAGTCAGACTCAGCATTACGATATTCAACTTTACCTTCTTCATCTAGCCATTCATTGATCAGGCCAACCACTGGATGTGGTGTTTCCGGGTTAAATTCGGTGCTGTGTGCATCAGTTAAACCAGCAACATTACGAGCATACTCAATTAATGCCACTTGCATGCCTAGGCAGATACCTAAATAAGGTATTTTATTTTCACGGGCATATTGTGCGGTTAAAATTTTACCTTCAACACCACGTTCACCAAAGCCACCTGGTACTAAAATAGCATCAAGCTCTTTAAACACTTCAACGCCTTTTGATTCAACATCTTGTGAATCAATATACTGAATTCTAACTTTAACTTGATTAGTAATACCCGCATGCTTTAACGCTTCATTTACTGATTTATATGCATCAGGCAATTCTGTGTACTTACCCACCATACCAATCACGACTTCACCTGAAGGGTTAGCTTCTTTATAAAGCACTTGCTCCCAATCAGTTAAGTCAGCTTCAGGTACATCTAAGCCAAAACGTTTTACGACTAATTCGTCCGTACCTTGTGCTTTAAGTAGTGCAGGTACTTTATAAATAGAGTCAACATCACGCATTGAAACAACAGCTTTTGCTTCAACATTAGTAAATAATGAAATTTTAGCGCGTTCATTAGCCGGAATAGCTCGCTCACTACGACAAACCAAAATATCAGGAAAAATACCAATAGAGCGCAATTCTTTAACAGAATGTTGTGTTGGTTTAGTTTTGATTTCGCCTGCAGCAGCAATATAAGGTACTAAGGTTAAGTGCATAAACATTGCACGTTCACGGCCTAACTCTACGCCTAATTGACGAATAGCTTCTAAGAACGGTTGTGATTCAATATCACCTACTGTACCGCCAATTTCAACCATAGCGATATCGTAACCTTCAGCACCTTCAATCACACGACGCTTAATGTCATTTGTAATATGAGGAATAACCTGAATGGTCGCACCTAAGAATTCTCCTTTTCGCTCACGCGCTAGGATATCTTGGTAGATACGGCCGGTTGTAAAGTTATTACGTTTGGTCATTTTGGTACGAATAAAACGTTCATAATGACCTAAATCTAGATCTGTCTCTGCACCATCTTCAGTAACAAAAACTTCACCATGCTGAATTGGGCTCATTGTCCCAGGGTCAACATTAATGTATGGGTCAAGCTTTAACATGGTAACTTTCAAACCACGTGCTTCGAGAATTGCCGCTAGCGATGCTGCAGCAATACCTTTACCAAGAGACGATACAACGCCGCCAGTAACAAAAATATATCTAGTTGTCATGCGATACCCAGAGTCAGGAAAAACAGAAATTTTGCACTAAATTGATTTTATTTTTGGTAAACAAATGAATTTAGTAGGACGGGAAAGTATTATACTTAAAAGCCATGTTAACGACAATATGATCCGAGCATCTAGTTGCACAAATTTTCATTAAAACCCTGAGTTTTTACTGTAAAGTATTATTGTAACTAATGAAAAACGGGGTAAACTGGCTTTTTACTTTTCTTATTAAATAAAAATCAATCACTATGACGCAATTGCAAAATGTTTTAAACGCCATCGACACCATCAATGAAGCAGATCTCAACACCACACTTGTTGACGGAGTTAATCAACCAAAAGAGCTAGTGTACGGTCGCCACATGACAGCCTGCCTTGAAAAGTATTGGCCACAAGCTGATGAGCATTTACAAATTGCAGTGCGAGCACAACATGTTAAACGCTGGCAGTTAAAACGAGCTGATTTCCCCGCGGGTAAACAAGGTTATTTAACCTGGCGCAAAGAGTTAGGTATTTTTCATGCCGCAACAGCCAAAGCAATCATGCTCGAACACGGCTATAGCGAAGACTCAGCTGAAACCACGGCCGCCATTATTCGTAAAGAGAAACTTAAGTCAAATGATAACAGCCAAACACTAGAAGACGTTGCTTGCTTAGTTTTTTTACAATATTACTTTGACGAGTTCGCCGCAAAGCACAAAGAAGATAAGATTATTCGTATTGTGCAATTAACCTGGCGAAAAATGTCAACACAAGGTCAAGAAATTGCTTTAACGCTAACTTTACCACCTCATTTAGCCAAGCTAGTGGCTAAAGCGTTAGCTTAAAAACATTAATTAAGCACGGCGCTTGCGTTTATTATTCGGGTGTTTTGGCTTTCGAGATATCTTGATTGCCATCACTTAATGGTAGACGCCACAAAAAAATAACAGGCCAAATGACTAAAGCAACCACTAATAGCTTCAGCCACAAACTGGGTAAAATATAACATGACCATAACGTGGCTATAAAAATCGAACTTAAGGCAATTGTTTTAGCACGTTTAGGGATACTGCGAGACTGCTCCCAATGATAAATAAGCGGGCCAAACATTTTATTCGCTAACAGCATTTTATGCATGCGCGGTGATGACTTAGCAAAACATGCAGCGGCAACTAATAAAAAAGGTGTGGTAGGCAGCAATGGTAAAAACGCGCCAATAAAGGCGAGTAAAACAAAGAATATTCCAGATATTTTTAATAACATAAAAAACCTTTCGCTAGTGCTAGCGTTATTTACTTATATTGTCGAGACGCTATTCATCAAAGGCTTTGTAATAAAAATTTGATAATTTAAGGTCGTTACTACGCTATAACGCTGACACTTGGTCAATAATTTCGCTGTAACTGCCAATCATCGTAAGAAAAGTCGACTGTTGACAATAACTCTTTCAACTCCCCCGTTAAACGCATATCTTCAACCACTGCACTGACTTTTTTATTAAGTTTTCGACCTTTGTCAGTATTAGGAAATAACATTTTAACGGCGAACTTCTGATAAAACTCTCGCTTCACTGATGTCAGTAAGGCTTTATTTTCTGTAACAATGGATCTGTCGAAGAGTCAGCAAAAATATAGCCATCAGTCATTTTGTGTTGAACCTTCTTTAAGCTGCAAGTAATGCAGTTTGAGCCTAATGATACCTTTTGTAAAAAGGGTAAATGTGCTGAATCTGTCTCTATTTTATAATCATCAATATTATTGAGATCTATGTTTGCATCGACATGGCTATACAGCACAAAGTTAACCTGAAAAATCGTCGCATCTGAGTAAATAAAGTTATGCAAATCTTGCTTAGACTTTACATTAGGCTTTATTTCTTCGCCTGCTTTGGGCTGCTTTTGCGATGAAAAGTCGACACTCGGCTTAATAAAAGGTAAGTGAAAATCCACCTTACTGGTGCTGACATAATAAATTGAACGTGAAAAAGGCACGACCTGAATATCAATATCTTGATCGAGTTTTTTTGCCAGTGCTTTAACAAAGTCAATCAGCACACCTTTATGATGATTCTCAGCATGAACGGGCATTTTGGGAATACTAACCCGCAGTGGCTCAGCTTTAGCATTAACATAGCCATTAACATCGGCACTAAAAAGCACAAGCAAGCTAAAGCCAAAGATAACATTGAGTAAGTCTTTATTTTTATTCAAAAGAATAGCTCCCCCCCTTGATAACGACCAAAATATACAGCTGTACTAGCCCATTTGGACTTAGGTTAACGTTCAGTATTCCAACTAAACAAATAAGCACCTAAGGTAAGAAACACCGCGCTCATCACCAGCAATACGCTTACGTGGTAACTGATATCAGTCAATGTTGCCCCTTCGGTAATAATTTTACGAGCACCTGCTACTAAGTGAGTTAATGGTAAAAAGTCAGCGAATACTTTTACCATATCGGGTGCGCCTTCTAGACTAAACCAGACGCCCGATAAAAGCATCATAGGCCATGAACTTAAATTCAATAAGCCACCAATAAGCTCTTCACTTTTGCTACGACTCGCCACTAACAGGCCTAAAGTGATCAAACTAAAGGCACCTAATACGGCGATAATAAGCAGGTCAAAATAGCTACCTAACATATAAAAATCAAAAAATAGATTACAACCGATATAAACGACTGAGGATAAAAAAATCACAATAAATAAACGCGAAACTAATTGCGCAGAAACAAATTCTAATGCCGACAACGGCGTTGCCTTCAATCGTTTTAATACTGCATTTTTACGATAACGAACAATGACATAACCAACACCAAACAAGCAGCTAAACATCATATTCATCCCCAAAATGCCAGGTAAAACCCAATCAACATAGCGGATTTTTCTACCCTGAGTTTCGATACGCTGATAATTATTATGACTATTAAGAAAAATTTTCTCGACCAAATAACTGTTAGGTGCACCTTGATTAACCCAATATTTCTGAGCATTAAAGTCAACCAGTAAATCAATACTATGCTGCTCTAATTTTACTTCTCCTAGCGCTGATTCTTGATAATCAATAAAACTCAAATATTTAGTGTCTAAAAAGTCAGATTGGCTTTGTGCTAGGTTTAACACCCCAACCTTGTATACCGCCCGACCATCACCAGAAAAAACAAATGACAACCCCACCAGCATTAAAATAGGAAACACTAAGTTCCAACCTAATGATGAGCGATCACGAAAAAACTCTATGTTACGCGCTTTAACTACGGCAAAAAAACGTGAAAAGTTCATCTGATTAATCCCTTAATGAATGGCCGGTGAGCTTTAAAAATAAATCATCTAAATTGGGTGATTTAACATGTAAACCTGTTAACGAAATTTTCTCTGAAAGTAACAGCGTTATTGTCGCTTCAACATCGGTTGTGGTTATTTCAACTTGCTGCTCATGCACTTGCCAGTTGTTTTGCTGACATAACTCATTTGGCACTTGCTCTGCTGGTAAATAAATGAATACTTCATCAAAATGTTGGTTAAGCAATTGTCTTGGCGTGCCTCTAGCGATTACTTGCCCATGATCCATAATCAACACATCGTCACACAATTGTTGTGCTTCATCCATATAATGAGTCGTTAACACAACCGTTTTATCACGCGCTTTTATATTTTTAATAAGTTGCCAAAAATTGCGTCTAGCTTGAGGATCTAAGCCCGTTGTCGGCTCATCAAGAAAAACAATATCGGGATCATTAATCAGCGCGAGCGCTAACAATAGCCGTTGACGTTGTCCGCCTGAAAGTAAACGATTGTCACGATCTAAAAACTCACTCAAGTCACATAATTCAATAAGTTCATGGTGTGGTACGGTGTGCTGATAAAACGAAGTAAATAGGTTTAACGTTTCTTTAACGGTAAGAAAATCTTGTAAAGCGGTATGTTGAAATTGAATGCCTATCTGCTGCGACATCGACTCATCAATAGGCTTATTGTAATAAAAAACCTCACCTTTGCTCGCTTTGATAATACCTTCCATTATTTCTATAGTGGTAGTTTTACCCGCACCATTAGGTCCTAACAAGCCAAAACAATGACCTTTTTGAATAGCAAAATTAATATTATCAACAGCGATAATATTTTTATAACTCTTAGTTAAGTTTTCAACACGAATGACTTCTTGCATGGCACACCTCTATGAAACCTGAGCAGTATTCTAACGGTAGATGAGTAATATTAATATCATAATTCAGATATTTCACAAATGATAATAATTATCATTTGCATTAAATTGTATTTTCAACTATTGTCTTAATGAAATAGCTTTTATGAGGAATGATAATGGGATTTAGACAAGTAAATGAGGGGTGTAATGGCAAAGCCCAAGTTGAAATATCTGCAGATTTATTAGCGCACTTAATTACTTCAGGTGCATTAACGGGTAACGACTGTCGATGCCTAGATAATAATGCCCGCATTACACTATGGCAATCTCTACTCAACTTAAGTGCAAGTGTAGCAACAAAGGAGCTGTAGCATGGCAATTGAACCGACAATGATTGAAATTGACTGCTTAGAGGCTTGGTTAGAGAGCTTTATTGCCAACTTTAATCAATCAAGTAATAAGCAACTATTGGCAAAAATATGCGTTGGCATCAATGCTATTATTCAACATGACGATTTCGAGCAAATAGCTGACAGCCATTGCAGCTATTATAAGATGAAAAATTATTGGTTATGGCGCTATAACTCGGCGTAAAAAGCTATCTTTGATACTTACCAATATATTCAATTAGGTGCTGGTTTAGCGCTTTTTTACCACTAAAGTTATATTGTTGGCAAACTTGCTCAACACTATGCTTTTGCAAAATGCGGGCAATTAACGGTAATACCTTCACATCAAATAGCTCAGTGCAATGTCTTATGAGCCATTGGTGTAGGCCATATACACAACTGCTAAATTGTCGTTGCTCTGCAGCAAAGTCGTTAACACTTTCTTGAAGCTCATGACTTAACGCTAATTCTTTTAAGCTAGCATTAGCGTTCAGTACTTGCCAAACAAACTTTGTTGGTAAATGCTGAAATTCATCAGTTAACCAATAGTCAAATTGCTGATAAAACCGTGCGCTTATTATTGCTTGCTTTGCTTTCGCATCAGGCATGAGTGCCTTTGTCACAACACAAGAGTGCTCACCACTGGCTTTATCTTTACTAAAGCCTACACGTGCAACATTAAACCCTGCTTTTTGCCAAAATTTAAGCAAACTTGCATTGCCTGCAAAACTAGCCCCCATAAAGTCTATACCTTGCTTACTGATACTTTGTTCAATCGCATGCAAAAAATATTGACCTAAGCCTTGGCCTTGAAACTGAGGGTGTATAGCTATGCGCATGACACGTTGATATCGATAATTAAAGCTCTCTTTAATTCCACAATGCGTCAGCAAAGACTGAGGTAAAAATTGATCACGTAAACGACGTTGGTTTTCCCTGACAAGTTTAACCAAACTGTTATCTACTCCCCCTTCTTGCATAAGCATAACTACACCCAAAATATCGTTTTCACGCCTCAGAATAAATAATGATATTGCAGCATTATCAAGTAATAGCTTTACATCACTTGGAGACGTTTGATAGTGAGCTGTTACTAACACGGAAAACACTTGCTGTAAAAGTTCTTCATGCTGCAATAACTGTATTTTGCTTACTGGCTCAATGGCTAAGTTTTCTTGAAAATTCAAAAAAGGTAGCTGTTTATGGCGATCTGTAAGGCCGCTGACATTCGTTGAATTATTGTCATAACTAGGTAACTTAGCATTAAGTAAACAACTATTGAAAACGAACTGCTCGAGTGGATCATCATCAGCCCAACGGATGGCTTGATGAATATGCATATTGCGCCAATTGGGCATTAAGCGTTGTAAAACCAAACGAAATTTAATGCTAAAGCCACGCCCAGCGCCTTCGTAACCATGAATAGTCGTGGCGAAAATTAAACGATGATAATGCTCAAGTAATTGCTGTAAAAGATAAACAGGTAATGCTGCCGCCTCATCAACCATCATGATATTAGCAGCAGGTCGCTCTTTTAAAATGGCATCGATAGGATAAAAAACAATACGGCCATTTCGATGTTCAATGCTTGTACTTTGGATTTTCGCGTCAGGTAAATGAGCAGCAACTTGATTAAAAAACACCTTTAATGCTTGTTTACTTGCTGCTGTAATAATAATGTGAATAGGCTGCTTAGCATTTTGTAACATCTGACAAGCGGCTAGCGCTAGTGCTGAAGATTTACCCCGACCACGGTCAGCGGTTAACACTAAAGGTCTATCTCTATGGCCATGCAGTACTTTTAACATAGCGTCGACTGCGCATACTTGCTCTTGTGTTACACAACCGTAGGGCAAAGCCGTGATAGCTTCATCAACGCTTAATTCCGTGCTTTTCGGCATAGCCAGAACTGTCGGTAATGTCGGCAGCGACAATGTGTTTTGCTTTATCAAATAACCATGTTCATTTGATAACTGTCTTAAAAAGCGCTGAAGAAAAAAATTGACTGACCGATTTTCATTAAGCGTGGTAATTTGTGTTGGCGTTAGTAGCAATAACAGCACACCACCGGCAACTATAGTGCCAGAAAGCGCAGCAAAGGCATCAACATCAAAGTCAGATTGCGTATCGCTATTCTCAACACTAAGGCTGGGCCTGGCATTGAAAACGACAAGGTTTTGTTCTGTACCTAATTGTTGGCGATAGTTTTTGCGATTTACCGGCGTTAACTGCTCATGTCCATTAATAGCATCACCATAAATTAGCCCCTGGCGTTGTTGATTTTCGAACGAATGATTCAATAGTATTGATAAACTTGCATCAATATGTTGTCTTGTCCACTGCTCATCACCGACTAAAACAACTAAACTGCGCCAACGTTTACGCTGTGTAAATTGCGCTAATTGCTCAAGCCATTGGACAAACATTTCTTTCAACATTAATTTTTAACCTCAAAAAGTATCTTGGCTGCCACCAAGTATGGGCAGTGTATCAAAGCACTAATCAAAGCTAAATATCTACACTAAGGTAAAATCAGCATATAAAATCAACATCTAGCGCTTTTAGCATCATATTTTTGTTGAAATGAAAAAATAATTAGTTGAAAATCCGCCGTTAGTTGCCTATGTTCAATTCATTAGTCTTCAGTATATGCCCTAAAATTATAGGTTAGTTATTTTTAAGATTTCATGAATTAAAAATACCATGCAATATTGGCACTGAAATACCAATTGAATTGAACACTTGGCTAGCATTATAGCTTTATTAACCACTATTTATTGTAATTGCAGCACAGATTGTAAAAGCCGTAGGTATAAAAAATGAACGACGATTTAACAGATGACTTGCCGCCAGCGGCAGACCAAGAAAGTTATGACGAAGACTTGCCTAAGGGAGAAAAGGCAACACATAACAGTGAAGTTAGAAAACGCATTGATGACTTATTAGAGAGGAAACGCCTAAAAGAATTATTAGACGACTCTGATGATTGGGATATTTGATCAATGACATTGCCAACGTTACCGTTTTCTAACGAGGCACCGATCTAAAACTGCAATTGAAAAGGTCAGCACAGTGACATTATTTATCATAATAATGTCACTGTGCTGACCTTTTTTATAATGACAAACTTCTTACTCGAACGCGCAAAACACTGACCACGTTTTTAAGGTGCTTTACCGGCCCTATTGATAGCTGTAAACTTACATCTTATAGTTTTAGCCTCATTAAATGGCAACTAATTCAACCAGCATTTTACTGCTGCTTATTGCCTATCAAATAGATACACCACAGACGCTAGTGTTTTCGACAAGAGCATCACCACGCCTCTCACGTAATACTTTATCTACATAATTATTTCTTCAAACTAAAGCTCTGCATCTTGCAATGCATAACTTTATAAGGTATTTCATTATAAAGTTATCTGCAAAATATTGATAGTAATTATTTGTTTCTGAGACAGAACTGATATCATTGCATTAACACTTTCGCTGCTTAATTATCGACGCTATGACTTTATTTGAAAAACTACGCTGCTTATTTACTTTTGGTCAAGGCGTTGCCTTACCATTGCCGCCGATTGATGAAAATGCCGATCCGCTTACGCTGTTTAAACTTTGGTTTGATGAAGCCAACAAATCAGGTATTTTATTACCTGAAGCAATGTCGGTTAGTAGCGTTGGCCATGATGGCCAACCTAGTTGCCGCATGGTGCTGTTGAAAGAGTTTGATCAAGATGGTTTTATCTTTTATACAAACTACGCAAGCCGAAAAAGCCGCGAGCTAAGTAACAATGATAAAGTTGCTTTGTTATTTCATTGGAATGTTCTACAACGCCAAATTCGTATTGAAGGTTGTGTCGAGCAAGTTAGCCCCGAACAGTCAGCGAAATACTTCCATAGTAGAGATAGAGGCAGTCAAATTGGCGCTTGGGCATCAAAGCAAAGCAATAAAGTGCAAACGGCAACTGAGCTGGCTGATAACGTTGAATACTACACTAAAAAGTTTGCCGGCCAAGAAGTGCCCTTACCTGAGTTTTGGGGAGGGTGGCGAGTAAAGCCAAACTATATTGAGTTTTGGCAAGGACGAGCAAGTCGATTACATGATCGCGTGTGCTTTGAAAAGTCAACTTCCGGATGGAATAACTTTAAACTACAACCATAACTATCATAGCTTTTTAAGCGGCTAATATTGATGCTCTTTGTTATTTATGGGCAAAATATTGCCGCTTTTTTATTTCCTTTGACACGGCCTATTTCCTCTCAACAACTTAAAAGGTTAGCCCCTTAATAAAGCCATTGCACTGCGCATAAAACACCTGAACTTATTGAATACTAGCCTAGCTCACAGATGGCTCGCTTTGTGCTACGGTCAAATGCATATCAAATGGGAGACAACAATGGAAATTAACTCACTCTACTCCCCATACTCTACGATAAATACGACAAAGTATGGCAATGAGCAAAAAATAGAGCATAGCACACCATCAACCACAACAAGCGACACGGTTAGTATTTCAATAGAAGCGCGAGAGCGTGCAGCTAATTCATCCCCTACTCATTCCACTTCATCTTCATCTTCAGAAACAATGAACACATTAAAATATGGTGACCTTAATACGTATGAAAATATGAGTTTTATGGAAAAAGTCAATCAGTCAATACAAGACAGACGTGCAGGTATTGATCGAGAAGAAATTGAAGAGATAAATCAAAAGATGGAAGATATTATTAACGATAAAACTATTCCAGCAGATCAAAAAGCCGAGATGCTTGAACAATTAAACAAAGAAAAACAAAACTTATTTGAAAAAGCAGCTGAAATAACTGCTGAGCATGCTAGAGATGAAGGCCTACAGCCCGATAAAGAAAATATTTAACGCTTTGTTGGCATCAATGCCTCGATGCTTTATGTCGAGGTATTGATGCCAAAGCGCAAAGTTATATTTAACCAACTAGCGCTAATAAAATACCGGCAGCTACTGCTGAGCCTAGCACACCAGCAACATTTGGCCCCATAGCATGCATCAATAAGAAGTTATGAGGGTTCGCCTCTAAACCTACCTTATTGGCAACACGTGCCGCCATAGGTACAGCAGAAACACCAGCGGCTCCAATAAGCGGGTTAATTTTCTCTTTCGATAGACGATTCATTAATTTCGCCATCAATACGCCAGAAGCAGTACCAATAGAGAAAGCAACAGCACCCAAAGCTAAAATACCTAAAGTTTCCACATTCAAAAACTTATCAGCACTCAACTTAGAGCCAACCCCTAAACCTAAGAAAATCGTCACTATGTTGATGAGTTCGTTTTGCGCTGTAGCACTTAAACGATCGACAACACCACACTCACGCATCAAATTACCTAAACAGAACATGCCAACTAATGGCGTTGCTGCCGGTAAGAAAAAGATCGTCATTAGCAATACTGCTAGCGGAAAGATAATCTTTTCAACGCGAGTCACTGGACGCAGTTGAGCCATTTCGATTTTTCGCTCATCTTCAGTGGTTAACGCACGCATAATAGGTGGCTGAATAATCGGTACTAATGCCATATAAGAATAAGCCGCTACCGCTATCGCTCCTAGTAATTCAGGCGCTAACTTCGACGCTAAAAATATTGCTGTTGGACCGTCAGCACCACCAATAATAGCGATTGCAGAAGCATCTTTAAGCGAAAATTCAAAACCAGGAATAGCATTTAAGGCAATGGCACCAAATAAGGTCGCAAAAATACCAAACTGAGCAGCAGCACCTAGCAATAAGGTTTTAGGATTAGCAATCAAGGCACCAAAATCAGTCATAGCCCCAACGCCCATAAAGATCAGCAGTGGAAATATTCCCGTATCGATACCTGCATAATAAATATAATGCAGTAAACCGCCGACTTCAGAAAAACCAGCAACCGGAATGTTTGTTAAAATGGCACCAAAGCCCATAGGAACCAATAATAACGGCTCAAAGTTACGGGCAATAGCGAGGTATAACAAACCACAACCAACCAACATCATAATAACTTGGCCTAGTTCAAAGTTTGCTAGGCCTGTCGACATCCACAATAATTTTAATGATTCCATGGGGTGTCCTATACCAAGCTCAACAATGTATCACCAACGGCAACAGAATCACCTTCTCGGGTGTGAATGACAGAAATTTCCCCCGCTTTAGTCGCGCGGATCTCCGTTTCCATCTTCATTGCTTCCATAATGATAACCACTTCACCTTCAGCAACCTCATCACCTTCATTAACCAATACTTTAAAAATATTACCTGCTAAAGGTGCTTTTAGCGGTTCACCACCTGTTGAGCTTGCAGCTGGCGCTGCAGCACTACTGGTAGCAGCTTGAATATTTTCAATCGAACCGCCTGGGGCCACAACAACATCAAAAACTTTGCCATCAACACTTACAGCGTAACTTTCTGGCCCAGCGTTGACATTACTAGCAACTGGCGCAGCGGCAGCCGCACTCTCAGCTGAAGCCTTAGTTGGTGCAGGCTCAAAAGCATCAGGGTTATTACGGTTTTCTAAAAACTTCAAACCAATTTGCGGGAATAAGGCATAAGTTAAGACATCATCAATAGTGTCGTCAGCTAAACTGATATTTTTATCTGCAGCAATTTGCTGTAACTCAACCGACAACTTATCCATTTCAGGGGCAAGTAAGTCTGCAGGACGACAGGTGATTGCTTCTTTACCCTCTAGCACACGTGCTTGTAGTTCTGCATTTACCTTGTCAGCTGTTTTGCCGTATTCGCCTTTTAAAACCCCAGCCGTTTCTTTGGTAATTGATTTATAACGCTCACCAGTAAGTACATTTAAGACTGCTTGCGTACCAACAATTTGAGACGTTGGTGTAACTAATGGAATATACCCCAAATCTTTACGTACTTTAGGTATTTCAGTTAACACTTCATCAAGTTTATCTGCAGCGCCTTGCTCTTTTAACTGTCCTTCCATGTTAGTCAACATGCCACCAGGCACTTGTGCTAACAAGATACGCGCATCAATACCACGTAAACTGCCCTCAAATTGCGCGTATTTTTCTCGCACATCACGGAAGTAAGTCGCAACTTCGGCTAACTTAACCATGTCTAAACCGGTATCACGTTGAGTGCCTTCCACGATAGAAACGATGGTTTCTGTTGGTGAATGACCGTAAGTCATACTCATTGAAGAAATAGCGGTATCAATAACATCAATATCTGCATCAATAGCTTTCATATGAGTAGCCACACTTAAACCTGTTGTCGCGTGACAGTGCAATGCAATAGGTAAGGCAACCGTTTCTTTTAAACGACCTATCAGTTCAGCTGCATCGTATGGCTTCAACAAACCGGCCATATCTTTAATACATAAAGAGTGTGCGCCCATATCTTCAAGTTGCTTCGCCATAGTAAGCCAACCTTCAAGCGTATGAACTGGGCTTTCGGTATAGCTCAATGTACCTTGTGCATGAGCACCAACTTTTACTGCGGCTTTAATCGATGTTTCCAAGTTACGAACATCATTCATCGCATCAAAAATTCTAAAAACATCAATACCATTAATGTGGGCACGTTCAACAAATTTTTCTACTACATCATCAGCATAATGGCGGTAGCCTAAGATATTTTGACCACGAAATAGCATTTGTTGCTTAGTTTTAGGCATCGCTTTTTTTAGTGCTCGAATACGCTCCCAAGGATCTTCACCTAAATAGCGAATGCAAGAGTCAAATGTTGCACCGCCCCATGACTCAATGGACCAATAACCAATATCATCCATTTTAGCGGCAATGGGAAGCATATCTTCCAAACGCAAACGAGTGGCGAGTAATGATTGATGGCCGTCGCGTAAAACGACTTCAGTTATTCCTAAAGGCTTGGTCATGGTTATATCCTATTTCTTTGTAGAGTGTTGTTGGCGATATTGAGTGACAGCAGAAGATATTGCTGCGACGACTGCCGGTGATACACCAGCATTACCCTCTTGTTTTTTATTATTTCGTTTATTTGTAGCTCTACTTTCGATAATGGCATCTGGGTATTTTTTTGCCAACCTAACTAGCACAACATTGATAAAAACAATCAATAAACCTAAAAAGGCAAAAACAAAGACCATTCCAGCTAGCATTAAAGTACCTGCTTCAATAAATAACTCTTGAAGATTTTCCATTTTTTTACTCTCAAGCAATTTTATTTAATTAGAATAATCACTCCAATAAGTAAAATGCAAACACATTTTTACAATTTGGTTAAAATAAAGCAATGTCAAGCCAAGATAGTTCAAAAAAACAACAAAAATCAATAATATTTCGCCAGATTTATATACAAAATGATATATCAAAAAGATTGTATACAATATCAAACTCATGAATAACGGGTATTAGAAAGAAAAAAAACAGTATGATATACAATATACTATATTTAAAAAGTTATCCAAGTAGTCAACTTAAATCACCCAAGCAGTGGGCTAAAATCAAAGTTACGTTTTTAAACTTCATTAAATGGCAAGCAAATTATTAACACTGCTATTAGTGCTGAAATAAGCTTTTACATGCTTATTTGCATTCTCTACATAGGCAAGTTTCAGCCGTCTTCGCAAATAGGCATAATTTGGATAGTTATACGGTAATAGTTATACGGTGATAGTTATTTTACTTAAGAGATCAGCTAAAGCTTCTAAAAGAAGTATACCGC
>TARA_R110002012_G_scaffold322005_1_pt1 | contig 37686 bp, 37 predicted proteins | sample TARA_R110002012 | Tara Oceans TARA_R110002012 (sample SAMEA4396515) | marine metagenome | biome: Westerlies Biome; feature: [DCM] deep chlorophyll maximum layer (ENVO:01000326); material: water (ENVO:00002006), including particulate matter (ENVO:01000060) such as... | depth 40 m
CAATGCTCAAACCGCTCTGATGCCCCATTTTATATGACGACGGACAAGATTGTACAGGCGCGCATCGCTGCAGAGCGGCTGATTAATCGTCGAATGCAGTTCTGATCGAAATCCCCGGCAATAAGAAGGGCCCGCGCATCGTCGAAACGCGGGCCATTTCATATGTTCTCCATTCGCCCAAGGCGGTTTCACGAAGGCAGGGCGATTTTTTAGAGGAGAGTGAAGTTGCAGCTCATGCTGCGGGGTTTAACTGGTAAGCCTTTTTCCGTTTCTTACCGTCCACTTCTGTGTCTTTCGGCAGTTCGTTGATCCAGTCATGTTGCATCAGGATAGCGAGCGCGCGATCCAAAGCCTTTGCCCGCCTTGTGGGGACAGGTCCTGCCTGAAGAATTCTGTCCCTTGCAAAAGCATCCCCGGGGGCCACGTGCCTCCGCAGCCAATCCAGTAGCGTTTGTGCAAGTACGATTTCAGTTTCATTAGTTGCGGCGATACAGAGATATCTGAACTGTTGTAGGTGGTATTTCACGATTGCACACGATGACTGCATCACCTCTGCCGATATAGTTTCGGCTTTCGGGTCTTCAAAGAGCGTCATGATCGCCGAGAGACGGCAGGCGTGCTCTGGTGCTTTCGAGGCGAAGCTACTGATATCGGCTGCCCATCCACCGGGGCTGAGTTCGGCTTCGATGTCGTCGTGGAATTTGATACATGTCGACAGTGCGTCCTGTGACAGCGTGAGAACACGTTCAGTCGAGTCGGCGAGAGTCGCCACAAGCGCCTCTGCAGTTTTTTCCTGGAAGTTTGTGGCCACCGCGCGATCTTCCTCAGATACAAACTGATACTTACGTCCTCCCATATTGCTCTGCGGCCATGACGGAAGCACGCGTGCCAAGATACCCTGGCCGATCAACAGCTCGTCGCCATAGGTTTCGCGGATCAGGATCGGTTGAAACATGAGGCTCAGAGTAGTTGCTGTCGGCGGGACATATCCATCGCCGTCCTGTGTTGCCCGTGGTCGGAAGAAATACGCCCCGTCCCAGAGTTTAGAAAGAATGCCGCTGGTCTTGGCGCGTTGGTCCTTAGACATCGAATGACCCCCAAAGAAGGCAGCCGCTTCGTCGGTAAGCCAGCCCAAAAATCCAACGCCACTGGAGATCGCCTTGAATGCGCCTTCGATGGTGGGTTCTGTTACGAGAAAGTTCGGACAACGCGGGCGGACAGGTTTTTCTGCCCCGCGACCGAGGTCGGCGACTTTTGCGTCGTAATCTGACACGGCGACTTCATGCTCTTCCCTGATTTGCATGACCATCTTATCTACGCCGCCCATTGCTATCCGATCCGCGGCGCTTTTACGTTCCCCGGAAAGGGCGATGCAGAGGAAGTAGGAGGCTGCGTTCGCCGGTGATCCGAGGGTTTGGACCTTGGCGCGGCTGGCAACCGTCAGCGACGCGACGGAGAGGACGGATTGGGCGGCAATCGCCTCAGGTGCTTTCGTCATGCGCACAATCGCTTCGGCCGCGTTGCGTAGGCCTGGGGACAACTCCTCGATCGGGTATGTGACTTTGGGCGGAACGGCATGCGGAAGTGGGGTCGGATCCTGTGTCGTTGGTGCAGCATTACCGGATGACACCCGATAGTTCGGTGATGACTTTTTGGCTGGTCTTTTGCCGACGAAAGCTTTGATACGTTCAAGCATTTATGATCTCCTTGTCTGCTCGGTGTGATCAGGAGATCGGTCGATGTATTTCACGGCGGTAGCGCGAAACTGCAGTTTTTATCGGCCACGTGCAGAAATACTGGAATCAGAAGGTATCGGTCGTGACAGAGCTGGATTGACGGCGCGACTCCATACGCGCGGCCGTCTATTTGCGGGCGCGCTGCGACGGTTGTCAGGCTGGCATCACCTTACGATGATCCGACAAATGGGTGACGCTCTGTGTGTTTACTTCTCCAAACGGAGGTCGGATCATCGAGATGTCGATCACGACGGAGTTCACCCTTTTACGCAGCAAGACTTTCGAGAATCCGGACGGATTGTAATTTGTAATGCCGACGTCGCGCTCAACGTGCCCCATCAATCCGCGTCGTTGTGTGTCCGGGCATTCAGCTTCGATCAGCAGGTGGTTGAATGTCGTCCGAAAGCTATGAAAGTCGCGCTGATCATCATAAATTCCATGGTCTTGGCGATATCTGGTGAAGCGCTTGGAAAAGGTCTCTGTAAATGTTTTCTTGCTCGCGCTGCGCTCGACCCAAGGGAATAGGCGGGTTTCATCCTCACGCTTGCGCACCTCGATCAATTGCATGAGACCAAGCTTGAGAAGGTTGTCGTGGATAGGAACTGTTCGGCGCGAGGCACGGCTCTTGAGGCTTTGTCCCGGACCCTGCCGCAATACGATGCACGGCACATCGTCGATCACTTGGACATCCGTTAGGTAGAGTTGGAGAACTTCCTCGCTGCGAAGTCCCATATGAAGCGCGATGAGCGGAGCCCAGAACATCGGATCACCTGCGTCATCAAGTTCGTCTTGGAAAATAGCTGATCGGAGTAGCCCATCGAGCTTACCGCACCATGTCAGGCGCTCGTTGTCCTCTTCAAGGATATCTCGGCGATCGTATTCTGCGGAATCCCAGATGTGATCCTCCATGATGTTGCTGGAAAGATGCCCCTTTTTTCTGAGGAATACGCAGATCCGCTGAAAGTCCTGCATATGGCGATAAATTGTGGCGGTTCGCAGTCGCGGAATGCGATCCTTTAGCACCTCCGATTCGATCTTCCCGGGACTTGCGCCCTTTTTCTTCAAGCGGGCGCTGGTAATCTCCCTGTTGTTCTGCTCGGTCGCGTCCGCATCGTCGGCAGCCTGCTGCGGTGACAGCTTGCTGGTTTTGGCCTGGTAGCTTCGAGGCAGGCGCGCGACCAGCTCCCATGATGCGGTGAGCTCGGTATCGGAGATCTGGTCGAAGCGCTTGTCACCAAGAATCCGGTTAAACAGGAATGCGGTAGCACGGACATTTGGTGCAGAATTTCGGGCCCAGCTCGCACCTGCCTTGTCGTTTGCCTGCTCTTTCGACTTGAAATTCTTGTAGCCTTTGCTGCGCAGACTAATATAGGTTTCTGATCCTTTTCGGATGGTCGGGCAGTCCTCGAGTGTATCGGGGCTGTCGGAGAGGGGAGAGGGCGCTTCAGCAACCGGTTTAGCCACTGCTATTGCAGGCGCGGGTGTGGGCTCCGTTTGCTGGATCAAGCCCGCTGTCGAAGCTTCAGGCGGCACATAATGCTTTTCTACTGGTGGCTCCAAAGGTGTGCACGAAGCCTTATTGGGCGTCCTTGATACTGCGTTCCAATGGATCGAGCTGGCAGCAGAAGGAAGATCGGGTGCGCCGTCGATAAGTGAGCGCGCCAGCTGCAGAGCAGTCGATGGATCGGAGAAATTGCCCTGGTCGCGCCGCAGGTTTTCCTGCTGGGCATCGAGCATAACGCGGAGCGCGCGGAACGCGAGCCGCTGCCAGTCCGGATCATTTTCTTCAAGGACGATTCCAAGGTTTTGGGCGACATGTCGCAGTGGTTCAAGTGCCGGTGCCCGGTCGCGCAATGAAATAGCATGGCGGAGAGTGTCTATAGCGGCGTTGGCACAAGCCAGTTCATAAGCTGCGACCTCCGGAGTCCGGCACGGGGCAATCTCACGCGCGGCTTCAGCCGCATCAATGATGAAGCGGCAGAGCTCGGTCAGGATGCATTCCATTGTGTGGGGCGCGATTGCCATCGTTCTCTCCGTCAACCCGGCGAAGGCGATATCGCTCAGAAGGGTCAATTTCAGAGCGAGTGCCTTGGCCTCGGGAATGACATGGGAACGAAGCGGAAAGATCAGTGACATTTTTTTGCATGACTGGGGTCCACCCCAGGCCCGTAGGGCCTGGGGGAGGCGTCTGCGCCAATGAAAACCGGTTTTTCGGTATTCGAGATGAATCTGTGATGTGATTGAGATGCGCAAGTCTGCGACTCCTGTGCCAGCGATTGTGCCAAGCGGAGGGACAGGTTTTGTGCCAAGTGACTGACTCTTCGACTCCTCGAAGAGAAATGCCATATAAATCAGGTAGTTGAGATTTAATGGCTCCGACGGTAGGGATCGAACCTACGACCAATTGATTAACAGTCAAGCGACGATATTTATTCACTTGGTGCATGTTGATGCGGTTCGTCAGTAAAAACAGTGGCTTGCACCTTCTTTGCAACGATAATCAATCGGTTGACAGTGCGCTAGAATGCGCCTTAGTGACGTGGTGCGTTGCAAAACGTTGCAAAAACGGAGCATGACAGATGACCACCGCAATCGACTTCACCAAACCCGCACGCCTGCTGAAAACCCCACCGGGCATGTATCGACACGACGGCGACCGCTTTCCGGGCCTCTACCTCAATGTCGGCAAAACCAAGAGCACTTGGTATATCAAGCGCCGCGTTGACGGGAAAACGAAGTCGATCAAGGTCGGGGCGTTTCCTGCCTTGGACGCCACCACGGCGTTTAAACAGGGCGACACCAAGACAGGCGTTGCAAAGAGTGATATTCAGACGGTGCGCGATGGGTGGACGTTCTGGTGCGACACGTCGCAGGCGCAAGGCGGTATGTCTGACGATCATCGACACCGCATGTCCCGCCAGCTTGAGATGCACGCAAAGGAGATCATGGACAGTAACGTGGCGGACGTGACCTCGGCCAATGTGCAGGCAGTCCTCAACCGCCTGATGGCTGACGGCAAGAAGGCGACGGCGCGCGCTGTGCGCATCGGTATCGGCAATTCGTTCAACTTCGCGCCAGTGGTCAATCCCGTCGCCCAGAAAAAGACGCGCGTTGCCAAGAGCGACGAGACAGAGGCGCAATGGACGGCTGCTGCCAATGCCCACGACCTCGACGCGGACGACTGGTCAGTGATCTGGGATGCGATCATGGCGCGGCGGGAGAAGAACGTCATTGTCGGGACAGCAGTTGCCGTCATGTTCCTGACAGGCATCCGTTCCGAGAATGTTTGTTCACTGTCATGGGATCAGGTCGACTTGCAGAATAAGACGATCCACCTGACCAAGATGAAGAACAAACTCGCCCGCACGTTGCCTGTCATGGACACTGTGATCGACATGCTGAAGGAAATAAGAGGGTCAGGCAGTGAGTGGGTGTTCCCGGCGTCGTCTGCAACGGGATACATCACTGACCCCAAAGGCACGTTCGCACAGATCAACGACGAGGACGTGCGCGTGTTTTTGCCCCACGACGGGCGGCGTCACTTCATGCAGGCGTCAGCCGAGGCGTTCTTGCCTGACTACGTCGCCCACTTCCTGCGCGGTGACAAAAAGGCGGGCGAGGGCAGTGACATGCTGATGAAATACCTCAAACGGATGGGCAACCGTCGCGCCGTCGAAGACATTGAGAAAGTGTATTTTGAGCGAATAAAGGTAGAACCTTCTTTCTAAATTGTTTGTTAACCGTTTCTGCACTAAGGTGATGGTGCACTTGATGCCACGTCGTGAGACGCCGCGCACCGTGACGGTGGGTGCGAAACTAGCTTAGGGAGCGCCGCGCTGGAAGCGGACCTGAGTGACAGCCCGAACCAGCGAGTATCAACAGAGGGCCCTGTTTGTTCAAAGATGGACAGAAGGACCTGTTGATGGCTCAAGAACTACGCGCGCTCGAGTCGCGCATTGAAGAACTCGAAATTCGTTTAAATAATCCTCGCATGATGACTCCCATCCAAGTTTGCGACTTTTTGCAAATCTCGGAGCGGGCGCTCTACGATATGAAGGAGCGTGGTGACGCTCCGCCAGCGATGTATTTCAGTCAGCGGACGGTGCGCTATGACCTGCATGAGGTGATGGCGTGGGCGAAGCAAAAAGAAGTGGGGCATGGGTGATGGCAAAAGACAAAGAGAGAGAAACGGCAAAATTCGGCAAGGGTTATGCAGCGCAGTTGATGGCGTTCAACATTCAGAAGCAGAGAATTGTTGACCGATGCAATGTCGAGTTTGACGAGGATTTGTTTGACGAGGCGAAGGACTACAGTTCTTGGAATCGCGCGCTCAACGGCAAGGAGGTCTGGGTTGGCATCGTCGATGCCTTACACAACCTTTGGGGCGACCAAGCAGCTCATCCACGGAAATACTTGCCTGCTGACGGGCCGCCAGAGGAGGGGTTGCAAGACTGGATGAAGCAGATTGCAACTGCGCCTTGGTGGCGCGACGTGTTGCAGGTGTCGGCGTCCCAGAGCGCATTCAATGCGTGGTTCTCAGGACGACCAATGGGCAAGGCGAAGGTCGCTGAGGTCAAGGCGGCTGTCGATGACTGGTGGTCACGCTTGATGGTGGCAGTCGAGCGAGCGGAGTACGCGTCGCTAGCGAAAGACATGGAGCGGGCTGCTGACTCCGGGAAAACCGCGCGGAATTTCGACTCCTTCTTTTACACCAAAGTGATCGAAGAGGGCATGTCGATTGCTGATGCGCGTGCGCTCTACATAGACATGAATATGAAAGCGTTCAGACATCATGCCGACCCAATTGACCTAGCTGATCCCAGTGACCCGTTGGAGGCGTTAAACAGTCAGCACGACGACATTTTCCACTCCGAATTTGGCAAGGCCTTCGACGATCTGCACGACGCAGGGTATCCCGATGCGTTGCCAAGTATCGCACCTGAATTTGATGCCGAACCATGGATCGAGGAAAGACGCTGGGGAGGTGAAGAAAATGAGGAGTGTCCCAAGAACCTGAACGAGGCGATTTATGGTCTGTGGTATCGGGTCAAAATTCAGCGCTTTTGGAATGCAGAAATGCGCATGGTCGATCAGAGTCACGAGATCGTCGAAGTTTCAGAGGACGGTGAGGAATGGCGGGCGGCGAACGAACGGCAGCTACGCGGCTGGGATGCTGGGACTGAATTGTTCTTCCGAGGCCTTTATGAAAACGGCGACGGGCGCAGTCATTACGAGCGCGAAGTCGACGAGTTGCGCGCCAAGATCAAGAATCTACGGTTTGATAGTCAGCATGCGCGTTCGAGCGAAAAGCGTGCCTCGGCGCAAGTGCAGTTGACTGACGCCGAGAAACGTTTGGGAGAGTTGCTTTAAGCGGCGTTAGGAAACAATTCGTCCAAGATTTGGCGACGCGTGGCGTCGTCTACGCGGTCCCGCAACCAAGTATCACAGGTTGCGGAATCGTTCAGTGCGTTTGCGCGGGCGAGGCGGTTTAGCAACCGTAACGGTACGTTGGGCAGAGCCATTGGTCGCTCCTTTGGTTCAAGCAGCTTGGGCAATACGATCAGGGAGTGAGGCGAGTATCTCGTCGCACTCTTTTCGTGTCGTCACGGGCATCAGCCAGCGGCGAATGGTGTCGAGGTCGATGCCTTCGGCGTATAGGCGGTGGGCGTGGGATTCAGCCATAGGTCGGGTCCTTTTGGTTGGTTGCGCTCGGGTGCGGTCACTGTTGCTGTGAAAGGGATTGTATCGCCCAAGACTGTTGTTCTGCGACCATGGATCAAGGTGGCAATAACTGAGTTGTAGGTGCAGGGTCAGGAAGGCCTTTGCCTATATCGTGCGCGTACGCGCGTGCATAAAAAAATGATGATGAGATTTGTGAACCAAACCCTGAGAATATCATCATCATTTTTTTATGTACGTGTGCGTGCGTGCGTTGTGAGCGGTGCAGGGTGGTTAACTTGGTCAGCCTAGCTCACCCCGAAATTTCCGCCTCTTTGTTGCGAGCCAGTCGCAAAAACATCGTTCAAACCGGACCGATTGATCCTTAATCAAGTGTCAGCGCGCGATTGCCGCTTTGAAACCAAGCAGTTGATGTGCTGCGCCGCAGCTTTTGCAACGTGTCTTGCAACGCAGGCGAATAACCGACCAAAAAGGTCACTGGAATATAGGCATATCGAGCGTGCTGCCGCGCTTGCCATCGACGCATACTCCCGACACTGCGCCAGAGACACGATCTGCTGCGGCGCACGCGGGCGTCTTGGTCAATTCCGACACAGTATGCCCGACGATTGGGCAATGCCCGTCTCTGACGCGCTGCTGCGGCACATCTAAAGCGTCGAAGCAAAATCAGGTGCAATCCCGTCGCCACCTTGTTCTGTCCACATCCGTCTGACGGCTAGGTGATACGCATCACATGTCGAACCTTTCTGACGAAACGCGCGCCCAACGCAGGTTCGACTGGCTTGGCCGTTGGGCGCGCATCATCATGAAAGGAACGCTATGACGTTCTCTGCATCTATCGACGGATCGACGGCGACTATCACGGTCACGGTTTTGAACAGCACGGCAAACCTCAAGGTCGAGAAGGCGTCTGATCTTGGCGATCAACTCGAAGCATTGGTCAATGATCAAACGGCGCATCCCATCGACCAATCACCTGACTACATGATCTATCCGACAGACACAGGCGTGCGCATCACGAACCGCCTTGGCCAGATCGACGTTCCGTGGCGCTGGATCATGCCAGTGGCAAACCAGTTGCGCCAATGACTGAATGGCGACCCCTCCCACTGACCCAGCGTTCACTTGCGGACGCCGACCTGCCCACGCGCGGCGTGTTCAAACTGGGCGACGACCTGACCCCGCGTGTTGTCTATGTCGTGTGGTTCAGCGAACCTGAGAAGTGGCAGAAGTTGGCCGCAGAGCAGATCGTCTACGCCGCCCATGTGCGCCATGTCATGCCCGGCACGATCTATCCCGGTTGTCCTTGGGCATGATCAACGCAGGCAACCCACAGACGCCGGAAGAGGCCCTCGTGACCTCCATCATCATGCAGGCATACCGCGACCTCTTTGTCAGCATCCGAAACGAAAGCAACGCGTCCTTCACGACGCAATCGGATCAAGATCAAGCGATCACCTTTCTGACAGACAAAGCGGGTGCAATGGCACGCCACCGAAACTCCCTTTGCTCGCTCATTGGTTGGGACGGCGATGTGCTGGCCGTGCGCCTGCGTGCGATGATGGAAGGCGACGACTTCCCGTACCCGTCCACTGAACCGAAACCTGCTGCCCGCGCGCAGCACGAAGCAGCGGTCGAACGCCTGCGGCGACGTTGGCGAGACCTTAAATCGCCACCCAAAAGACCCGCTTCTCCGGTCGGCAATCTAATCGCTGCCGAATAAATTCAACTCATGAGCGCAGCGGTGCGTCGCTCCTGATCTGTCCATCACAGATTGAGCGCGGCGTCCCGACAACGTCGCGCTCTTTTTGGACATAAATGAGCATCCCATGCCCGATGATACGACAGCCGCCCTGCAAGCACTCATGCAGCAGGTTCAAACCCTCACCACGACCGTCACCGATCAGGCAAAGCGCCTCGACGACCTGCACACCTTCAACAGTCGCGTTCTGGACGAAAAAAAGGACGTGCAACGCCAACTCGACGCACAGACCCCGAAGAAGAAAACCCTCGTGGACATCATCGACGAGGAAACCTACCAGCGCAAAATGCACGCGGCAGGCCTCGAACAAGACGCCAATGGCAACTGGTATCCCAAGGGCGCGCGATCACCGCACAGCCTGACCCGCGAGGAAGCGCGTGATCCTGCCAAATATCGCGCGGCCAAGGAAGCAGCAGAACAGGCAGGGACGACCTTGACCGTGATCAGCGACGACGGCGACGTGACAACCCGCAACACCAGCCGCCCAACTGTCACCCCGACCAAGACGTTCACCTTCGACGACACCCACGAGCGCGTCCGTTATGTCCGCGCGGACATGCAAACGGGCAACGGCATCGTGAACCGTCGGATGCAGGCAGACAAAGAGGGTTACACGATTAAAACCTTCCACTCGCCTGACGAATTGCCTGCACATGCGCGCACCAAATTCGACCTGATGGAGCGTGCGGCAAACGCTGAGGCCTCCTAATGGCACAAGGCGGCAACAAACACTCTGGCCGTCGTGCGATCATCGACATGCGTGCGGACAAGAACGAGATCATCAAAGACATTGTTCTCGAACGCCGCTCTCTGGCCGAGATCGCTCGCCGCCTTGGCGTCGATTACACGACGGTGCAGCGGTATCGGGACGACAAGATCACCGAAGAAATGCGTCGTTCGATCCTTGCCGAAACCCGCGTCGCCTCAATTGAGGCAGACACGGAGGTGATCAATCAGGACCGCATGGACATTGCCATGACCTACGAGTCGTTGGCGAAGCGGGTCGAACGCTTGATCACCAAGGCAGAACAATCCGAAGATGACTCTTTTGCGCTGGCTGCGATGGAAGGCCTGCGGAAAGTGCTGCGCGATATTGCAACGATGCAAGGAAAGCTGGCAACCAATTTGACGGTGAATGTGTCACTGGCCGAAAGCAAAGAATGGGTCACGCTGCGCAACATCTTGAACGAGGTCTGCGAAGAGGTGCCTGCCACCCGTGAACCGCTCCTGCGTCGGATGCGCCACCATGTCTTGAGCGTCACGAAGGAGGACACAATCCTATGACCCATCGCGAGTTTGAGGGGTGGCGTTCCTATGGCCGTCGCGTCGCGGTTGCGACAAAGGCAGGCAATCCTGATTGGGCGCAATTGCCCCACGCGAAGCGCATCATGATCGACGAAAGCGGCAAACTGTTCTTCACAGGCAAGGCGTGTAAACGCGGACACGTTTCGCCGCGCAACGAGCATGGTGACTGCACCCAATGCCACCTGATGCGCCTTGCGGAGCGTCGCGATGCCGTTTGATGCGCTACACGACTTTTGCTCACTGATCGAACGCGACCTCGATCCCGGCGCGGAAATGCTCCACTTCCTACAACAGGAGGTGCCAACGGCCACCCATGTCGATCATTGGCAGGTCGAGGCGATCACGTCGGACGCGCAGACGGTTGCGCTGCTCGTGTGCCGTCAGGCGGGCAAGTCCTGCGTCCTAGCGACGCGCGGCGTCCGCGAATTGAAGCGCGGCGGCACAATCATCTGCGTCGCCCCCGCCGAACGTCAGACGCGAGAAATCACCCGCAAGGTGCAAGCCTACCTGCGCGCGACTGACCTTGTAGTCGAACGCGCCACCCAGACGGAAATCGAATGCTCGAACGGCGGACGCTTCATCGCTGTGCCTGCGTCGGGTGCAACTATTCGGGGTTACACTGCCGACCTCCTTCTCGTGGACGAAATGGCATATTTGCCGGGAACGAACGGCGGCGAAGATGTGGTTGTGTCGATCCTGCCAATGCTGCGCGACAACGGGCAAACGTTCTACGCCTCAACGCCCGCCGGAAAAAATAACCTTTTTGCATCGCTGTTTCTCGAACCCAAGGACAATGTGCATCGGATCAAAGTTCCCGGCACGTCGATCCCGCGCCTTGCATCCCGCGTCGAACGCTTGCGGTCGCAGTTATCGGCAACGCGCTTCCGTCAGGAAGTTTTATGCGAGTTTCTATCGGACGGTCTGTCTTACTTTGATCTGTCAGCAATCGAAAACGCCACCAGTATGGAGAATGCAATATGTCCTCGGTTCTAGACCTAAACTACATGCCCGACGGTCGGGTGATCAACGAGACAGGACATGACCCTGCAATCGAAAGAGTGACCGGATTTGTCAGATACGTCATAGGCGCTGATTTGGGGCAGGCAAACGACTTCTCGTCTGCGGTGGTGATCAAGGATCAGCAATTGCCTGTCCATGACGGCACGCGCGTCAAACTCGGTCCGCGTGAACGCACGGTCGTCTTTGCAGGCAAGTTTCGCGGGGTGTCATATGTCGATGTAGTCGACTACCTGATCCGCTTGCGCAACGCGCCTCCGTTCGGTGGCAAGTCGCAACTCGTTATCGACGGCACGTCCATCGGGCGCGTTGTGTCGGACATGATGCACGAGCAGTCGGTGGATCATACGGCGGTGCAAATGACTGGCGGTCAAGAGTGGCGTCGGTCGGGACGATACGTCAACGCGAGCAAAACCCTGATGATCGAAAACCTTGCCGTGTTGTTCGCGTCGGGTGATCTCAAGTTTGCCCACGACCTTGCGATGCGAAAAGAGATCGAAGAAGACCTTGCCTCGTTTACGACGCAGACGACCGCTGCCGGCAACCAGATCATCACGCAGTCGCGGAACGCATCGGGTCACGGTGACACTGGCATCGCCTTGATCGTCGCCGCCTTCGCATCGCAATACCTCACGCCGCAAAGCATCCGTGTCAGCAAACTGGTCGGAATGTACTAGGCAATCAACTGGCTCGTGCTATGGTTGCGCCATGGCAAATGATACCAATAGAGGGCGTGACCTTCCACGCGCATCACAGTTCGCGAAACAAAAACGCGAATCTGACGAAAACGCGGACGTGCGTCAGCGGCAGATTGCCCGTGCGAAGAAGATCGACAAGATCGAAAAGGACCTTGCCAAGGTCGTTTCCAAGCGCGGGTATGACAGCTTATTTGGCGCGGCCAAAATTCAGACCGAGAAAGCGATTGAGAAGGATAGGAAGGTCGTCGAAACGGCACTCGCGCATGACGTGCGCGTCCATCCGAAACTGCTCGCTGAATTTGGCCTGAAAGAAGATCCCAATCCGCCAACCAATTTCGAAGACGACGGAGAAGCGCCGTTCTAAACGCGCGTGTCGTCGATCTGATCGACATTGCCCCAGCCATCGCCCGACGAACGCAACGAGACACAGGCAAACACTCCCGAAAAATCGCGCGCTGACGGTCGTCTTGATGTTTTGCGCATCGTTGCGCCTGTCATGCAGCACCGCCCGTTAGACGCGCGCTCACACTTTGCAGTTCGATGCGACTCGTTGAAGGTTTGCCGTCACGTCTACAACGCCATCCGCGTTCCAAATATCATCGCGCAGCATAAAGCGGTGACTATTGGTGTGCTTGGTGAATTTGGAGCGATCACTGACTACCGCAGACGGAATCAATGCCGCGCGCGAGACAACAAAGGCAGCATCGAAAAGGACACCCGCCAACACATCAAACCCGCTCATGTCTCGAATGGCCGACAATTGGCGCGATGTGTTGAGCTGGTGCAGCCGTCTGCCTTTGATCTGATACCGGATGCCTTCGGCGTCTGTGGCGTCGAATCCCTTCACGGAGTTTGCCGCTTGATCCCATCCGAATGCTTGGCAGAATAACCACTCGGCATAATCGCCTGTTGGGTTGTTTGCGCTCCGCAGAATCTTGCGATCCCGCAATTCGTTCAGCACGGCGGTGTGCGTTTCAAGCAATTCTGCGACGGTATATTTCTTTAATTCCATATCCCGACCTTAATTGTCACTGATCACATTGTCATTCCGTCTTGCGATCACGTGCGATGTTTTCCGCCACATCGACGGTGCGACGATCAACTCGACCACTGCAATCGCCAGCGCGACGACATGCACGCAGCAGTAGGCGGGTAGTGCGAGCGCGTCGCGCATTGGGCGACCAGCACGACGTGCAGCGACCATGAAGGTCGCAACGGTCAGAGCATAGGCACACTTTGGACTCCGTTCCGGCAAGCGCTCAACCGAAGATGTTTGGCGCTACCTGTTGTTTGTTTGAGCCACGGGTTGCCGTCAAAAAGCGGTTGACCGCCGGGTCCATTGGTACTAGGTATAGATAAGGTATGCTATGGAACCACTATATGCTTGACTCCCACCTAGGAACCCCCTAGGGTGGGTGTGCATAGCATAAGGATTATTGCATGGCTGGACAAATCAAGAACACCGACTTCCTGATTACAGACCCCCTAAATCAACCTAATGTCGTTGACCGCTTGCCTGACGGTGTCGAGATGATTGATCTCGACGACATGCCGTATCATGCAGACCCGATGGTGCGCTGCGCATTTTGCGCACAACGGCAACGGCACAAAGACGGCTACTTCGCTATCTTAAGCGATGGGCAGAAAGCTCTTTGCGGTAACTGCTGCGCCGCAAACTTCGATGAAGTAAAAAAGCGCACCATTGACCGGAGCCGCGTTCGCCTCAAGAAAGAACGGAGCGCTCGCGAACGACTGCTGGCTTTGAAAAACGACCTTGACGGCGTTTATGACATCGCAAGCGACCTGAACCCAACCCTCCACAATCTCTCCGCAGCCTTCATGATCCTGCAAAACGTTCTTTGTCAAAGCGCTATCGACGACATGACAGCTGTCGGAGCAATTAATACGAGGATTCTCAATCTACCATTTCCCTACGTCGGAAGCGCAATGGAGTCAGTCAAGAAGATTGAAGGGTTGGATGCTCTTACTGACCGCGATCACGAAATAATGGCCGAGCAAAAACGACACGCGCTTGTTTCCGTCGTGCAGGCAATTTCCTTCATCCAAGATGCTGCCGATTTCTTTGACAGTTCAAACCTTGCCGAAATAGAGAAATGGGCAAAAGCGAGGGGCAAAGAATTTGGTGTTCGAAAGTTCGATGTGAGACAAGGAAAACTGCGCGCCCACGGGGATGGTGAGTGGCGCAACGTGCCTTTGCCTCAGACTATCCTGTCGGATGATGCCATTGCCTTCAAGCGGCCAGACATCATCGAGTAGCCTCCAATAAGAGGTGCGCGGGCGCAACCAAAACGCCCGCGCCAACTATTGTGTTCATGATCAGTCGTTGCGTGTGAAGTTTGCTGACCGCAGCACACTCGACGCCACGCATTTTCCATTGCGGAACATGCCCGCGAGATTAGCGGCTTGGGTCATAGGTTTCTCCTAGAATCAGAAGACCCGCCGAGTGGCGGGCCTTTCAGTGCGAGAGGGGGTAAGGTTCAGCCAGCGGCCAAAAGCAGGAGCGTCAGCCATCCGACGCCTTCGACGAGGCCTCGAAAGACGCGCCAGACGCGGCGCAGCAATGATGGTCGAACAGGCATTTGCTTGTCGCGACCGAGAGCCTTGACGGCTTGCGGCACAGACACGCGGAACCACTCGCGCTCGTCACTGACACGGTAGCGGGCAAGGACCGCATGAGCGTCGCGCTCAGCCGCCCGCACGTCGTCAACGGGCCATGCCTTCGCGACGGTGTAGGGCGCGGGCGACCCTGTGTCGTGCAACTCGGCTGCGCGTGCCTCTGGTGTTCGCGTGGTCATTCCAACTTTGCAAAGGTCAGGCATCGTCGGGTTGGTCAGGATGTATAACCATCCCGGCTCGATCACGGTCAGCCCACTCATTTGCACGCAGCCACGAGAGCGGCAGCACGGTTCGTCTCTGCATCGTGCGACGGAACACGCTTCACGCCCCTGGGCAGGAGCAGGTGATACTTGCCTGCCTTGCGTTCGACGCCGAGGCCCAGCGCGCCCATGTCGGTGCGCAACGCGGACGACACCGTGTCTTTGTTCCACCCAAGTAGTTCGACCAGTTCTTCAATGGTCGCGCCCGCTGCTAATGCCTCCGCCAATAGGTGCCTCTTCGATCCTGCCTTCGTCGCTTTGATGTCTTCCGCTTTGCCCGGTTCGATCATCACGCGGTCAGCGAGAACGCGCGGTTTGCGTGCCTTTGGTCCTACGTTCGGTTCGGGCGGCATTGGGTCGTCGGCGTGGGCATCTCGCAAGTCAGCGTTGAGCGCGTCTGTGGCGGGCATCGCATCGAACAAGGCGACTAGTTCGTCCTTCGACGTTTTCTTGAGTTTCGATTTGGACAAAGGTTTGGCAAGCAGCGCATTGATGGCAGGTTTGGTCATGTTGTTCAGGTCGGTCATTGTATTACTCCGTTGATTTGTTCCCGAAACGTTCCGGGCATAACTGAGTTATCGGTTCTGTCTCCGGCGCTGCTCAACCGAAGATTGCGGCGCTATCCGTTGTTTGTTTGAGACACCGCGCAGCACCAGACATTGCAATCGACTCCTGAAAAGTTGCGCAGTAGGTTGCCCCAAAACAGATTATTGAGGGGTTACAGGCGGATGGCATTACTGCATGACAAGGTTGCTCAACTTCGAGTGAAACGTGGGCCTATGCCTGACGCCCTTCAAGGGGTGACGAAGGACAGGATCAGAGCGGTTCTGCAATCCCTCGACCTTGGGTCGAACGCTGACCTTGTTGATTGCATCTTCGCAATGCTCGACGACGAAACTGACAGTTGGTTCTCGAAAGCACCTACTGGGGCGAAGATCGCTGACGGTGCATCGACGGCACACCTCGCCTGCCACATCGGCATCCTACAGCGAGATAGCGGCAAACTTGACCGTGAGGGGCGCGACTATTGGATCAAGCCGCTTCGCGAAGTTGGCGGGTTCGAGGCGATCACGCTTGAGAAAGGCGAGTTCATTCCCGGTCACGTCAAGGCGAAGTCGCCCAATTCCTGCTACAGGCTGGAGGAGGCTCTGAAGGCGGTACTGAAGGCCCCTGACGATGCGTGGCGGGATATGCTGACCGAGTGGGCGCGGGACGACGTGTCGCGCGAACGTCGCGCATTCCAAGCCGAGATGGCCGAAGCAGCGCGCAAACTCGTCGATTCTGGCCATGCGCACCTGATCAAGGCGAGCGTCGAGAATTACGCTCCGCGCTTCTTGCCGGGTTATCAATTGCTCTACGTCGATGATGCAGACGGCGACCGCGTATCAGACGCCGAACGCGCTAAGATGGCTACAGCGGGTGTCGCATTGACCTTGGAGGACGCGATGCCCGACGCGCTGCTCTGGAACCCAGAAACAGATCATCTTTGGGTTATCGAGGCGGTGACGAGCGACGGTGAGGTAGACGCGCACAAAGTCGCGCAGATGAACCGGATGGCTGAACGCTGCGGCAAGTCGGGCGTAGGGTTCACGACGACCTACCGGACGTGGAAAGAAGCGGCGGCGCGACAAGGCAAGCACCAGAATATCGCCTACGACTCTTTCATCTGGATTCAAGGCGACCCGGCAAAACAGTTTAAGGTGTCAGGTTAAAACAGGTCGGCAATCGACGTTTCGCCTCGACCTAACGCCTCAAGCTGTTCACGGCTTGGGTAGTGTAAGTTGCGGAGATCGGTCGCATTGACCTGCGTGTGTCCAGAGAAGATTCGGAAATACTGATCGACGCCCTCCGAGTTCAGGAAGGCTGCGAGGCCTTTTGCAAGGTCGAGCGGCAACCCTTCACCGTTCTCGTGGAAGTAGTTCAGGTGGTTCTCGAAACCCGCGCGCCCGCCGTCATAGATAGACGCTACAAGGCGACGCTTTTCCTCCTTGGCTGTGAAACGCTTGGTCAGCACATAAATACCTGCTGGGATGATCAGCTTCACTGTGTCCTCGTTGTCTGCCAGCGCATTGTGCTTGCGGAAGTCAGGTAGCGGCCAGCGTATGCCGCCTTCATGAAAGTGCTGGGGGTAGATCAGTGGCACTGTGTCGCCGCTCGGTTCCTTGCGCAGGTTATCCCGAGTGCGGAAATCGACGACGCGCCCGGTCGATACTTTGACCCCAAGGTCGGCAAGGACACAGGGCAATGCCTGCACGCTGTCCGCAAGTTCGTTGCCAGAAACTGGTAGGCGGATGAAGGCATGATTATCAGAGGGGCGCACAATGTCCGAAAACGAGACAGCGCGCGCCTCTGACTCGTCGGTTGATAGCATCACTTCTTCTTGGGTAGTACCTTTGCGCAATCGGAATATCATGTTCTCTTGCAACACGTCGTCGTCCTTGAAGGAGGAACGGCGGGACTCGAAAACGTGCAAGTTAGCGATTGCAGAACCATCCAGCAGTAGGCGGCGAAACGGCTCGTAGTACGAACCGTTGCAAAACGAGCGTGGCGTGATAGCGACGATCTCGCCGCCATCCTCCATCTGCTGCAAGGCAACCGCAACGAACGCTGTGTAAAGGTTCACCGTCTCGATTCCGAGAGAGCGCAACCCAAGACGCCATTCCGAGGTCTGATTGATCTTGCCATAGGGCGGATTCAGAATCGCACAGTCGTAAGTGCGTTGCTGGCGAATCAATGGTTCTGACGATTGCAGGATATAGTCGCCACGAATGACCAAGCTCGTGAACTCAACGCCAGCCGCTGCGCATTGCTCCGCACATGCTGCGAGTGTGTCGTCGAGGATCAACGCTAACTGCTCGTCGATCTCGTAGCAGGTTGCGTCAATCATTTTGGGCGGCGTTTCGCGGGCAAGTGCCTCCGCGACGAAGGCAGCAGTCAGCGCGCCCATCCCAGCGCCCGCGTCGAGTAGGCGAACCCGTTCAGGTAACGAGCCGACCATTCCGGCCATAAAAGACGCGATGCGGGTAGGCGTCATGAACTGACCGAGTTTCGAACGTCGTTTCGGATCAAGGGTAGGTGACACTTCAAGGCGCGTCTTGTCTATGGCTTCTAGGAGCAATTGTTCTTCCTTTGTTTTCGCACATCATTGCATCATCGCACTAACCTGCCAACCAAGTGTTGCACGTCGTCTTGCATCGACCCGCCTTTAAGCCGCTGGGGCGGCAACAAATTAAGAATGTCTCGACATTGCGCCCACGTTGCAAAAGCGTTGCAAAAACGAAAAAAGGCGATCCCAAAGGATCGCCCATTTTGCTTAACTATCAAATAGTTAATTGGCTCCGACGGTAGGGATCGAACCTACGACCAATTGATTAACAGTCAACTGCTCTACCGCTGAGCTACGTCGGAACGGTCTGGGCGATATAGCAGTGGTATTTTGTGGCGTCCAGAGGCTTGAGGCGGTTTTTTCACATTTTTCTTTTTGCGGCTCACTTAAGGCTAAATCGTGTGGACTGGGAAAGGTCGTCGAGCGGCACCACGATGCTTTTTCCGGTAAGATCAATCAGATGAGCCAGTACGTTTCGTGTTGCAGCCCCGAGCAGGGCCGCAGGCGTATCGGTGTAGATCTTTTGGGCAATCTCACGAGCCGTGGCAGGCCCGGCGTCCAAAACGGCTAATATTTCTGCCTCGCGCGTTTTGCGATGACAGACCAGCCACTCGAGCCTTGCAGTGGGGGCATTCACAGGGCCGCCATGGCCTGGATAGAAGATTCGCCAATCTTGTGCTTGTAAGCGCACGCACGACCTCATGAAATCTGTAAGGTCGCCGTCTGGGGGGGAAACCAGTGAGCTGGCCCAGCCCATTACGTGATCGGCGGTGAAACAGGCGTCTCCCCAGCCAAGACAAATGTGGTTCCCTATGTGACCTGGCGTATGAAGGACATCGAGCTGCCAAGTGTCGCCACTAACGGTGTCACCATCGCTTAGGTCCCGGTCGGGGCAAAAAGAGGTGTCTATTCCTTCTCCGCCACCCAGTTCTGCGTCCAGCGTGAGTTGCTTCATTACCGACGAACGCCCCGCCGTTGCATTGCCGAACCCGAAAACCGGTGCGCCGGTTACTGTCGAAAGCTGCCGCGCCAGCGGTGAATGATCTAGGTGTGTATGTGTGACGATGATGTGGCTGATTTGCTGGGTCGGCCTGATAGCTTTTAGAATTGCATTAAGATGCGCGTCGGAGGCGGGCCCCGGGTCGATAACGGCGATGTCAGTTGTGCCAAGCAAATAGGTGTTTGTGCCACGGTACGTCATGGGTGACGGATTGTCAGCCACGATCCGGCGCAGGCCTGGTTCCAGGGTGATTGCCGTACCGACAGGGGGGTCAAAGTCATCAGGGGGCAGCATGGTTTGGCCTTTCATAGGGAAGGATGGCTGGCTAAGGTCTAACCCATGTTCTTTACCTGGCTCAAACGATATGTGCCCCGAGGCATCTATGGACGCGCAGCGCTGATATTGTTGTTGCCTGTGGTGATCTTGCAACTGGTTGTTACGGTTATCTTTGCACAGCGGAATTACGAAGGTGTCACCACTCAGATGACTGACACTGTGCTGCGCGAGGTCACTTTTGTTCTTCAAACGATTGATTACGCACCGTCGCGCGTTGCAGGCATGCAATTGGTAAGACAACAGCTGGCACCTTTGAATATGGAGGTGCGGTCAATTTCTTCCGATGACGTTCCCGCAGCGCACCGCCTCACATGGTACGATTATTCCGGTCGCGTGATGATCGACAGGTTCAAAGCCCGGCTCGACGGGTTCTTGCGCCTTGACTTGCGCACGCCCGGGGCGGTTGATCTTTTTGTCGAAACGCCGCGAGGACCCGTAGAGATCAGTTTTGACCGGCGCCGTATTTCAGCGGCAAATCCACATCAGCTGTTTGTCTATACGTTTACATTCGGCTTTTTGATGACGCTGATATCGTTCGTGTATCTACGCAACCAGCTACGCCCGATCAAACGTTTGGCCCGCGCAGCCGAAGCATTCGGACGTGGCCGCCATGTGCCTTATAGCCCTGGCGGTGCTGTTGAGGTCCGGGCGGCGGGCAATGCGTTTGTCGATATGCGTGCCCGTATCGAACGCCAGATCGAACAGCGCACTCTCATGCTGTCGGGGGTAAGTCATGACCTGCGTACGCCGCTCACACGGATGCGGCTTAGCCTATCAATGATGGAGGACACAGAAGCAGAGCAGCTGTTGCAGGATGTGGATGATATGCAGCGTATGCTGGATGAGTTTCTGGATTTTGCCAAAGGCTCTGCCGAAGGTGAGCCGGAAAAGATTGATCCTCATCTATTTATGGAAACCGCAATAGCCGCAGCTCAAAGGGCAGGGCGTAACGTTACCTTGCTTGCGCCCGCAGGCGACGGCACCGGAATGATACGCTTGCGGAAAACCGCCTTTTTGCGTGCCGTAGATAATTTGATTTCAAACGCAGTCAGGTACGGTACCCGCGCTGAGGTATCAGTGCTGTTCACGGAAAAAACCTTGCGTGTACGCGTCGAAGATGACGGGCCGGGCATCCCAGAAGATAGGCGCGCTGAAGCTATCCGGCCTTTTTCGAGGCTTGACCCATCGCGAAACCAGAACAAGGGCGGCGGCGTCGGACTGGGCCTTGCCATCGCATCCGATATTGCACGGGCACATGGCGGGGTGTTGCGATTGGGAATGTCTGAAACAATGGGCGGCTTGCGTGCTGATATCGTCATAGCGCGTTAGTACGGGACATGTTCGGTTTGCCACGGCCTGAGTTATTTGCACCGTTCTATTGAACAAGCCTGATCAGACGGTTCACCAAGTCTTGTTCTCTAAATGGTTTGCTCATCATGGATGCACCGTGAAAACCTTTCGCTAAGTCTGAGCTGTCTACCTGACCGCTGAGAACGAGGAACGGGATCGAACGGTTGGACAGTTGTACTGCGATAGCTTCGGTCGTTTCTCTTCCAAGGTTAACGTCTAGAACTGCCGCGTCCGGTGCTTCGAGAATTGCCTGCAAGGCGTTTGCCACGGTTGTGAAGGGGCCAATAACCGCCGCACCATGCGACTGTAGAATATCTGCGATATCTAAACCGATGATCGGGTCATCTTCGACAACCATGATCTGCTGACCCGATAAAGAGCCGTCGCTGACATTTGCGTCCTCTGTCGGCAAAGTTACTGATAGCGGGATCGGCTTATCAGAGGTCTCTCGTTGGAAGCTGTTGTGGATAACTATATCGCACACCATGCCGCTCGGGGCAAAATCGAAGCGTACAGTCCCTTCCTCGCGCATTGCATTTTTCAGGATCGTTGACCCAATCCCCATGCGGCGATCCGAAGGCACCGGCGGCCCGCCCGTTTCTATCCACTTCATCAGAATCTGGCGCCCGACCCCGGTCGCTATGTTTATCGCTACTTGACCTGATGAGTCTGAAAGCGCGCCGTGTTTTACGGCATTGGTAAGCAGTTCGTGAAATATCATGGCAAGCGCCTCAGATGCTTCGCCGGAAAACCAGACGTAAGTATTGCCGGTAATCGAGACACGTGTCTGCCACCCCGCGAATGCTTCCAACTCCATGGTGAGAATATCCTGAAGGCTGGATCGCTCTGCCTCGTCAGCGACCAAAATCTTATTGGAGCGTGACAATGCTTCCAAACGCTCTGTCAAGGTGTCGGCAAACTGTTCAACTGTGGTTGTCTTTTTGGACGCGTGACGGATCATTGAATTCATGATCGTAAACGTATTTGCAACGCGGTGATTAAGTTCCTTTGACAATAATTTAAGACGGTCCTCGTTCTGCTTTGTCTCGGTGATATCAATCACATGACCGATGAGTTTCGCTACTTCCCCTGTGTTGGAAAAGATGGGCACACCCTTTCCACTGATCCAGCGGTCAACACCATCCGCGCGACGTATCCGAGTTTCAAACGACCATGGTATTCCATCGTTAAAAGAGGTTTCCAACAGCTTACCGACCCGCTCCCGTTCGTCTTCTAGAACATAGCCTAAAAATATTTCCGCGCTCCAGTGATCCAAGAGCGTGTCATGACCAAAAATCTGATCATGGCGCAGGTTACGTAGTGCTAGGCCAGTGGCGGCGTCTAGCTCCCAAATTCCGATTTCGGATGTCGCAAGCAGAAGGTCTAGGTGATCTCCACCGTCGTTCAAAAAAGGGAAATCGTTCATATCAGAAACTCTTAAGCAAAACTGTTAAAATAGTACGCGATAATCCAGATGTCGAAAAGTCTTCAAATCATATGGCGAAATTAGATATCATCTTCGTGCGGCGGTAGTATTCGCCGGAAACTAAAGGAATAATTAATAGGTAAAAGTTCCCAACACAGCAGCCTGCCGTCTACAGCAGTTTAAGCGACGGTGTCGCAAAAAAGGCAATCTTTAAATCCGACCTCCATGCGACGTAGCTTAGTTATCGGGCTTCCAATCTGGTTGCGTAACAAATGAAACAACGTCGTCTGCTAAGCAATCCCAATGCGGTTTGTCTCGTTCAAATATAACGACTTCAACTTTGAGGTCTTCTGCGTCGTCCATTGTGCCAAGAGATAGCGTCAGATGGCTCGGTGTTCGGGTGTTTTTCCCATAAATAGGACTGCCGCAATTCGCACAAAACGTTTTGGTAACTTCTGATCCAATATCAGATAAATATTTGAAGCTACTAAGTTTTCCAGTCACTGTTACCACATCCGAAAGGAACATCGCGCCCACGGTATGTCCTGTCCCACTCAATCTGCGACATTCTTCGCAATGGCATTGAGCCACGACAATGGGTGCCGCATTGGCGGTGTATGTGATGTCGCCGCAAAGACATTTTCCAGAGTAATTTTTCATACGTCAGACACGCATGGGGGGCTGTGATGCGCAACTATAAAGTGGGAAGAACTTGTTAGCGTTTGAAAAACGCGGGCACGCTGGAACAGATAGCTTACTGGTGCCACTTCGCGGCGTCTGTACTCATGGCTAACCGCGCAGGATTGAGCTTTGCGCGGCTACGGTAGCCAACGCCCCTGATCACCCACATCCGTCTGATGCGGGTACTGGGAATCGCGAAGCAGTGCAGCAATGCAGTGTCATACCCACCGTTGGTACTGTAAGTGAAATGCCCAAAACCCAGGTGTCCGTAACGCGAAAATTCACTTCAGAGTAGATTTCGCGCCCGCTGCGGAATAGCATTCAGGTCTCACGGCTTTGGTTGCCGGGCCCCTTAAACCTCGAGACATCTTCTCGCCATTGCCATAGCGGCACTAAAGAGGCATCTTATGTCCCACTCTGTTCCTCGATCTGACCTCGGTACTCATGAGGTCTACAACCAACCTAACGCCCGAGGCGACTTTGACCTTTGGCAAAGCGATCCGGTCATTAGGCTGACCGCACCGACCACTGCCAACCTGAAAAACCATCTCGGCCATTATGCAAGAACGCTGGGTCAGGCCAAGTTACGCGAAGCCGCCCGAGATGCCAATCGCCACACGCCCGAGCTTGATCTGTTTGATCGCGGCGGGCGAAGGCTTGATGAGGTGAGGTATTACCCTGCCTATCACCAATTCATGGAAATCTCTGTTGCTGCAGGATATTCAGCCGTCGCTTGGGAAGGTTCGCCCGGTGGGCACGCGACCCATGCCGCGATGGTCTATCTTGCCAGTCAAGTAGAGCCGGGCCATTGCTGCCCTCTGACGATGACCTATGCATCCGCCCCGGTGATCGCAGCGGCGGAGGGGATTTCCCCCGATTGGCATTCAAAAATCCTTTCGCGGCAATACGACCCTTCCGTCACCGAGATTTCACATAAACAAGGTGCAACCATCGGCATGGCTATGACCGAGAAGCAGGGGGGGTCGGACGTCAGGGCCAACACGACGCGGGCAGAGCCTGACGGTTCAGCTTGGCGACTTACCGGGCACAAGTGGTTCTGTTCGGCACCAATGTCCGACGGGTTTCTCACGCTTGCGCAGACCCCCAAGGGGCTTACGTGTTTTCTGGTTCCGCGCTGGTTAGAGGGTGGGCGGAATGGAATTCGTATCCAACGGTTAAAAGACAAACTGGGAAACCGATCGAATGCATCTGCCGAGATCGAATATGATCGCGCGCTTGCCTATCAGATCGGCGAACAAGGGCGCGGTGTCCACACGATCGTCGAAATGGTCCATCATACCCGGCTGGATACCGCCATTGCCCCGGCTGGTCTGATGCGCGCCGCGTTAGTAGAGGCGCATCATTGGGTTTCCCATAGATCTGCATTTCAGAAAAACCTGATTGACCAGCCGCTAATGCGCACTGTTCTCGCCGACTTGACGCTTGACTGGGAAGGCTCGCTCGCGCTTGGGATGCGCGTGGCTAAAGCTTTCGATGGGCTCACCCAGGAAGAACGTGCTTTTGCTCGTATCGGCGTGGCTTTGGCAAAATTCATGAGCAACAAGCTTTGTCCGCTTGTTGTCAGCGAAGCGATGGAAATCCTTGGCGGCATGGGTTTCATTGAGGACACGCCACTGCCGATGCTTTACCGCGAGGCCCCGCTGAACGGGATCTGGGAGGGATCGGGCAATGTCATCTGCCTAGATGCATTGCGCACTCTTGCAAAAGAACCGCGTGCCGTCGACGCGTTGAATGCGGAACTGGACGCGCCAGAAGGGCAAGACACGCGCTATGACGCAGCACTTCGCGGTTACCGTACAAGATGGAAGGGGCTCCCCCCCGAAGAGGAAGCCCGGTGGTTTGTAGAGCAGACTGCGCTACTTTTGACCGCCTCGGTTTTGATCAGACAAGCGCCAGAACCGATAGCGAACGCCTTCACCGCAACGCGGGTATCAGGCGACCGGGGGCGTATTTCTGGCACTGTCAGCAACCTGGATACCCGCGCGATCTTAGCAAGACTTGGCCGACCTGACTGAAGCGCCGCGCTGCCCTAAGGTGGCCTAGCATTGGGCAAATTCATCCGACCCGTTTCGTGCGGTTTGAGCGCATCGGATTCAACAGCCGCATCAAACGGGTCGCCACGTTCGCGTCGCATTCACTAGGTGATGGGCATGCAATTGTAGAAAGGCATGACCATGGAGCTAAAAGACAAAACGATAATTATCACTGGGGCGAGCAGCGGAATTGGGGCCGCGGCCGCACTATTGTTTGCAGCGGAGGGGGCTAACGTTGTACTCGGCGCGCGACGTGAAGCTGAATTGAACGCACTGGTTGGGCAGATCACGCAAAGCAACGGTAAGGCAGTCTGTCTTGCCGGAGATGTGATAGATGGTGCCTACGCAATGGCCTTGGTTGATCTAGCCGAACAGCGTTTCGGGGGGCTCGATGGGGCCTTCAATAACGCCGGTATTGTCGGCGACATGGGACCGGTACCGGTAATGGAAACCGAAAATTGGCAGTCTGTGCTTGCGACCAATCTCTCCAGCGCGTTCTTTGCAGCCAAAGCTCAGCTTCCGGCGATGAAAAAGCGGGGCGGCGGGTCGATAGTTTTTACGGGCACTTTTGTCGGTTTCAGCAACGGTGGCATGCCCGGCATGGGAGCCTATGCCGCATCCAAGGCAGGGTTGATCGGATTAGTACAATCATTGGCTTGCGATCACGCGGCGCAAGGTATTCGCATTAATACGATTTTACCGGGGGGCACTAAAACGAACATGGCGGGCGACGATCCGGCAACGCACGAATTCATCGCCGGTTTGCATCCTTTGAAACGTATGGCGGAGCCGAAAGAGATTGCTCAGGCGGCCTTGTTTTTGCTGTCTGATCGATCCAGCTTCGTTACGGGTTCTCCGTTAGCGGTAGATGGGGGCATGGCTGCCCGGTTACTTTAAAGTTCTGCCGTTGGTTTCTGTTTGGCCAACGGCACAAAAGTCTGCTCAACCTATCTTCGTGATGACCAAGTACAGATCGGCCCGACCGAGCCCGTCAGGTGACACAACGAACCCGCCTGACAATTATTCTAGTTGCCGCGATTTTTTGGTGCGGTCGTGAGAGGGATAGTACCGCGATACTAAAACATCCGTTTAGATATAGGCATCGTCGGGCGTATTAAGGAACCACCATGCTATAAGAACGGCTATTACGGTCCAGATCGCGATAACGGCAATTGCTGCAAATCGACTTATCGGCCTGGACTTACGAAGATCAGCTTGAGCCCTAAATTCAACCATTAGGTTCTTGGGAATAAGCCAAACCGCCAGAAGAATGCCCGCAGGTACCAAAATTACATCGTCAAGGTAGCCAAAGATTGGAATGAAATCTGGGATTAGGTCGATTGGACTAAGAGCATAGGCTGCTACGAAAGCCGCAATAATTTTTGCGCGCCAAGGTACCCTGGGATCACGGGCGGCAAGATATAACGCAATCACGTCACGCTTGATAGTGCGTGCCCAATTTCGCAGACGTTTTAGAATAGCCATCTACTTCCTGTTTCGCTGTAAGATATGCCGCGCAAAAAAAACCTATTTAGCCATCACTTGGTAAGCTTTTGAACCAGTAGCGGTTTGATGCCGTACATCTGATTGCATTTACTGCGACGAGAAAGACGGGCTACGGGGTTGAAAGGTAACCTTTCAGAGATTCTGTAGCTACCATACGGGCGAGCTCTGCGGGTTTATGGTCACCTTTTTCGCGAAACCAGATACCAACCCAGTTTACCGCACCCAAAATAACTAGACTTGCAAGTTTCGGATCAAGATCTGGACGCAAAGAGCCATCTGTTATCCCGCCCTGAAGCATCTTACGGATCATCGTATCTATCATGTCTCGACTGATTTGCACCCCGCGCTTGTTACCAGATGTCACCATCGGGCGGGTATAACTCCAAAGGTATTGCATATCCTTACGCGTCATCGTGACAATATATGCCTGTAATCCAGCATCCAGCTTTTGCGCGGCTGTACCCGATGTGTCCATTGCCGTTTCAACCGCCGCTACCAGCCGGTCCATTCCGACTTCGTAACACTGCATCAGCAGATCATTCTTACTGCTGACATAGTTATAAAGGGCGGCTTTTGTCACGCCAAGCTCAGCCGCGATAGCTTCAAGTGGTACGTTCTCGTAGCCTTCATTGCCAAATTTTTCGGCGGCGCAGCGAACAATCTCTCGCCGTTTGAGATCGCGCAATTGTTCTTTGGTAGGGAAGCCGGAAAGTTCTTTCATCTACGTCTTATCTCTGTCCGGTGACGAGGCGTCAATAGAATGAACACAATCAAGTTGACTTCTTTGATGACACTCTACTACCTTCCGGAAGCAATGCTAACCGAGGGTTACCAAAACATCATAGGGTTATGTCGCGCGACAAAGAGCGAGCGTGAAAAAGATGAGACGTACGGGAGAGTATCGATGATCAAGAAGCTGCTGATTGCGAATCGCGGGGAAATCGCGATCCGGGTTGCGCGCACCGCAGCGGCGATGGGTATCACGACTGTCGCCGTTTACACGGCTGACGACGCGACATCACTGCATCTCAAGCATTCAGACGAGGCCCGAGAATTGCCGGGGAAGGGCGTTGCTGGATATTTGGACATTAAGGCTCTTGTTCAAATTGCGCAGCAGACGGGCTGTGATGCCCTGCATCCAGGGTATGGATTGCTCAGCGAGAGAGCCGATCTTGCCGAGGCTTGCGCAAATTCCGGAGTATTATTTGTTGGTCCCGACGCGGAAACCCTAAGGAAACAGGGGGATAAGGTATCGGCGCGTTCCCTTGCATTAACTGCGGGCGTCCCAACCCTCAACGGTTCCGGGCCTGACGCAAGCGCTGCAGAAATTCACGCCTTCTTTGACGCGCAGGGCGCAATGCCGCTGATGATTAAGGCTGTAAACGGTGGCGGTGGTCGCGGAATGCGCGTGGTGCGCACCCATGATGACATTGACACGGGCTTCGCGCAGGCGCAGGCCGAGGCAAAATCAGCCTTTGGTGACGGCGCGCTTTACGCAGAGCGGTTTTTGCCTTCGGTACGCCATATCGAAGTGCAGATCATCGGTGACGGGGCCAATGTGACCCATCTATGGGAACGCGATTGTTCGGTTCAGCGCCGCCATCAAAAAGTCATCGAACTTGCTCCCGCGCCACATCTTGCCTCGGCCACACGCACTGCAATTTTGGAGGCCGCAATCGCTATCGGTCGCGCTTGCAGCTATCGCGGTCTTGGCACAGTCGAGTTTCTGGTTGAGCAAACCGGTTCATTCTATTTCATCGAAACCAACCCGCGTATTCAAGTTGAACACACCATCACCGAAGAAATCACCGGGTTCGATTTGGTCGAGATCCAATTGGCTCTCGCATCAGGGGCGTCGCTTGCCGATGTCGGGTTGGATCAACCACCCGTGCTACCCACAGGGTTCAGTCTTCAGACCCGCATCACGACCGAGACACTAGGCCCGGACGGTACGTTCTTGCCTACAGGCGGAAAGTTGACCACGTATAATGCGCCTTCCGGTCCCGGCGTGCGGATAGATGGCTATGCCTATTCAGGCTATAGCACCAACCCAAATTTCGATTCCCTTTTGGCCAAGTTGATTGTCCACGAAAAATCTGGTGATCTGGTCCGGCTGTTTGCAAAAGCCGAACGTGCCTTGTCGGAATTTCAAATCGACGGGCTGGACACAAACATTGGTTTTCTGCGCTCTTTATTGCGTCTCCCTGTTGTGACCGAATGGGCGGTTGATGTGCGAACCCTTGATGCGCAGATGCAAGAGCTGATCGCGCGGCAGGGCGGGCAGGATCGGTTCTTTGCCGCCGAAGTCGGAGCCGAAGTTGCCGCAGTGGATGTGCACATCGGGGCTGACGTATTGCGCGCGCCGATGCAGGCGATGATCCGGGAAATTCATGTGGCGGTAGGCGATATCGTCGCCAAGGGCCAAGAGATCGCTGTGATCGAGGCCATGAAGATGCAACATAGAATTTTGGCCGAGACAGGCGGGGTGGTAGCCCAAGTCTTTGTCGACGCGGGTGATACCATCGCGACAAATGCAGCAGTTTTATCCTATATGCCTGATGATTCCCTCAAGGCCATATCCTCCGAGGCAGAAATACCCGCGCCTGACCACATCCGGGGTGATCTGACCGCCCTTCAGGACCGGATCGCGCGGACATTGGACGAAAACAGGCCGCGCGCTGTTGCGCGCCGCCGCGACCGCAACCAAACCACCACCCGCGAAATCATCAGTGCGCTGTGCGAGGGCGGTGATTTCCACGAATACGGACAGTTGGTGCTGGCAGGGCAACGCCGAAAGCTAGGGCTTGATGCCCTAATTGACGTGTCCCCTGCGGACGGCATTGTCACGGGGGTCGGCGCTGTGAATGCGGACCGGTTTGCGGAAGGCCGATCACAGGTCGCCTTGCTCGCTTACGATTCAACAGTGATGGCCGGCACGCAGGGCTTTTTTGGCCACCTTAAAACCGACCGGATGATCGAGGTGGCCCGCGATCAGGGATTGGCGACAGTTTTCTTTACCGAAGGCGGGGGCGGGCGACCCAATGACGATGATTTCGCCCAGACGGTGCAATCAGGCCTAAAAGTAACAACCTTTGCCGAATTTGCACGGCTGCGCGGATGGGGCCCACGGATAACAGTCAATTCAGGCTTTTGTTTTGCAGGGAACGCCGCGTTGTTTGGGGCGGGAGACATCCGCATTGCCACACGTAACAGTTGGATCGGCCTTGCCGGGCCTGCGATGATCGAAGCAGGCGGCATCGGCAGTTTTAATCCGAAAGAAATCGGGCCCGCCCCGATGCATGCCAAAAATGGATTACTGGATATTCTGGCAGAAGATGACACTGCAGCCATCAAGGCCACCCGTGACGTCCTATCTTATTTTCAGGGTGACCTGCCTAATTGGGATGCCGCAGATCAGCGATTGTTACGCCATGCCATTCCAGAAAATCGCAAGCGGAGCTATCTGATCCGCCCGGTGATCGAAGGGCTGGCAGACACGGGCAGTTTTCTGGAGCTTGGTGCGCAACATGCAGCCGGGATGATTACGGGGTTTGTCCGGGTTGAAGGGCGCGCCATGGGGGTGATCGCCAACAATCCGCAGCATTTGGGTGGCGCGTTGGATGCCGCTGCATCCGCAAAAGGTGCCCGCTTCCTGACCCTTTGTACGCAATTCAATATGCCGGTCCTGTCGCTTTGTGACACCCCGGGTTTCATGGTTGGCCCCGAAAGCGAAGAACAAGGTGCCGTGGCGGCGGCGTGTGATTTGATTTCCGCAGGGGCGAACCTGACGGCCCCGATGTTCTTTGTCTGCTTGCGCAAGGGGTACGGGATTGGTGCACAGGCTATGGCCGCAGGCAGTCTCAGCGAGCCTACGTTTTCACTGGCTTGGCCCACAGGCGAATTTGGCCCGATGGGGTTGGAAGGGGCAGTCCAGCTTGGCTACCGCAAGGAATTAGAAGCTGAAACTGATCCCACCGCGCGTGAGGCGCTTTATGACCGGTTGGTGGGCGAGCTTTACGAACGCGGGGGCGCGATGAATGTCGCGTCGACCCACGAAATCGACGCTGTGATTGATCCAGCCGACACGCGTGGCTGGATCGCCAAGGGAATGCGCATGGCCGCCAGCCGTTGATGCACGCATAGAATAATCGGGAGGATAAGGTCATGACGCCTATGCAGGAAATCGAAGATCAGGTCCAAATATTGCGCGGACTGCAAGCCGAAAGCTGGCCGACGGGCTTATCCCGCGATATCGTTTATCGCCGCGGTAAAGTTCCGCTTAGCCAATATGTCCGCGCCGAAGCAAAAGCGCGACCTGATGCGCCGATGATCCATTACTATGGCCGCACCTTGTCTTGGAAAGACGTCGATACCCTGTCGGATCAGTTCGCCAGCCTGTTGCAGTCGCGTGGCGTGGGTGCTGGGGATCGTGTTGCACTGATGATGGGAAATTGCCCGCAATTTACCATCTGCTTTTGGGGTATTATGAAGCGAGGGGCCGTACTTGTGCCGGTTAATCCGATGTTCAAAGAGATCGAGCTGGCCTATCAATTGAATGACAGTGGTGCTGAAACGCTCGTCTTTCAGGATGACCTTGCCCCGTTGGTTGCGAACGTCTTGGAAGATACTTCCGTGCGGGTCACCTATGCGACGGGGGCTGCAGAAATGGCAGGGCAAGGCGGAGCAGTTCCGCGGCCAGACGGCATGGGACTGGCTCTTCCCGCTGACGGGGTGGATCGCTTGCTAGCGGCTTTGGATGAGTCGGGTCCCTTTAACGGTCCTGATTGCTCCGACGTTAATGCAGTAGCGGCGCTGAACTATACCGGGGGCACAACCGGTATGCCCAAGGGTTGCGTGCATACCCATGGCGACATGCTCTACACAGTCGCATCATATTGCGGCGCAGCCATGCAGGATGCAGGCCCGGACGATGTCGTCGTAAATTTCTTTCCCATGTTCTGGATTGCGGGCGAAGATCTTGGCGTGCTCGCCCCCGTCTACACGGGGGCCGCCGTGTGTATTTTGCACCGTTGGGATGCGGTCGGCTGGATGGCATCTGTCGCGCAATACCGCGCCTCTATCACCACGTTGTTAGTGGATAACGCGGTCGAAGTTATGCGCCACAGTGAGGCAGTGAACTACGATCTGACATCACTCGGCACAACATCAGTGTGTTCTTTCGTCAAGAAACTCGGCAGCGCGTTCCGTGAAGATTGGCGCGCGTTGACAGGCAGCACAATGGTTGAGGCCGCATACGGCATGACTGAAACCAACACCTGCGACACCTTCACGGTAGGGCTACAGGCGAATGATTATGATTTGCAGCAGCAACCTGTCTTTGTCGGCCTGCCAGTGCCAGAAACTGACATCATCATCCGTGACTTTGAAACAGGTGCGTTGAAAGCGTTGGGCGAAACCGGTGAAATTTGCATCCGTTCGCCGTCTATACTGAAGTCCTACTGGAACAAACCTGATGAAACGGACCATGCCATTCGTGATGGCTGGCTCCATACCGGCGACATCGGTATGGTGAATGAACGCGGCTTTGTACATTACCTTGGGCGTCGCAAAGAGATGCTTAAGGTCAACGGGATGCCCGTTTTCCCCGCCGAAATAGAGATGCTGCTGGGCCGTCATCCTGCCGTGCTGGGATCTGGCGTCATTGGCCGCAGTGACCCCAATAAAGGCGAAGTTCCCGTCGCTTTTGTCCATTTGGACCCTGATCAAGCGGATGGCCTTGACGCCGACGCCCTGCGCGCGTGGTGCCGCGAAAATATGGCGTCCTTCAAAGTCCCCGAGATACGCCTTGTCGAAGGGCTGCCAATGACCGCGACCGGCAAGGTCAAAAAAGAGAAATTGGCAGCGCTTTTGTAACGCGCGGCCTTTGAAGGATGCGGGAACGCGTGAGGTGTTTGCCCCATCCAATACCGACTGGCGGGACAGTATCCCGAACGAAATTTTCTAATCTGGGAGGATAATGTGAAATATTCTAACTTAACTGCACTGGCCGCTACAGCCGCGCTTGCCTTTACCCCTGTCGCGCAGGCGGAAACCTTGCGCCATGCCATCGGTGCCGCAGGCGTCAGCGGCTTGATCGATGGCACGCAGTCGTGGGCCGATTATATCAAAGAGCAAACGGGGGGCGAAACAGAGATCAAGGTCTATGCTGGATCGCTGCTTAATTTTACCGAAACATTCACCGGGTTGCGCGATGGCATCGCAGATTCAGGCTTTGTCGTACCTGCGTATCACCGCGCAGAACTACCCTATGCCAACCTTTTAAGCGATATGGGAACGGCAGGGGTCGACCCTGTGGCCATGGCCGGCGCGGCGAATGAGTTCATGTTCACCTGTGCGCCATGCCTAACCGAATTCAACAACGCAGGTCAGGTGTTTTTGGGCAATACCGTGACTGGCCCATACTATATGTACAATCAAAAACCGGTAAAATCCTTGGCAGATTTTCAGGGTATCAAGGTACGTGGTTTTGGCCCGTTCGGCCGCTGGTTGGATGCGATGGGCGCGTCTGCTGTCAGCTTGGGCGCAACCGATATTTATGAAAGCATGAGCCAAGGCCATATCGACGGTAACATCCATACGCTGGAAACCCTTGATACATTATCGACAGGTGAGGTCGCGAATTACGCGCTGAACCAGCCGATTGCGGTATTTATCGGGAATACCATGTTCAACGTCAGCAAGATGACATGGGATGGTCTGAGCGACCAGACCAAACGTGCCATGATTGACGGTGCCGCGATCGGCCATGCCATTGCAACAATCGACAGCGTAAACCAAGCCGAGGCAATTCTTGCCGATCCCGCAGCTCATGGCGTCGAGCTGTTGGAACCAGCGGCCGATTTGAAAGCAAAAGCCGAAAGCTTTCGGGAAACCGATATGGAGACAGTCGTGGCCCTAAATCGTGATGACTATGGCATCGCGGACGCCGCCGAACAGGTTGTGCGGTTTCAAGAACTTGTGGTCAAGTGGGAAGCGCTGGTCAAAGACATTGACCCTAGCGACCCGAAAGCGGTTGGCGATTTGTACCTGCAACAAATCTTTTCCAAGATTGATCCCGCTTCGCTGGGCTAACGCAGAGAGGTCTGGCCCGGCATGATCGGGGCAGACCCTATCCTAACCTGCGCAAAGAGAGATATGCCAATGTCATTTTTGATCCGATTTGATTTGCTGCTGACCCGACTGGCTGGCGCTATCGCCGCCATTGCGGTGATAGCGATGATGCTGCTTGTCGCGTCAGATGCATTTACGCGCCAGCTTTTTAACACGCGTATACCTTTCGTATCGGTAATTGTCGCCAACTATTTTATGGTTGCCATCGCCTTTCTGCCATTGGCACTGGCCGAAGCACAGGACCGTCACATTTCTGTTGATCTGGTGTATGGACGGCTCCAACCAATGGCCCAACGGATAGTCGCTCTTGCTGTTCATCTGTTGGCTGCTTTGACCAGTGCCGGGCTGGCCTGGACAATGTGGGATGAAGCGATACGGCGTTATTCAAGCGGATCTGTCGCGGTCGAAGACGGTGTGTCGATGATGGTTTGGCAAGGGTATTTCCTATTGCCGATAGGATTTGCCCTGCTGGCACTGACCTATCTCTTGCGGGTCATTCTGGGCCTGATGGGGTCCCCGCGTGCGGGACAGCCGTTCATTGCGGACATCGATGAAATTCAAACGGAGGCCGAAAGATGACGCCTGAAGTAATCGGTCTGGTCGGATTAGCAGTGTTGGCGCTTTTGCTTCTGCTTAGGATGCCTGTTGGTCTCTCGTTAATTTTGGTTAGCTTTACCGGGATTTATGTGCTTCTCGGGCCGCGGCCGGCGTGGGGCATCTTGACAAGTGTACCGTATCAATTTGCAGCAAAATGGACGCTCTCTTCGGTGCCAATGTTTCTGCTTATGGGGTACGTCTGTTATCACGGCGGCATGACGCGGGCGCTGTTTGTTGCCGCGCGGTCGTGGTTAGGTGCGTTACCTGGTGGACTTGCTATCGCGTCGGTATTTGGCGCGGGTGGCTTTGCGGCGGTAACCGGATCATCGGTAGCCTGCGCTGCTGCCATGGGCCGCATCGCCGTTCCCGAGATGACGCGCGCTGGATATGACCCCGGTCTAGCCACAGGGTCAATTGCTGCGGCTGGTACGCTCGGCGCGCTGATCCCGCCGTCGATATTGCTCATTTTGTTTGGAATTTTTGCACAATTGCCGATTGGTGACTTGTTTCTGGGGGGCATCGGGGCAGGGGTTTTGACCGCTATCACCTATGCCGCGATGATCTACATCCGTGTGCGCATCAACCCGGCTCTCGCTCCAACACGCGAGGTACCGGCTGGTTGGGAGGAACGGTTTTCCCACCTGCGCGGGATCTGGCCGGTCATTGTGTTGTTCGTTGTCGTCATCGGCGGCATGTTCGCGGGGTTTTTCACGGCCACCGAAGCAGGTGCCGTGGGGGCCTTGGCCTCATGTCTGATCGCTTGGGTAAATGGTGGTCTGACGTTTGCGACTTTGCGCCAATCGGTGAACGAGACTATCGTCACCAGTGCAGCGTTGTTTCTCATCGCAATTGGGGCCAATTTGCTAACGCGATTTCTTGCTCTTTCCGGGTCAGGCGAATTAATCACGCAGACCATCCTGACCTTTGGCGCGTCCGAGCTTGCGTTAATCATGGGCATTGCGTTGGTTTATATTATCCTCGGCATGTTCCTTGACCCAATCGGTGCCATGTTGCTGACCCTGCCAGTACTTTTGCCCGTGGTCACAGAGGCTGGCATCCCTCTTGTTTGGTTCGGCGTTTTCGTGGCCAAGTTTCTTGAGATCGGGATGATCACGCCCCCGGTGGGCTTAAACGTTTTCGTCATTAAAGGGGTGGTCGATCGATCCATATCTTTGGGGGTTATCTTTCGTGGTGTCATCTGGTTTCTGGTTGCAGATGCGGTTGTTGTTGCGATCATGGTGGCGTTTCCTCAAGTGATCTTGTGGCTGCCTTCGCAGAACTAGGGTCCAGTCGCATTTATGACATGGATCAAGAGTGGAGAAATTATGGTGGGCGGAGTAAAGCCCACTCTATTTCTGCAACATGGCAGTTTTGGGCCCCGAAGCAGCCCTGCGCAAACAATGCATCAGCACTATGAGGCGTGCCTGACACTGGTCTTTCGTCCTGTGGGGTAGAATTCGCCAGTCAACACTTTGTCGGTACTTGGGCCGGGCTGATGGATGGGGGAAATCTGGTGCCCAGAATTCTGTGTCCTACCGTTAAATTGACATGCCCATCTGGTAGCTAGGCATGCCTGTTTAGCCACAAGCGCCCATTGCGGCCAAGCAGGTCTAAGCCACTCGGGCTTGGCTGAAATTTGATGTCACTGAGGGTTAATCCGACATGAAAGTCGGGTTTGTAAGGCTCCTTTAGACGGTTATACAAACCTGGCTTTCGAAGCCCTCAACTCTTCAAACCCAATGTCACGCACCTTTGTCAGATGCAATTGGAGCCGCCGCGCCAGATCATACCGATACATAACGCGGTCAGCCGGCATCATCGGGATCGTGTAGCCGCTGCGACAAGCGTAGCTTCGTTTCGGATGGCTCTGCGCCAATGGCCCTGACGATACGGTCGAGGCGGCAGTGGGTACCGTGAAGCTGGTCCAGCAGCGACATGATGATAACCAAGGCATCCTCGTTGACCTCAAAATCGTCCGTCAACTCGCACAGGAGTGTGATACGGCGTATGTCCAATGTGCGATATCGCGGACCTTCGTCGGTGGTAACGGGGGTGATAATCCGCAAGCTTTCAAAATGGCGAAGGCGCTCGGGCGTAAGGGGGGCGATCCTTTTGATCATCTCTTCAGGGGCGTAGTCGTCGGTCATGCTGTCTCCTTTCCGGCGCGGGGATCATAGGCGTGATCCGCTTTCCAGCCTTCCATGAAGTGTTTCAACGCGTCGTCGATCTTTGGCGGAGACACGATGCGCAGCGTGATGCGATGATCACCATTGCCATTACGCGTCTTTAGTCCGCGTCCCTTGAGGCGAAGCATCTGGCCGGAACTGGCACCGGCCGGGACTGTGACATTTACGGTACCTTTTATGGTTGCCACAGGGACTTTGCCGCCTAAGATTGCCTCATCAATAGAGATTGGAAGGGCTGTGAGGATGTCGTCTCCCTCGCGCTCGAAAGCAGGGTCTGGGATCACTTCCAGCACAATATATGCATCACCGGGTTGTCCCGCCCCAAAGCCAGGTTCACCCTTGCCGCGCAGGCGCAACGTCTGACCGTCACGCGCACCTTCGGGAATTGCGACCTCAAGGGCGTTCCCATCTGGCAGGGTGATACGGGTCTTTGTACCCCGAGCTGCGTCAAGAAACGGAACGGCCAAGCGATATTGCGCATCGCGCCCTTGCATGTCGCCCGGAGCGCCGCGACCTGTTCGTGTACCGCCACGGGCGAATTGAGCAAAAAAGTCATCCGCATCGAAACCTTCACCAAAGGGATTACCCGTTGAGCGAGGTCTGCCTTGCGTATAGGCATTTTCAGACCGGCGTGCTTCGTCTCGATAATACCCACGCGGCGCTTGCTCTGCCCCTGAAGCGTCGATTTCTCCGGCATCGAAACGGCGCCGTGATTCAGGGTCCTTGAGGAGGTCGTAGGCTTCGCCCGCCGCCTTGAAACGCGCTTCAGCCGCCGGATCGTCTGGATTGAGGTCAGGATGCGCTGTCCGCGCAATTTTGCGGTAGGCTTTCTTTATCTCTTCTGCCGTGGCGGTCTTTGTGAGGCCAAGCGTCGCGTAGGGGTCCAGAGTCATCGTGCACTCCACATTGGGCATGAAAGTAATTTATCCCAAACGCGCGGGATTGCAACGCGCGGTTCGGTATTTCAGTTCCTTCGTAATGCATCGGGCATCAGTGCAAAGATGCACAGCAATTGAAACATAGGATCATGCCGTGCGGGAGCTCAGAAAACGTGACCACTGACAAGATCATCTTAAACCCGCTACGTTCCAAACTACCAACGTACCCGCGAACTCAGAAAGTCTGAGGTGCGATAAAAACCCAGCCCTAAGTAAGTGATATCAGGTTATGAACCGCCCCGGCTTTACCGGAGGGTGATTTATTCGTCGATCAGGCGACC
>TARA_R110002012_G_C11677044_1_pt1 | contig 37621 bp, 25 predicted proteins | sample TARA_R110002012 | Tara Oceans TARA_R110002012 (sample SAMEA4396515) | marine metagenome | biome: Westerlies Biome; feature: [DCM] deep chlorophyll maximum layer (ENVO:01000326); material: water (ENVO:00002006), including particulate matter (ENVO:01000060) such as... | depth 40 m
GAGGCGGAGGAGGAGGCGGAGGAGGCGGCGCGGCGGTGATCGTTCCTCGTGTCCTGAACGTGGACACGCAGCAGGCACCGGCCAAGGCGTACTGGTCGGCATTGGCCCCCGCGAGGGTGTAGCCGCTGTAGGTGATGCCGACGTCGGTGCCGGCCGCGGCCGAATCGAAGGTCGCGAGGGCGGCGGGGCCTGCTACCAGGGTGACACCCGAGGGCAGGCCCGAGGTCGTGGTGGTTCTGAAGCCGGTGAGGGTCGTTGCGGTCGTGCCGTCGAAGACCCGGCTGCCGTCCGGGAACAGCAGCATTCGCTGCGTCAGTGTCGCCCCCCCCGTCAGGGTGAAGCGTGGAAGGAAGTCCGTCGGTGCCGTGTAGGACACGGGATTGTAGTTGATCGTGGCCGGGGCGGCCGTGACCGTGACCAGAGGGGCCAGCGGGCTGAAGATGATGGTGCCGCCGTTCACGCCCGGACCCGAACCGTCCGCGCCGGCGATGAGGGACAGGCCGACCGTCAAGCCCAGACTCTGGGCCGGAATCGTACTGCCCCGGGTCAGGGTGATGGCGGCGTCGATGTGGACGTCGTGCCCGGCGCACAGGGTGATGTTGCCATCCGTCGTGGTGATCGCGTGAAAGACATTCACGTTCTGCCCGGCGCTGAGCAGGAGGCTGCCGTTCACTGTGGTTATGGCCGCGTTGACGTTCACGTCGCGGCCGCAACAGGCTACGAAATTGCCGTTGGTGGCGGTGATCGCAGCGTTGATATTGATGTCGCGATTGGCGTTCAGGGTCAGGGTCGTCGGCGTGGAGGACGCCGTCCAGGTGATCGCGTCATTGACGTGGATGTCGCCATTGCCGGGCAGGGTGGCCCCCGGCCCCGTCATGGTGCTGATCACGACATTGGTGGTCACCAGCTGTGCGGACAGGGTGGCACCGGAAATATTACCGCCCGCGCCGATGGTGAAGTCCTGCGGATCGATCAGCCATGTCCCGGTCGCGCCTGACGGGGCAGCGGTCGTGATGCGGGTCCCGGTCGCGATGTTCACCGTTCCGGCGGAGGTTTCGATGAAGCCGCCGTCGCCGCCGTCGGGGGCGCTGGTGTCCAGCACGCCGTCAACGTTCAACGTGCCGCTCTGCATGTCGCCCAGCAGCAGGATCGTTCCGTTGCGTTCACCGATCGTGCGGGCCTGGATGACGCCGGTGTTGTTCACCACCGTTCTGAGCAGGTCGCCCGCGCCCTGTGCGGTCATCAGTACGCGACCGCCGTCGGCGTGCAGCATGCCGCCGTTCTGGACCAGGGCACCGGCCGCGCCCCTGTCGACCACCACATTGAGCAGCCGGTCGCCGGCCACATCGAGGGTGATAGCCTCGCCCGAGGCGAGGGCGATCGTGCCGAGATTGGCCTGGACGAGACCCTCATTGCTTACGTGGCCACCCAGCAGCGCGACATAGCCGCCGTTTGCGATGATTGTGCCCTGGTTGAGCACCGCGCCGCTTCCGCTGCCCGAGAACCTGTAGTCGCCGGCCATGAAATCTGCGTCGCTCATGCCCAGGGTGGAGGCGACAAGCCCGCCGACATTGACCTGGGAGCCCTGGCCGAACAGCACGCCGTTCGGATTGATCAGAAACACCTGACCGTTGGCGGTCAGGCTGCCGAAGATCGCCGATGCGTCCGGGCCCAGCACCCGGTTCAGGGCTACCGAGCTGCTGTTCGGCTGCACGAAGACGACATTGCCGCCCTGGCCGATGGAGAAGCTCTGCCAGTTGATCGCTGTATTCTGCGTTGACTGGTTGATCGTCATTCCGCCGGGGCCGGTGGTGATGGTCGCGCCACCCGCGGTGACCGATCCGCCGGTAGGCAGGGTCTGGGCCTGGGCCGGGGCTGCCAGGGACAGGGAGGCGGCCAGTCCGACCATGGCGCAGGCCGTGAGGCCGGCCAGATTGGTCGTGGCGGACAGGGTCGCCTTGCGGCTGGACAGGCCGCCTTGGGGCCGGGCGTGTGCAGCGCCGGCGGTCAGGTGATGGAGTCTGGTCATCAGAACGTCCTTGTCGGGAGAGGCAGGAATCGGGAGCGCGTCACGGCGGCCATCAGAACAATTTGACGATCTGGAACCAGGCGCGGCCCTTTTCGTCGGGCCCCGAGGTCGAGATCTGGTCGTTGAACCGGTGTGCGTAGGACGCACGGACAGTCAGGTCGTTGGGGCCGAACCAGTTGAGCCCGATGCCGCCACCACTGCGCCGGGCATGGTTGGGACCGGAGACCCAGGGGTCATGGGCGAAGTCGACCTCGCCCGCATCGACGAAGCCGATCAGCTGGAACTGGCCGGGAAGCGCCGGGGTCCATTCGTTCAGCATCCACCGGGCTTCGAGCGTCGCGATATAACCCTCGTCGCCGTAGGCCTCGCCTTCCGGATAGGCGCGCACCCCATAGGCCCCGCCCAGCTCCATCTTTTCCGAGCTGTCGAGATTGTCGGTGGCGAGCTGTCCGCGGACGGACGCGTAGACCGAGAGCGGGCCGCTGACTGTCTGCAAGCGGGAGACGGCATACTGAAGTTTGTTGAACCCGCCCTGGGAGCGCGCGGTTGTCGCATCGGTCGCGCGCTCGAGCGGGCTTTTGATGTCGAGATCGCCGGACGTCCACGACACCGATCCGGCATTCCAGCCGCCGCCGCCGATTCCGTCGCGGGAATCGCCACGCAGGCCGACGGTCAGCGACCGGACTTCCTTGTCCGACACCTGGGACACCACGCCGATCTCGTCGGTGAGGAATTTGGCGTCAAGGCTGGCCAGGGCATACAGATTTGCGCTGCGGGAGCGGATCAGGGGGTGGCTGGCGTAGAGGCTGAAGATGTCGGCCGTGCCGCCGGCATTCAGGGCCGAGAACTCGCGCCCCAGATCATACCGCATGTGCGTGTAGGCGACCCCGATCGTGGTGTCGCCGATCGGGGCCTGGTAGAAGGCGCGCCCGTAGGCCAGACCCTCGGTCGAGGCGAGCAGGCGCAGGCCGAGCACATCGCCCCAGCCGGTTGGATTGTTCAGATTGATCGACCCACCGAACCGGTAGGCTCCGGTATAGCGGTTGCCCGCATTGTCCGCTTCGAGACTGCCCGAGATCCCCGGCCCGGGGGACAGATCAACCGTCAGGTCGGAGGTGCCAACTGCAGCCCCCGGAGACAGGGTCGATTGGACCCGAACGCCCGGGATGTCCGACAGAAGCAGCAGGCGTCGCTCGAGCGGACCGATGGCGACCGGGTCGCCGCTGTTCAGGCCGATGGTGGCTCGCCGCGCTACGCCGTCGGACAGTCGGGTCTGGTTACGCACGTTGATCGCGCCGTAGCGGCCCTCGATCACGGCGATGGTCACGGCACCGTCCACGACGTCCTGGGCCGGTAGATAGGCCTGGGCCAGGATATAGCCGTGGCTGTTGTACAGACGCGTGATCGCTGCGGCGGCATTGCGAAGTTCCGGCAGGGTCAGGTCGCGCCCCGGTGAGAAACCGGTGGCTGCGACAAGCTCGGTCTCCGGAAACAGGGTGGCACCGGTAATGTGCAGGGCGTTGACGCGAATCCGTGCGCCCTCCGCTTCCGCGTCGGCGATGACTTCCGGGCGTTCGATGCGAATGTCGGGAAGGGCCTGCAGTGGTCGCACGACCGGCGGAATCTGCTGCAACTGTGCGCCGGCGGCCGGGGGCTGCTGGGCATAGGCGGTCTGGCTGACCGTCAGCAACGCCGTCGCTAAAAGACTCGATTTCAACATAGCCACCTCGAGGTGCCGCCGCGGTATCAGGGCGTAACGGCTCTCACGCAGCGGAGAGAACGCACGTAGAAAAGGCATGGATTATCGATTTGATCGGCGCGTCTCTAAGAAATAATCACCTGTATTGGTGAGCTAATTCTCAGGATTCCTGTAATAAAAACATTAGATATTTGCGGATTAACAACGCATTAAAGCCAATGATCCTTTTAAAGGTATCTGCTGTTGAACGGTTTTATTTTGAATTCGTTCCGAGCTGGCCGATGAATATTTGCACCCCAGAAGTCGAACCGCGTTATTTTACTTTTCTGACCGATTTCCGGCAGGTGAGGCCGTGATCGTGCGGGGTGCGGTGGGGTTTCCGTTTCAGGCTGAGCATCCGCAACGCTAAGGAGTTGATGTCTGCGTAGGCTGGCCTCTTGCCAGCCCCGCCAATCATGGCTCAGAGTGTCCGAAGGCTCTCATTATGGTTGGATGAGAAGCGGGAGTTACGTCAGCAATGACGCCTGGAGCTCCAGCGCCGTCTCATTGACGTGCTCGCCATCCATGGCCGCCCAACCGTGGCGGTTATGGATTCGGAGCCTGTCCATAAACGCAACTGTAATGCTAGATAGCTCGACCATTGAGCAGGGGCGGGAAGCTTGATTCCAGCCGGCGCGAAATGTTCAACGTGTGTTGAATCCGGGATGCATAAGGTTGTGAGCGCCGCACCCGGTTCGGATGATTACCGCGGATCGCCTCCCGCTTTTGGATGAAATTTATGCGAATACCCGTTCTCGTAACCGGCGGTGCCGGCATGCTCGGCCTGGCTTTCGCCGAGCAGGGGTCCATCAATAATGCCATGGAGGTGCGCGCCCTGCCCAAGGCCGTGCTTGATGTGCGAGACATGGACCAGGTCATGGCGTGGGCTGACTGGGTCGAGGGCGGTTGGATCATCCATTGCGCAGCCACGGTCGATGTCCAGGCCTGCGCCCGAGATCCAGAAGCCGCCCGCCAGACCTTGGTCGACGGGGCACGCAATGTGTCTGTCCTGGCCAGAGCAGCCAATGCGCGATTGTTCTATCCCCAATCCTTTTTGGTTTACGAGGGCGGCCAGGACCCGATCGCTGAGTGTACCGAGCCCGCGCCACTGTCCCTCTACGGGGAGCTCAAATGGGAAGCCGAACAGATCATCCGCGACGCGCAATCGGATGCATTGGTGGTCCGCATGGCCGGGTTTTTCGGGGGGGACGACGCCGACAAGAACTTCGTCGGCCGTATTATTCCCGTAATGCACCGGGCAATGATGGGAGGGGCAGAGGTATTCGAGGTGGGCGACCGCGTGTGGCAGCCGACATGGACGCGCGATCTCGCGGAAAATTCCCTGTACCTAATGCAGGCGCAGCGTACCGGGGTCTATCAGATGTCGTCGCATGGGCACGCCGCCTTCCACGAGGTCGCAAGCCAGATTGTCGAAGCCCTGGGATGGGGCGCGCGGTTCCGGATACAGCCGGTGCCTGCGGCCGATGTCGCTGCGGCGGAGGCCGGCCCTGAGCGGCGGCCGGACCGCGCGGTCCTGGGATGCGAAAGATTGAAACGAGAGAACGCAGACATGCAACGAGATTGGCGATCGACGCTGAACGCTTACCTTGCCTCGCCCTTCTTTAATCAGTATCGACTCGAAGAATGATGTCACCTTTGCTTACCCCCCTCGATTCCCCGATCATGTCGGCGCGCAACCGGACTGTGATGTCCGCCATGACCCGGGGGTTTGCCGACCCGGATCATCGCGCAACGCCGGATATTCTCGCCTACTATCGCCGTCGGGCCGAGGGTGGTGTCGGTTTGATCCTGACGGAAGGCGTCGTGATCCATCCGACGGGGGATGGCTATAAGGACGTCCCGCGGATCGCGACTGACGCCCAGGCTGAAAGCTGGCGGCCTGTGGTCGACGCTGTCCATGTCGCCGGAGCCAAGATCGCTTGCCAGCTTTGGCATTGCGGCCGCATCTCCCATTCCGATTTTACGGACGGTGCCAAGCCCGTCAGCTCTACGGACCGGGCGGCCGAAGGCATCAATCGTCAAAACGACAAGCCCTATGAAGCGCCCCGCGCCCTGCCGGTTGAGGAGATGCCGGCGGTCCATCAGATGTTCATTGATGCCGCGCATCGGGCCCTCGGGGTTGGTTTCGACGCTGTGGAACTGCATCTGGGCCACGGGTATCTCGCCGACCAGTTCCTCGATGCCCGCGTCAATGACCGGACGGATGCCTACGGCGGCTCGATCGAGAACCGCTGCCGGTTCACGCTGGAACTGGTGGAGGCTGTGCTGAAGGACGTGCCCGCTGACAAGGTCATCGCGCGCATCTCGCCGTCGCGTTTCATGGGCGGACCCTATGATTGGCCGGACATGGAGGCGATGCTGGACCACCTCATCCCGCGTCTCTGGAGCCTGGGTCTGCGCATCCTTGATATCAGCTGCGCCAATGCGGACTATTTCGCCACATCCGGGCGAGTTATCAGGGCTGTGCGCCCAATGTGGCCCGGCCTGATCATCGGCGGCGCGTCCCTGTCGCAGGCGGATGCCGAGGCAGAGGTCGATGCCGGCCTGCTGGACATGGTCACCTGGGGGCGGGCGTTTCTAGCCAACCCTGATCTGACCGCAAAGATTGGATCGGGAGTTCCGTGGGTTGAATTTGAAAACGACATGAGATTGTCGTTGGTGTAGGGCACATGTGGCCACGTCCGACGGCGTGACGACAGAATCCTCATGCGTAAGTTCAATTCCGTCTGATCGCTTGACGAGAACAAGGAAGCCTCGGACCTTTATGACAATCTCACCCTTCCTTGCCCCGTCCAGCGCCCTAAATTCGGGTCGCCGCGCTCTCGCCTTGCTTGCCGTATTGGTCGCCGTCCTCGGCGCTGCTGCGCCTGGAACCGCGCTGGCGCAGGCCCCCTCGTTCGACGACCCGTTCAATACCCGGACGCCCACGACAGGTCAGGCGCCCAACAATACCGGAAACACTTCGAGCAACGATGGCCGCAGCTCCGGCAGCGGTTCCAACTCTAGCGGGAACCAGAGCGATACGGGTTCGCAAGACCAAACCGGCTATCAGCCCGTGACCGTTACCGCGCGAGATCGTCAGTCAGAAGACAGCCTCGATCCTGATTCCAGGAATCGGAATGATGGCGAGATTTTTCTTCCGCCGCCTCCGGGAGAGTTTGAGCTCTATGTCGAAAAAGTTTTAGGCAAGACGCTACCGCGCTTTGGGGCCTCTCTGCTCGTCCGTGGCCAGCGCAGCTTCAATCCTGCAGCCAACGCGACCGTTCCGCCCGACTACAGACTGAACCCCGGCGACACCGTTTATGTGGGGCTGGCCGGCTCGGTCGAAGGCAATCTGGACCTGACCATCGACAACAACGGGCGCGTGTTCGTTCCCCGGGTCGGATCTGTGATGCTGGCTGGGGTGCGCTACGGAGATCTGGAGCGAGTCATGTCCAGAGCCCTTGGCCGGGAGTTCCGGGACTTTACGGTCTCCGCGTCGGTAAGCCAGCTTCGCGGCATTCGAGTCTATGTCACCGGTTATGCGGCGTCGCCCGGGGCCTATAGCGTCACCAGCCTTTCGACGATGATCAATGCGGTGCTTGCAGCAGGCGGCCCGGCCAGCGGCGGCAGTTTCCGCAACATCACCCTGACGCGCAACGGACGCGTGATCTCGACGCTGGACTTTTACGATCTACTTCTCAGTGGCGACAAGAGCCATGACGCCGTTCTCCAGAACGAGGACGTCATTCACATAGGCCCGGTCGGCGCTCAAGTGGCCGTCACCGGCAGCGTCAATAACGAAGCCATCTACGAGGCCGTGCGCGGCGAAACCCTGAGCGATGTGTTGCGCTACGCCGGCGGCTTCAATTCCGTGGCGGATTCCAGCCGCGCGGTCGTGGCGGAGGTTTCCAATCTCGAGGGGACAGGCTGGCTTCAACTGAATCTGAGCGAGGCCCAGGTTCGGCCCGTCGAGCGTGGCGCGATCGTCCGCATCCTGTCGGCAGTGGGCATCGCTCAGCCGCGCGAACGCCAGGCCGTCCTCGTTACGATCGAAGGCGAGGTTGAGCGGCCCGGGAACTATTACCTTGAGCCCGGCTCCACGCTTGCCGACGCCATGGCCCGGGCCGGCCCTCTTTCCAACAGCGCCTACCTTTACGGCACCCGCTTTCTGCGGGAATCATCCAGGTTGCAGCAAGAGGTCAGTTTCAAGCAGGCGATCGCGGATCTGGAGTTGCAGATGGCGGCGCTGCCTTTGGTGGACCGCCAAAGTCGCGGGTCAGAGAGCGCCGTCCGGATGTCGGCTGTGCAGGCGGTCATCAATCGGCTGAGCGAACGCCGCCCCGATGGCCGTATCGTCCTTGGACTCTCGCCACAGGCCGCGACCCTCCCACTCGATTTCCCGCTCGAGAACAACGACCGGATCAATATTCCGCCCCGCCCGGCGACGGTCGGCGTGTTTGGCGCGGTCTATCAACCCGGCTCCTTTGTCGAACGTCCCAATTCCACGATCGGCGACTACCTCGCGCTCGCCGGTGGGCCGCGTGCGATCGCCGACAGTCGCGAACTCTCCGTGATCCGCGTCAACGGATCGGTGATTTCTGCCCGTCAGGGAGGATGGTTCCATAGCGTCCTCAACCAGCCGGCTCTTCCGGGTGACGTGATCTTCGTGCCGGTCAGAACCCAAGGAAGCGACATCTTCGAGCGCCTGCTTCAGATATCGACCCTTCTTTACCAGGGATCTATCGGCATCCTGGCAATCCAGGCGATCGCGAAATGACGCCTGTCGGTCTCTACCAGCGTGGGTTGACGATCGGTCGCAACACGAGGCTTCGGCGCGCGGCGTACGCCGTTGCCATCGTTGTGGCTGCCGTCCTCGCGGTCTTCCCCCGCTCCTATGTGGCCTACGCCAAGTTTCTCCCACAGGAGTCTACCTCCGGCGGAGCCCAGGTTCTGGCCCAGGTGTCCAGCGGCGTTACGAACATCGCTTCTGCCCTGTCCTCGCAGAGGGGCAGCTATGTCATCATCGGGCGGTCGAACGATGTGCAGCTTGAGGCCCTGAAGCGCCTCAAGGCCATGGGCTATGCTGCCTTCGCCGATCAGGACGATGCCCGCGTCCGTCTCGAAAAGAAGGTGGAGATACACGTCCTTAGCGGCGGTGTCATCGAAGTCCGGTCACGCGATCATGACCAAAAATTCGCTCGAGATCTCGTGGTCGCCTATACGGCCGCTGTTGAGAAACACCTGGCCGATCTCGGTGTGGAGCAGGTCGAGTACAAGCGTCGGTTGGTCACGGATCGTTGGGACGCGGCGCGCGAAGAACTCGACTTGGCCGATCAGGCGCTTCTGGACTATCGGCTACGCTACAATCTGGCTTCACCCGAAAGCACGCTCGGACAGAACCTCACGCGGCGGCTCGGGTATGAGAGCGCGCTCCAGGCCAAGGAGGTGCAGTTGGAAACTCTGCGCTCTGTCGCGGCCGACAGCAGTTTCCAGATTCGTCAGATCCGCAATGAAATGAACGTACTGCGCCGCCAGATTGCGCAGCTAGACAACCCCGGTGATGCCGAAAGCCCCTATCGGCTGTCAAACATTGTGACGGATTATCAGAAGCTGTTCCGAAAGCAGCAGTACGCGTTGACTTTGGTCGAGGGCTATCGTCGCTTCTTTGAAGCTATCGCCATCCAGGAAGTGACCAGCCAGACCAATCTGCAGATCATCGAGCATCCGTTCGTGGATCCGGCCCGGCACTTCAACCTGGCATTCGTCGGCCTGTTCCTGGCCCTGGTTCTGCTGGCCATATTCACAGAGTGGTACGTTCCCTTCACCGGCCTGGGCGGGCGTCCCCGGCTGGGTCGCGCCGGCCGGAACGACCTGACATGAGGGGTAAGACCCTCGTTAAGCCACGTGGAGCGCCGGACGTTTCGGTCGTTATCCCCTGCTACAACGAGCAGGAGAACGTCGAGGCCATCGTGGCCGCGGTTGGCGACGAGTTGCAGCGGACGAACGTCACCTACGAGATCGTGCTGATCGACAATGCATCGACCGATCAGACCGTCAATCTGGCCTTGAAGCTTTGCGCGGTGGATTCCCGGGTCAAGCTGATCGCCAACAACCGAAACTACGGTCAGCTACGTTCACCGACCTACGGCATCTTTCAGGCGACCGGACGGGCCGTCATCGCCATGTGTGCCGACTTTCAGGACCCACCAAGCCTGCTGGGCGTCTTCATCGAGAAGTGGAAGGCTGGTGCGCCCATCGTCCTGGGCATCGGCTCGGGTGAGGGTCAGCAGACCTCCGCCCTGCATGGACTGATCCGGAACACGGCCTACGGCTTCCTGAACCGGTTCGCCGATTACCAGGTCATCCCCGGAGCGACAGGCTTCGGTATTTATGATCGCAAGGTTGTCGATGAACTGGCCCGCTGGAACGAGCCCGAGCCCTTCTTTCGGGGCATGCTGGTCGAAAGTGGCTACGACATCACCCTGGTCCCCTACGAGCGGCCGGGCCGGGCCGCCGGAAAATCCAAGAACAACTGGGGGACCTTGATCAAATTTGGCCTGTCGGGACTCGCAGCCTCGTCCAAGGATCTGCTTCGACTACCGTTTTATGTGGCCGTAGCCGTTGGCGGCTTGTCTGCCCTGACCGTCCTGGGGGCCATCGTCGCCCTGATCCTGGGCAGCGGAACCGGCCTTTGGATGATCGCCCTGCTGGTCGAGGTTGGCTTCGGCCTCCTGTTCGTGTTCCTCGGACTTCTCGGCGAACAGGTGCGGCTGATCTCGGAGCGTACGCGTTCGACGCCGCTTGTGATCGAGAAACTGCGGGTGAATTTTTAGGATGCTGACGCCCGACACCGGCCTGACCCTGCTGCGTGATCGGCTTGCCCGGTTCGGACAGCTATGGGCCTACGTCAAGGTTGGCGTTGTGAATGCCGGTTTCGGCTACGCCGTCTTTTCGTTTCTGATCTTCCTCGGCGTCAATCTGTTCGCGGCCCAGATCGTCTCGCACCTGGCGGGGATGGCGTTCAACTATTTCATGTTCCGGCGCTTCGTGTTCAAGAATTCCCGCGCCGCCGTGGTCGAGTATGTGGCGACCTATGCCGTGAACTATGTCCTGGGTCTCGCGATCCTGGCCGGGCTTTCCCGGATCATCCCCTCGCCCTACATCTCGGGGTTCCTGACCATCGGCATCGTGGCCGCGATCAATTTCGTGGTGCTGAAGTTTCTGGTCTTCACGCCGCCGAAGCCGACCTAATGCTTGCCGACAGGGTCAGGTCCAGATTTACGGCGGGCCTTATCGTCGAGTCTGTCCTGTGGGCGCTGATCATGGCCAGCGTCGTCCATGTTGTCTGGTGGCTGCTGACCAAGGGGTACCTGCCTCAGCCCTTCATCTTCTTTTCTTTCGACACCTTTATGGACTGGCATAACCCTGGGTACTGGGCTCACAATCCCGGCACGTACGATGTCTGGCAATCGGTCTACCCACCGATCTCTTTCGTCTTCCTCAGGCTCTTCTCGGACGGTGCCTGTTATACGTCCAGCGCGATTGTGGCGCGCGATTGCGACCTCGTCGGCCGTACGTCCATTCTCGGCTTCTGGGTGCTAAGCGGGGTTGTCACCTTCCTGGCGTTGCGCAGGATAGATCGCTCGACGGCATTATTGAGGGCGACGGCCCTGATGCTGGGCCTACCTATGCTCTATGGACTGGAGCGCGGGAACCTGCTGATCCCCTGCTATGTCGCCTTCGTGCTGGCGCACAGCCGGATCCTGAAATCAGCACGATTGAAATGGCTGGCCCACGCGGTCGCCATCAATTTCAAACCCTATCTGGTGCTGACCCTCCTGCCGCTGATCGTTCAAAGACGCTGGCGCTGGTTCGAGGGAGCAGGGATCGCCACCCTGGTGCTCTATCTGATCACCTATGCCATGCAAGGCGGCGGTAGTCCGCTGGACATCGCAGTGAACACACAGGCCCTTGCGGCGCTTCAGAGTAGCGGGAGCTGGTCCGACATCTATTATGCGACCTCGTTCAGCTCGATGGTACGCTTCATCAACTCGGATTTCCCGATCGCCTACTACACGGGCTCAAAGATTCTTGAACAGCTGACTTTCTTCCTGCCTCTGTTGATGCGCGCCTCGCAGGCGGCCGTCGTCATCTGCTTTGTCCTGTCATTTCTGCATCCCGGGGCGATCCGTGCCCGGTACATGACGGGTGCGATCTGCGCGATGATACTTACGTCTTCTTCGCCCAGCGGTTACGCCCAGATATTCCTGCTGTTCTTCGTCTTCATGGAGCCTTGGCGCGGGCCGACCCGCATCACCATGTTGATCTCGGCCTATCTAGTCTCGATCAGCTACGACTATCGGATCTTTGACGTCCTCCAACCCTACTTCGACTCCTGGCTCACAGGCCGTTCGGTCCAGATGGAAGTAGGGGTCGCAATTGGACAGTTCGTGCGTCCCGCACTGCTCCTTGTCATCCAGTTCGGATACGTGACGTTGATGATATTGTCGCTCGTCCGCAGCGTTCGACGCAAACGCGCACGCGAAGCCCGTAGAGTTTCTCTACTCCCGATGTCTCCGGATCTGGCCCCGTCCGGCGGCTGACACCCGAGCCCAAGGTCGCCCATGTCCCTGTCCCGCCGCGATGCCCTGACCTTCTCGGCCGCAGGTCTGGTGATGCCGCGACCGAGCACTGTTCGCGCGCCTGCGACGTGGCCGTCCGGAGGGGCGGAAAACCTGTTTCCCAACAGTCAGTGGCAGATCCTGACCGCGCTGGGGCCCGGCTGGAATGGCGACCCGGCGACGCTGCAGATCCACCTGAACAGTTTCGACACCGAGTGGAGCTGGCTGTGTACGGACAACCTTCCTGCCATCGTCGTCGACCGGATTGAATTTGCGGCGGAACGGCCGGGCGGCCAGGTCGAGATTCGCGTGTTCGGTGACGACGCAGTTCAGTTCCTCTATCCCGGCGCAGTCCTGACCTTTGACGCCGCCGGTCCCGCCGAGCTGCGGGTCAGTCCGGTCCGGGTTCGATCGGTGGACTATGGACGACGCAGCTTCACCTTGCTGCCGCCGCGCAACGCGGTGCTGCGGATCGGCCCAATCCGCTGCGCCTGCCGCCAGGTGATGCGCGCGGACCTCAAGGGGGTCACCGGCCACGGACCCGACGGATGGTCCAAGACCGTCTCCGCCCATTTGTGGATCGATCGCTGGCCCCGTCTCGCCGATGCTGGCCGGCTCGGGATGACATTCGACCCGGACGCGAAAGGCCCGCTGCGTCCAGCCTGGCGGTCCAACCTCCGACCCTCGATGAAACGCTGCGTTGTCTTCGTCCCCCAAGGGCCGGGTGACGCGCATTTCTACCACGCCCCCGCCGATTTCGAGACCTATCGAGGCCGACGTGTGGTCTTCGGCATGTGGGTTCAGCGCGTCTCGGGTGGGCGGGGCCGGCTGTTCGTAAATGACGGCGCTGTCTCGAAATCGCTTTCAGTTGCGACCGGGGACGACTGGACCTGGCTGGAGATGAGCCATGTCGTGGCGGCGGACGCGCAAGGAATAGCTTTCGGCTTTGTGGGCGAGGACAGCGATCAGTGTCCCTGGCGCATCGCCGAACCGATGCTGACTTTCGGCGATGAACTGGGCGAGGGGGCCTATGTCCGCCCCAGGGGCCGGATCGAGAAATTCGTCGTCAAGATGACGCCGGACTCCTACTACGGGGCGGACTTCGTCTTTCGAACCGGCGGCGCAATCGTCGATTTTGCCGGTGAGACGGGGTTGGCCATCGCCGAAGACGTACCCGTGCTGTTCGGTGAGTTGGAGGGGTCGCCCGGTCGTGCGGGACTGCCGCTGTTCACTCGCAGCCAGTACGAACCGCCCCATAGGTATGGTGCGGCCATTCATGCCCCAGTCGCGGGCCGGGCGGCGGCGGGCTGGGCCATGTTCGACATGAACGCGGATGGTACCCTGTGGCTGTTCAGCGAGCCGGGTGCGAGCTGGCGCGACGTCTCCTTTGACCTGAACCAGGCCGTGCTGTGGTGATCAATCCCGGCGGACGCTGATGGTGTTGGTCCGCGCCTGGACGATGCGCACCGGCGGACGATCAGTACGGAAGGTCAAATGGCCCTCGCCGCGTTCATCACGTCGGGTCCGGCTTTCCGGTGCAGATCTGCGTTCCTGAACGAACACGACCTTTGGCGGAGCCGGCGCGATGCGATGTTCATCCTGCCGCGAGCGCACGAGAACTGCGCGGCGATAATCCGCATCGGCTTCGCGCAGCCCCCCTGGGGCCAGGCCTCCGCCCAGGAAGGCACCGGGGTCCAGCGATACCCCGTTGCGTCCGCGCAGTTCCAAATGCAGGTGCGGCCCCGTTGAGGACCCGGTTGAGCCGATCTCCCCGATCTGCGTGCCCCCGCTTAACCGGGCACCACGATCGACGCCGTGTCCGATTCCGGATAGGTGGGCGTAGGTCGAGACAAGGCCATCGGCGTGCCGGATATCAACCGCCAGACCATAGCCGCCCCGCCAGCCGACTCGAGTCACGACGCCATCGGCAATGGCCCTGACGGGGTCTCCGAGCGGAGCCGCCAGATCGATCCCGCGATGCAGGCGCGCGTTGGCCTCCCAGGACATCCGGCGCAGCCCGTAGGTCGATGAGACGACGAAGCGGTCGACGGGAGCGGCGAAGCCAGGCCGGGTGAGCGGCTTTAGCAGGACGGTGTGTTGCACGGCGACAGGGCCAGCGGCCGCGTCAGCGGCTTCATGGAAGGGTGACGCGCCGCCGGAAGGCGGTACGGGCTGTGCGCTCGATCCATGGAGACGGGTGGGGCTGGGCACGGCCGCGGTCAACATGAGCAGGCTGAGGCCCGACATTGCGAGAGCCAGGGTCCGGCTGATCCCAAACGGCGACCGTGGTGACAACAGGCTGGCGGTGTCCTCGAATGCGACGGTCATCTGACGGCTATAGCGCCCGGGTGCCGTTCGGCAAAATCTCACCTCCTGAAGACAGGGTCAGGCTCGCGAGAGTATCGGCGACGATGTCGCTCAGCGGGATGGGCGTCAGGCCCGCGGCCTGCACGGCGACCTGATAGGTTCTGGCGTCTCCGACGTACCAGCTCGCGGGACGGACGGGATCGTAGTCCCGCCGCATGTCAGCCGGGCAAAGGCCGACCGCTTCACAGACCCGAGCGGCCAGATCGCCGATCTCGACCACTTCGCGACCGGCTGTATCGAAGGGCGTCGCGGTCTCGGTCGAGCTCTGTCTTACCAGGTGAGCCAGAACCGCGATCAGCTCCTCGATGTGGACGTAGGAGCGAAACACCGGTCCGCGGGCAGCCACGACCGGGGCGTCCCCGGCCAAGGCGGTTTGGGCCAGGGATGACAGGGCGTAGAGGTTCAGCTTGTTACCGTGGGGACCGCCCACATTGAAAACGCGAGGCAGGACCAATGGGATTCCGCGCTCGGAGCACCAGTCGAGAACCGCGCGTTCCTGAAGCCCCTTCACATGGCCATAGGGGTCTTGGTCGAGCGAGGGAGGCCCCCCTCCCGCTCCGTGGACAGCCCCTGAAGACGAGTACACCATTCGCGGGTGGTCGGCTGCCGCCATCAAACGAAATGCGGCATTGAGGATGGCGGTGTTGGCCGCGACGAAATCCTCGGGAGAGAGACCGGCCGTGCGCTCCTTCCCAAGGGCGGCAAAATGCCAAACAACCCAGTTCGAACCCTCCAACGGCCGGGCTTCGTCCAAGGCCTCCAATGGGACCGAACCGGCCTCCGTTTCCATCTCGCCCGAACGCGACGCATAGGCCCGAAGCCGATCATCGCCGGGGCCGATACCCGCCCTGAGCGCCATAGCGACGACGGCGGAGCCAAGCCAGCCCGTGGCACCGGTCACCGCCAGCCGAACCTCTCCTCCGAGGGCCCTTTCAAACGCGGCCTGTGCGGCGCGGCGATGCTCCGGAAAACGCGTCTCCATGCGCGAGATCAGCGGTTCTTAAAGAACAGCCGGATCATGTCACAGGCATAGTCCAGGTGCGCTTCGGTCAGGCCGGGATAAAGCCCGATCCAGAACGTCGAGGTCATGACCTTGTCCGAGTTGGTCAGGTCGCCGTGCACGCGATAGGTCTGGTGCTTCATGTACGGCTGGCGGATCAGGTTTCCGCCGAACAGAAGCCGGGTCGCGACGCCCTTCTCGTTCAGTTCCTGGACCAGGTCGTCGCGGATGCCCTCTTCGTCGCTGAGAACGGTCAGCGGGAAGCCGAACCAGGACGGCTCCGAACGCGGCGTCGCCTCGGGCAGCATAAGGTGCTCCTGCATATCGTGCAGGTTGGCCTTCAGATAGGCAAAATTGTGATTCCGGGCGGCGATGAACCCGTCCAGCCGGTCGAACTGCGCCAGTCCTACAGCCGCCTGCATGTCGGTGATCTTCAGATTATAGCCGAGGTTGGAATAGGTGTACTTGTGGTCGTACCCACGCGGCAGGTCGCCCAGCTTCCACTTGAAGCGCTTGTTGCAGGTGTTGTCCTGGCCCGGCGCACAATAGCAGTCCCGGCCCCAGTCGCGGACCGATTCCAGCAACCGTTTGAGGTCGCCCCGGTCGGTCCAGACCGCGCCGCCTTCGCCCATGGTGATATGGTGCGCCGGATAGAAACTGACCGTGCCGATATCGCCGAACGTTCCCACCAGCTTGCCATCGTAGCGCGCGCCCAGGGCGTCGCAGCTGTCTTCAATGACGTACAGATTGTGCTTTTCCGCCACGCGCATGACTTCGCCCAGGTCAAAGGGGTTACCCAGGGTATGCGCGACGATGATGGCGCGGGTCTTGTCGGTGACGGCCGCTTCAATGCGATCCGGCATGATGTTGTAGGTGGGGAGATCGACATCGACGAACACCGGGATCAGGCCGTTCTGGATCGACGGATTGACCGTGGTCGGGAACCCGGTGGCACAGGTGATGACCTCATCGCCCGGCTTCAGGGCCTTGTCGCCCAACATCGGCGAGCACAGGGCCGTGGTCGCGGTCAGGTTGGCCGACGAGCCTGAGTTGACCGTCAGCGCAAATCGGACGCCGATATATTCAGCCAGACGCTTCTCGAACTGGTCGTTGAACCGGCCGGTCGTGAGCCACAGGTCGAGCGAGGAATCGATCAGGTTCCGCAGTTCCGGAGCGCCCACGACCTTTCCGGATACGGGGACGGGCGACGTTCCCGCAACGAAGGGTTGTGGGGCGTAGGCCAGGTCGGCGTACTCGCCGGCCAGTTCCATCATCTGAGCCCGCAAAACCGCGAGGCGATCAGTCTTCATATCCATGTCGGAGAATCCTTGGCGTTCAGGCATCAATATAGGTGTCGAGTTGTCGCATCGAGACCGCGCGCATGTCATCGCCCGCCCCGAAGGCGCGGTACCAGTCGGCGGTTTTCTCAATCATTGTGCGAGGCGACCACCGGGGCGTCCAGTTCAATTCCTGGCGAGCCTTGGTGTGGTCAAGCGTCAGTAACGTTGCCTCGTGCACCGCATTGGGTTCGCGGCGCACCTCATAGCGGGCATCTCCGCCCCAGCTTTCAACCAGCATGTCGGCGACGTCGCCCACCGCGATGTTCCCCTCGGCATTGGGACCAAAATTCCAGGCCGGCGGCGTCTCTGCCGGGGTAGAGACAAGCCTTTCGACGGCCAGCAGATATCCGCACACGGGCTCCAGCACATGTTGCCACGGGCGGACGCCCTCGGGCCTGCGCAGGATGGCGGGTCGATGTGCGGCGAACGCGGCCACCAGATCGGGGACCAGACGGTCCTGGGACCAGTCGCCGCCACCCACGACGTTCCCGGCGCGCCCGGAACCCAGCGCCTGCCCCGGCTGCTTCGAAAAGAAGGACCACCAGTAGGACTGGGTCACCAGCTCAGCGCAGGCCTTGGAATTACTGTACGGATCCTTGCCGCCCAGACGGTCGGTTTCGCGATAAGGCCACATCTGCTCGAGGTTCTCGTAGCATTTGTCTGTGGTGACGATCAGGGTCGCTGCCACGCCGCCGCCCGTCCGGACCTGTTCCAGAAGATTGGCCGTTCCCATGACATTGGTGGAATAGGTGTCCAGGGGATCCGCATAAGAAGCGCGCACCAGGGGCTGGGCCGCCATGTGGATCACAATGTCGGGGCGAAAGGCGTCGAACGCACGGCCGAGCGCCGCCGTGTCGCGAATGTCGCCGATCACCGACGCGGTGCAGGCTTCCTCGACACGCGCCGCCTCAAACAGGCTGGGGGTGGTGGACGGAGGCAAGCTGTAGCCGCCTACTTCGGCTCCCAAACGGTGAAGCCACAGGGCCATCCAGCCGCCCTTGAAGCCGGTGTGACCGGTCAGGAAAACGCGCCGGCCACGCCAGAAGTCAGGTGAGGGCAGGGCCGACGTCACCACGACTTCCACGGGGCACCTTCAGCCCACAACTCCTCAAGGTGCTGCTTGTCGCGAAGGGTGTCCATGGGCTGCCAGAAGCCGTCGTGGCGAAAGGCCATCAGTTCACCGCGAGACGCCAAGGCCTCGAGCGGGCCCTTTTCGAAGACCGTCTCGTCACCTTCGATCAGATCGAGCACGTTGGCGTTGAGCACGAAATAGCCGCCGTTGATGTAGCCACCTTCATTGTGGGGCTTCTCGACGAAATGGGTGACGGCGTCGCCGTTCATCTCCAGCGCTCCGAAGCGCGCAAGGGGGGTGGTCGCCGTGACGGTGGCGCTTTTGCCGTGGCGACGGTGGAAATCGATGGTCGCCCCGATGTCGACGTCGCACACCCCGTCGCCATAGGTCATGCAGAAGAATGGCTCGTCACGGACATAGTCGGCGACACGACGGATGCGACCGCCGGTCAGGGTTTCGGGACCAGTGTCCACCAGGGTGATCCGCCACGGCTCGGCGTTGCTCTGATGCACCGACACCTGGCCGTTCGCCAGATCAACTGTGATGTCGGCGTTCTGGTGAGAATAGGTGAGGAAATACTCCTTGATCCTGTGTCCCAGATAGCCGCAGCAAATCACGAAGTCATTCACGCCATAGTGGCTGTAGCTCTTCATGATGTGCCAGAGGATCGGGCGTCCGCCGATCTCGACCATGGGCTTGGGCCGCACGACTGTCTCCTCGGCGATGCGGGTGCCTTTGCCGCCGGCCAGGATCACAGCCTTGATGGGTCTATCGGTCATGGGTTGCTCTCTATAGTCGGCAGATAGACACCGACCCGTGCAGCCAGAGTCTCGTCAAGCGGCGGGGTCATTCGATGCAGCGGGTTGGAGACCATCCCGCCGCCGTCCACCATCCTGCTGGTGATACGGGGGAAGTAGGTCTGCTTTTCATCGATCGGTACGATGAAGGCCTGAGGGCCGCGGCCATTGAAACGTGCGAGGAACTCGGGATCGCTCTCGAAACCCGCTGACAGCCGCAAGCTAGGCACTCCCCACGCGTCAAACAGCCTCCCCCAGTCGGGCAACCCAAGCCCCGTGGATCGATCGCAACCTACATAGCGGCCATTGAAATAATTGATCTGCACTGACCGGATCGAGGCGTAGCCATTGTCATCGAATATGAAAATCTTGAGGTCGAGGTTGTTCACGGCGGCGGTGCCGATCTCCTGCAGGTTCTGCGAAAACCCGCCGTCGCCCTCGACGAGGATTGTCCGGCGGCCTGAGGCGATGGCCGCGCCGATCGCTCCGCTGAGGCCATAGCCCATAGCGGCCAGGCCCTTATTCGTGACCATGACCTGTCCGGGCTTGGTCTCGAAGGTCTGCATCATCACGGTGAACGCCCCGCCGCTGCTGCAGGGAATGATCACGTCCGTGGGGGTGCAAAGTTCGCCCAGGGTGGCGGCGACGACGTAGGGAGAAATAAAGCCCTCGCCGGTATGGTTGTCCTCGATCTGCGAGATTGACGCCCGAACCTGGCGGCAATAGGCCAGCCAGTCGGCGTGCTGCCCCAGGTTGAGCGATAAGAGGTCCGACAGCAGGGCGTTAGCGTCGACCTGGAGGGCCACGGCCGTGCGGGGATGACCCTTGTTCAGTTCTTGCGGATCCAAATCGACGTGTACAACGTCGCCGACCGGCGCAAACTCTTGCCAGTTGAAGCCTGTCTGCTGGAAGCCGAGCCGCGTCCCCAGCGCCACCACCAGATCCGCCTGCTGGACGATCAGGTTGGCGGATCTCTGGCCCCATGTGTTGGTCCGGCCGACGTAGGCCGGGTGGTCGGGACCCATTCTGTCGGCACCATTCCAGGTCGTGGCGACCGGCACTCCTGCAGCCGCCAGCTGGTCCGCAAGGCCTTGCGCCACGTCGCGCCGGACTCCGCCACCGATCAGCAGCACCGGACGCTGTGCTTTCGCAATACGCGTTGCGAGGTCCTCGACCTGTTGGGTTGTTGCGCGCGGCGGTGCCGGGGGCGACGGGGCGGGCGTGTCGAGCGCAGCGGGATCAACCTCGCGTCCCTGGATGTCCAGCGGGATCTCCACGAAGACCGGCCCCTTGCGCCCGTGGCTGCCAGCCTCCGTTCGCGCCAGGAAGTCTGCTCTGTCCAGAACGCCCTCGACTGTCGAGGCGTGGACGGTGATGGACCGCGCAATCGAGACGCCGTCGATCTCCTGGATGCCGCGCTGACGCACTTGACCACGGGCCAGGTCGGCGGTCTTCACCTGCCCACCCAGCACCAGCAGTTCCCGGCTCTCCAGCCAGGCCCCCGATATGGCCGTGACAAGGTTCGTCATGCCGGGCCCTGCGGTGACCAGGGCCAAGGCCCTGGGTCCGCCCGCAGTTGCGTTGAAATACTCGACCGCGATGCCGGCGGCCACCTCATGGACCACCGCCACGCAGGTCATCTTGCGGCTGCAGCTGTCCAACAGGTGCATGATGTTGCCGCCGCCGACGTAGAAGCAGTGGGTATAGCCCTGCGCCACCAGCCAATCGACCATCAGGTCACTGTATTTCATGCGGCGTACCGTTCTGTCATGTCGTTGAAGGCCGCGCGGAGGTTGATTTCCGCGGCCGGATCGCGCGGAATCATTATGCGTTCGACGCCGCCACCCTCGCGGGCGATTACGACGGCGAACTGATCGCGGGTATGTTTCTTGTCAGAATGGAATGCGGCGATCAGGTCGTCAACCTTCATGTCGCCCACTGCATCCCGGAGGTCGGGCACCTGGCGCAACAGGCCGTCGATGTGGCCTTCCATCGTCGCGGGCAGGCTCCCTTCGGGGTAGGCCCGGCCCAGGAGGCGACCCATCGTACCGGCCGCCATGATACCGAGGCCGACCGCGACACCGTGCGAAATTCGGAACTTCGACGCCGATTCCACGGCGTGGCCGAATGTATGCCCGTAATTCAACAGAAGCCGCTCGTTGCTGTCGAACTCGTCGATCTCCACAAACCATTTCTTGGCCGAGAGGCTGAGGCTGATCACCTGGGTCAGGACGTCAGGCCCGGAGTCTATCGTCGGCTTCAGGGCCATGTACGCCTCGAAGGTCTCGTTCGATCTGGCGAAGCAGATCTTGGCCGCCTCTGCGAGGCCGGCCACCATCTGGTCCGGTGCGAGCGTCGCGCACAGAGTAGGGTCTATTTCGATGGCGCGCGGAGGATGGATGGTACCGACGATATTCTTGTAGGTGTCGACATTGATCGAGGACTTGCCGCCGATGCAGCTGTCGACCATGGCCAACAAGGTGGTGGGAACGTAGTCCCACTTGACGCCGCGCATGTAGACCGACGCGACGAAGCAGGCGACATCCTGGACGATACCGCCACCTGCCGCGACGATCGTCGTCGACCGCGAAACGCCGGATTTGCGCAGGGCGGTGATGAGCGCCGGCATCTGGTCGAGGCTCTTGGTTGACTCGAGGGCCGGCAGATTGACCGTGCGAACACCGGCCGACTTCAGATAGTCGGTGAAATATTCGTCGCACAGGACGACGATGTCGCCGCCACGCTCGATGATTGCGTCCAGGGCACCGCGCCGGATCGTTACCGGATAGCTCCCGCTGGCTGATGTGATTTCAAACGATGCGGACATGACTGTACCCCAAGTCGACCGCGATCGACTGTCCGGTTATGCCGGTGTTTCTCGACGAGCAAAGGAAAGCAATCGTCGACGCTACCGCCTGCGGCGTAGGCAACGCATCAAACAGGGTGGCCTCCCCGATGGCGGCGATTTGGTCGGCTGACAGCGCGGCCCGTGTCATCGGCGTGTCGAGGACTCCTGGCAGAACCGCATTGATCAGGTGGCCGTCTGCACCCAGGTCGGCGCTGGCCGATCGCACCAGCCCGCCGATTGCCGCCTTTGTCATGGCATAGGACAATTTATTCTGGCGTGCGCGGTTCTGCCAGATGGAGCTGACCACACACAAACGCGCGCCTTGCGGTCTCAACATCGATGCGGCGAGCAACTGCCGCAGCGTGGTCACGACAAATAGGCAATTGGTGCGATACAGATCCAGCGCGGCGTCCTCGTCGGCGCTGTAGATACTGTCGGAGATATTTGCGCCCTGGGCCCAGCAAACGGCGTCGAACGGGCCGTTCTCTTCGAGCGCTGAACCCGCTATCGGGTGCAGGCTCGCGTCGAGCGTTACCCATGTGCCTGGTGCTCCGCCGGGGGGACGAGGTGCCCGTGTCACCGCCGTCACCGCCCAGCCGTCGTCAGACGCCGCATCCACGACAGCCTGACCTATGGCTCCGGACGCGCCGAAAACCAGGATGCGCCAAGGGCCCTGTCCGGACTGACTAGAATTCACGTCTCATTCCTCGCGGAGCAGTCCCGATAAGGCCCGGTATTGACGATCAGATCTGTTCGGGGATCTTCGCGATCTTATGCCAGGCGGGTCTCGATCATCGCAATCCGTTTGGCGTCTTCCTGACCGATGCTGCTGTAATAGTCGCGTTTGTTCTGCAGCCAGGCAAGCTCGAACTTGACGGCGTTCTCGATGCTCGCTTCGATGTTGGAAGTGTGCAGGGCGTCGCCTGCGAAGATTACCTTGCGCGTCTCAAAGCGATCCAGGCGCACGGCGTGCAGTTCCCGCAGGGCGTCGATGCTGGCGGTGGAAACAGATCCACCGACCACCAGCTTCATGTCATTGGCGCGGGCAGCCCGCGCAATGGTGAGGCCGGCATCGGTGATCGCGCGCGTATTAATGTCACCGCGCGGCAGACCACGCGACAGCGTGAAGTCGACCCGACCGAAAACGATGCCGTCGACCTTGCCGCGCCCTGCTTCGATCATTCCGTCCAGGTTCTGCAGCGTCGTTTCGGTCTCCAGGTTGAACAGGAACTCGGTCTGCGTCTGTTCGTCGGTGTTATGGGTCTTGTCCTTGGCCTCGATGAATTTCTGCAAGGCGTAGGGAGTCTCGACCATGGGCGCGATGATGTAATCAATACCATAGAGCTTGCTGGACAGCAGGTCCGTTACAGCCTCGCAGCCGCCGATCTTGAGCGCGACCTTCAGGTCGGCGCGGTGGGCCAACTCCAGTAGGCGAAGAAGTTCGTCGGGACGGGTGCCTTCCGCCTCAAATTCGGCCTTGACTGCGACGACTCCAAACTCGCCGCGCCCACGCTTTAGCAGCTCAAGCATGATGCGTTCTGCGTGATTCATTTAAACATTCCCGAGCGAAATCATAGGTTATAGAGGGGCGCACGCATAGCATGCTATTTCTGGCACCCCCTGTTGAGGTGTTCATCCCCAAAGGTAAGGCTCAGGTCAAGGAAAAAAGGGTGCTGACTGAATCCTCCCTAGTTCAAAGACCTAGCTATCTAGCATTACAATTGCATTCTGGAGTAGATACAGGCGCGTTGAGCGGAATCCTGATGCGTTTTTCGTCAGGTGGACCTGGCGATGATATGACAGGCGGATACGTCGATACGCGAGCCGGATGGGGATGCGGCGAACCATCCTGGATGGCCCGGCGGATCAGAGGCGGGCCGCGGTCGTGACGGCGTTGGGGGCCAGCCCGATTAACGTCGCACCGGGTTGGGGACGGCAGAGTCATCCCGACCCGGGCGATTGGCATACCGTTCCTCGACGGGAGCATAGCGATCCCATACCGCCCGGTCGGCCAGTGAGCGCAGCAGCTTGATATATTCCGCGTGGGACCAGGCAAGGGGCGTGGCGGAGTTGGTGCCTTGACCGGAGGCGTACTGGTGGGGGGTCGCATTGCCGACGCTGTCCCAGACCTGTTCGGGTAGCAGAAGGCCGTCGTTGGCGAAGGATTCCATGCCGTGGACGTAGGTCCGGCGGATCGCTTCGAAGGTGGAGGCCGGGGCCCCTGTTTTCAGGGCAAGGGCGATCTCGTAATGGCCGCGTTCGCCGGTGAAGATCGGCCAGACCCGGCCGCGCTGACCGGGGGTCATGCCGCCCACACCGTAGTTTCCGCCTGTTTCGGTGTTCTCGCCGTAGCCGTCATTGCCATAGCGCCGCCAGCCCGGTGACCCCGCCAGATTATAGTGGACCCGGAACCGCGCCTCGCGTTGCTGGTCATCGTATTCGGGCAGGCTGGCGGTGATCGACGGAGCATCGGCGGCGCGCACGCCGTAACGAACCAGTTCCAGGAATCCCCCGTCGATGATGCGGTCCTCGGGCTCGGCGGGCTGGCCGTTGTTCTCACCCAGCAGTCCGTGATCGTCGGGGTTCTGGTTGCGGCTCAGGCGCAGGAAATAGTGGCCGTCACCGTAGTCGCCGGTGGTGGTGAACATCCGGGCCTCGACCTTTGAGGCATAGTCGTCGGCGGCGGCCAGATAGCGCACGGCCGAGGCCGGGTCACCTGAGGCGCGGGCGATGTCGGCGGCGACGGTCAGGCCGGTGATGACGGCGGCGGTGGTGGAGGGGGAATAGCCTTCCTGCTCCTCCCAGCGTTCCTGCTGGGTCCAGGGCGGGGTGACCTGTCGGTCGTTCCACAGGAGGCCGGCCTTGCCGCCGTCGACCAGGAAGTCGGCCGCCGGCTTGATCATGCGCGCGTACATGCCGGTCAGTTCTGCGTCGCCGATGCGGCCGGCCTTCCACAGCTTCCAGCCGAGCATGATGGGCATGGCGGTCTGGTCCAACTGAACGCCGACCCACTCAATCTTGCCGTCGACATGGGTCTTCTGCAGGAACCAGCCGGTGGCCCCGGTATTGCCGGGCGTTTCGGCGCGGACCTGAACCTGGGGGAGATAGCGGAAGGCGGCGACCGGTGTCTCGGTGTCACCCAGCGCCATCAGGGCCATGGCGACCTGATAGAAGTCGCGTGGCCAGACCGCCTTGTAGCCGGTCGAGGATTCGGTCGCGTCGACGGTGTCGCCCCAGGGATTGGACAGGGAGGCGATCAGGGCCCCGGCATAGGTGCGGTCCTCCTGGACCTTCAGCATCAGGGCCGAGGCGTAGGCCAATCGACCGCCGTCCGTGGACTGTTCAGCGAGGCGAGGGAGCTCGGAAAGGGAGCCGACGTAGTCTTCCCACCCGATCCGTTGGCCTTCGCCGTTGAAGCGGGCGAGGACTTCGTCGAGGCCTGTCCGGAACGGCACCTCGGTCTGCCGCTCGGCGTTGAGGCGACTGTCGCCGAAGCCGATAACGAAATCACGGCCGACGCTCTGCCCCGCCCGGACCCTGGGCAGGGCCCCTGTCAGCATGATGTTGCCGGGCTGATCGCCGGTTGAGGAATAGACGTTGTCGAGCCCGCCGTCGGCAAGGTCTGTCAGGCCGTCCGAAACCCCGACGAAGCCAACGCTGACCTGATCAAACGGCTGATCGGGCAACACGGCCAGATGAACAGAACCTTCTGAGGCATGGAGCGCTGAGCGGGTGGCATCGCCATGATCGCCGACCCCGGTGTTGGCCATGTGCGGTTCGAGCAGCAGATAGGGGGTGATGTCGCCCTTCAGGGCGCGGATGGTCGCGCGCACCACCAGGCTCTGGCTGTCCGGGTCGGTGTAGATGCGCTTCTCGATCTCGTAGCGACCCTGTCTGTCGGTGGTGATGACGCGATAGGCCGGAGACAGGGGGCGGCCCTGCGCGTCCGTGTGCAGATATTCTGTGCGGCTGGTGGTGTCGGTTCCCTCGACCGACAGGCCCGAGTCCGTGACCACGGCGAACCGCATCTGTTTGATCTGGGCCTCGTGGATCAGCCCGTACATGGTTTCGGTCAGAATGCCGTTGGCGAGCGAGAACCAGACTTTGGACACCACGCCGGTCGGGCCTCCGTCGCGATACCGGCCGTCGACATAGGCCTCGTAGGATGCACCGGCCCCGGTCTTGGTGGCGTTGGACCAGGTTGGAGTCTCGCCGGGTGCGCCGGGCGCGGTCTGGATGTGTCCGTCGACGGCTTCCGTCGGCACGTGCTGGGGCAGCGTGGCGCAGGCTCCGAGGGTGATCAGGGCTGTACCGGCGAGGAGGCTGAAGATCGTGCGCATGAGAGAGCTCGTCAGATTGGAGGCAGCAGGAAGGTAAGGGGGGCGGGCCGTTGCGCGCGGCGGCGATCCACGCTCATGCCCCCGACACCCGGGGTTCGGACACTTTCAGGCTGGCGAGAGCGGCGACGAAGAAACTAACGCCGCCGAGGACGAGGGCCCAGATCGCCTGGCCGTCAAACAGACTCTTCAGGATCAGGCCGAGAATGGTCGCGGCCAGCAGCTGGGGGACCACGATGAAGATGTTGAAGATGCCCATATAGACGCCCATTTTGCGTCCGGGGATGGCGCTGGCCAGAATGGCGTAAGGCATGGACAGGATCGAAGCCCAGGCGATGCCGACACCGATCATCGGCAGCCACAGCAACTGCGGGTCACGGATCAGGAAAATACCGATCAGGCCGATGCCGCCGAGCGCCAGGTTGATCGCGTGGGCTCCACGCCGACCAGTGCGGCGGGCGATGACCGGAATGGCGAAGGCGGTCAGGGCGGCGACCCCGTTATAAACGCCGAACAGCACACCGACCCAGTTGGCACCCTCGTTATAGGCAGCTGACGTCGTGTCGGTGGTCCCGTAGTGGACGGCGGTGACGGCGGCCGTGGTGTATATCCACATCGAGAACAGGGCGAACCAGCTGAAAAACTGGACGACCGCTAGGCCGCGCATCGTCTTCGGCATGCGGAACACATCATCGATGATCTCGGTCAGGCTGTTCGAGGCCCGCGCCCGATGCATCAGCCCGACGGCAATTTGCAGAAGGCCGAAACCGGCAAGGAATCCGGCGAGAACATAGAGTTCCTTCTCGATGCCGAATGCCCAGACACTGTACAACCCGGCGAGGCCGAGAATAGTCCACGCGGCACCTCCCAGCATATAGATCCTGGCCGACCGGGCCGGTGCCTGGCTGTCATTCGGGCGAGAGGAGGCGAGGCCCACGCTGCGAGCGGTTTCGAACGCGTCGATCTCTGAAGGATTGTATTCGCGGGTTGAGATCACGGTCCACAGGACGGCCGCCAGCAGGCCTGCCGCCCCGATGTAGAAGGCCAGTTTGACCGAGTCCGGGGTAACGCCTTCGGGGGCGGTGGAGACGACGTGGAAGACGTTGGCCAGCAGCCAGGGCAGGCAGGAGGCGAACACCGCTCCGGTGCCGATGAAGAAGGTCTGCATGGCATAGCCGGCGGTGCGCTGCTCGTCGGGCAGGTTGTCGCCGACGAAGGCGCGGAACGGTTCCATCGTGACGTTGATCGAGGCGTCCATGACCCACAGGGTCGCCGCCGCCAGCCACAGGCTGGGCGCGTTCGGCATATAGATCATCGCTGCCGAGGTCAGGATGGCCCCGACCAGGAAATAGGGACGTCGCCGTCCCAGTGGACCCCAGGTCCGGTCGCTGAAATGGCCGATAATGGGCTGGACCAGCAGGCCGGTCAGGGGGGCAGCGATCCACAGGATGGCCAGATTGTCGACCTGGGCCCCGAGGGTCTGGAAGATCCGGCTGGCGTTGCCGTTCTGCAAGGCGAAACCGATCTGGATGCCGAAGAAGCCGACACACATATTCCAGATGGCGAGCTGGCTGAGGCGGGGACGAACCCGTGGGGTCAGGACGGTGGCGTCGGAGGTGGGGGCGCTCATCGGGTGGATCTCCGGCCCAGGGCGACGAAGCGGATGGCCTGTCCGCCGCCGGGGGCGAGGCGCAGGTCGAGGGTATCGGCCGAGGTGACCTCGCGGCTTTCGATGACGATATCCTCGCGGCGGCCGTCGCGCGGATTCCAGTTGGCCGCGGGACCGTCGCGATAGATTTCGGCGCGGTAACGGCGACCTGGGTCGAGGAAGCCCAGCGGCGCGGTCAGGTTGCGGCCCGACTCGTCGGTGATGGCCCCCAGATACCAGTCGTCGGAGTGGCGGTCCTTGCGGACGATGGTGACATAGTCGCCGATCTCGCCGTTCAGCACCCGGGTGTCGTCCCAGTCGGTCGGGACGTCGCGGATGAAGCGGAATGGTCCGGGGTTGGCCTCGTAATTCTCCAGCAGGTCGGCGGCCATCTGGATCGGGCTGTAGAGTGTCACATACAGGGCCAGCTGCTTGGCCCAGGTGGTGGCCACGCCGTCCGGCGCGCGGGTGACCATGCCGAAGATGCCCGGGGTGAAGTCCATCGGTCCGGCCAGCAGCCGGGTGAAGACCAGATTGACCTCGTGCTCGGGTGGGTTCCCCGGTTGACCCCAGGCATTGTATTCCATGCCCCGTGCGCCTTCACGCGAGACCCAATTGGGCCAGGTGCGGCGCAGGCCGGTGTCCTTGATCGGCTCATGGGCGTTGATGGCGACCTGATGGGCGGCGGCGGCCTGGACAACGGTCAGGTGGTGACGGGCCATGGCCTGGCTCTCATGCCAGGCGAGGGTCGGCTGTCCGTCAGGTCCGGCGACACGCGCGCCGCCGGCGTCGGCGACATAGCCGGTCTTGACCGCATGGATGCCGAGCCTCTGGTCCAGGGCGAACCCGGCCTCCATCTGTTGCTCGTAGTGGAAGGCGTTGCCGCCGGTCTCATGGTGACCGATGATCTGGACGCCCTTCGCGCGGGCATAGGCGGCGACCCGTTCGAGGTCGAAGTCCGGGTAGGGTTCGGTGAAGCTGTAGTCCGCGCCATTGCCGAACCAGTCGCCGTCCCAACCTGTGTTCCAGCCTTCGATCAGCACGCCGCCGAAACCGTTGGTGGCGGCGAAATCGATATGGCGCAGGGCGTTCTCGGTCGTTGCCCCGTGGTGGGGACCCGATGACCATGTGGACCGGTCCAGATGCATTTCCCACCAGATCCCGACGTATTTCATCGGCTTGAACCAGCTGACGTCACCGATCGCATTGGGTTCGTTGAGGTTCAGGATCAGGTTCGACATGACCAGACCGCCCGCGGTGTCGGTGATCTCGAGTGTGCGCCACGGAGTCGGGAAGGGGGCCTCGCGCTCGACCGCTGCATTGGTGAATCCGGGGGTCAGGGCGGCGCGGAAGCGGCGACCCTCGACCCGCTGCAGGTTCATACCGGCGTAGTCGACCAGGGCCGCCTCGTGGATCGAGACATGCAGACCGGAGTCGGTGCGCAGCGTGATCGGGGTCTGGGACACGCCGACCGCGTCGATCGGGGTCCGGTTGTAGAGATATTCAGCCCGGTTCCATTCGAACCCGGGGATCCACCAGGCCGTGCCGGGCTCGGCGATGTTGAACTCGGTCAGTTCCTGGCCGATGCGGACCGTCCGCAGCGCGGCCTGATCGGGGAATTCGTAACGGAAGCCGACCCCGTCGTCATAGAGGCGGAATACCATATCGAAGCGCCGCATCAGTTCCGAGGTCTCGGTCAGGGTGACGCGCATCTCGTTGAAATGATTTCGGACGAAGCGTCGCTCACCCCAGGGCTGCTCCCACGTCTCGTCGACGGAGCGGGTCGCACCGGGGGTCAGGGCCAGGTGTCGGTCCAGCTTGGGGGCGTCGGTCAGGATGAAACCGAGTCGGGACGGGGCGATCACCGGACGTCCCATCCGGGTGACCGCATAGCTGGGCCGACCGTCGTTGTCGGTGGTTACCTCGACCGCCAGGACATGGCCGGGGGACTCAACCCGGGCCACAGCCGGTGTCTGGGCCAGGGCCGGCGACGAGATGGCAAGGGCGATCAAGGCCATACATCGCAAAAGCATCGGAGTTTTCATGACAAAATCCCATCGCCATTGCTTGCCAAAGGGTGTTGCGGCAGCGCAGAAGGCTGAATAACAAGTTTTGCACCAAATTTTGCAGACGGAGCCGTCATCCAGTGAGCCGCAAGACCACACGTCTCGAGGACCTCGCCCGGATGGCGGGGGTGTCGATCTCGACCGCGTCGCGGGCGCTGAACGACAATCCGGCGGTGAATGCCCGGACGAAACAGAAGATCTGGAAGCTGGCGCGCGATCATGACTACCCGTTCCGCCACTATATGCCTGCCGGTCCGATCGGGGCAGAGGCGACCATCGCCCTGGTCGCGCCGCGCCCGCAAGGCAGGGAAGGGCGTCTGTCCGACCCCTTCTTTCTGGAGCTCCTCGCCGGGGTCGGCGAGGCCGCCCGGGAGCGGGGCTGCGACCTGATCATCAGCCATGTGACGCCGGCGACCTATGAGGACCTGCTGGCCGCCATGACCACCAGTCGGGCGGACGGCGTGATCTTCCTGGGGCAGAGCACCCTGCATGCCGCCTTCAACCGGTTGGTCGAGACCGAGGGTCGGTTTGTGGTCTGGGGGGCTGAACTGCCGGACCAGACCTATTGTTCGGTGGGGTCGGACAATACCGCCGGAGGCCGACGCGCGACGGCGCATCTGGCGCGACTGGGCCGCAAGCGCATCGCATTTCTGGGGGATCTGGATCCGCCCGAGGCCATGCAGCGCCACCGGGGCTATCTGGAGGCAGTCGAGAGCGCCGGACTGGGCGTCGATCCCGAGTTGATCGTCAGTGCCCATTTTGAGGTTGAGTCGGCCGAGGCCTCGGTGGACTCCATGATCCGCCGCGGCCTGCAGTTCGATGGCGTGGTCTGCGCCAGTGACCAGATCGCGTTGGGGGCGATGCGGGCCCTGCAGCATGCCGGTCGCAGCGTTCCCGGTGACGTCTCGGTGATCGGTTTCGACAATGTGCCGTTCAGCCGCTATAGCCGCCCCGCCCTGAGCACCATGGCCCAGGACACGATGAAAGCCGGGCGTCTGATGGTCTCGAAACTGCTGGACCACGCAGGGGACGTGGTCGGTCGTTCGGAGCGACTTCCCACCGACTTGATCGTTCGCGAGAGCTGCGGCGGCTGAACGTCTCATCCGTCAGGTTCAGCTAGCAGCAGGCCGGCGAGCGGTGGCAGGGTTCCGGCGGGGGCTCCGTCCAGATTGACCGCCTCGACCACCCGCCAACTGGTGGGTGGGGACCAGGCCGTCGTCTCATGACCCAGATTGAACGCACACAGTAGTCTTGTGGGGCTCTGGCCGCGTTCGAACACCAGCAGGGGCTCGGGAGCCTCGACCGGGGTCAGGTTCCCGACCCTCAGGGCCGAATGGTTCCGGCGTAGCCGGATCAGGCGGCGCGCCACGTTCAGGGTCGAACGTGGATCATGTTCCTGGACATCGACCGACAACGGAACATGCCGGGGATCCACCGGAAGCCAGGGCTCGGTGGTCGAGAAGCCGGCATGGGACTGATCGGCATGCCAGGGCATGGGTGTCCGGGCCCCGTCACGACCGAGGGTGGCCGGCCAATTGGCGATGGCTTCGGGGTCAACCAGCCGGTCAAACGGCACATTGCCCTGTGGCAGACCCAACTCCTCACCCTGATAGATGAAGGCATTGCCGCGCAGGGCCATCAGCAGCAGCAGACTCATCTCGGCCATGGCCTTCAGGTCGCGACCCTCGGCCCAGCGCGAGACGGCCCGCGGGGCGTCGTGGTTCGAGAAGGTCCAGGACGGCCAGCCCCGCCCCGTTTCGGCTGGCCACAGGGTCATGCCGTGCTGGATCAGTTCGGTCTGGAGCCGTTCGGCATAGAGATAGAGGAAGCCGTAGGCGCTGTTCAGGAGATCCGGCCCCGCCGTGTAGGCCTGCATCTCCCGCTCAGCCTGTTCTCCGCCGACCTCGGCCACGAGGAAGCGTCCGCCATAGCTATCAGTCAGCCGCCTGAGCCGCGTCAGAAATACAGTGATGTCGCCGTGGGACTGGTTGTGGAAATGGTGTTGGAAATCGAACGGTCGGGTTCGTTTGCCGAGGGTCAGGACCGGCGGATTATCGGTCAGGTCCGGGTCGTGCATGGCGAAATTGATCGCGTCGAAGCGGAAGCCGTCGACGCCGCGATCCAGCCAGAAGCGGGCGCTCGCGAGCAGGGCCTCCTGGACTTCGAGATTGCGGACGTTGAGGTCCGGCTGCTCCTTCAGGAAATTGTGCAGATAGTACTGGCCGCGGCGGGCGTCCCAGGTCCAGGCCGCCCCGCCGAACACCGACTGCCAGTTCGATGGCGGGGAGCCGTCCGGTTTGGCGTCAGCCCAGACGAACCAGTCGGCCTTCGGATTGCTCGCGTCGCGGCGGCTCTCCACAAACCAGGGATGGGCGTCTGAGGCGTGGGAGAAGACCTGGTCGATGATGACCTTGAGCCCCAGCTCATGGGCCCGGGCGACGAGGGTGTCGAAATCTGCAAGCGTCCCGAATACAGGATCGACGCCGCAATAGTCCGAAACGTCATAGCCGAAGTCCTTCATCGGCGAGGTGAAGAAGGGCGATAGCCAGACGCCGTCGACGCCGAGCGATGCGATGTGATCCAGGTGGGCGGTGATGCCGGGCAGGTCACCAATGCCGTCACCGTCGCTGTCGGCGAAGCTGCGGGGATAGACCTGGTAGAGGACCGCGCCGCGCCACCATTCCGCGTCTTCAGCCTGTGGCGTCGGGGAGGCGACCGAAAGAGTCTGAACGTTCAAGGCACACCTTCGGAGACACAGATCACATAGTCGAGCGCGGGCACGGTCACCGTCAGGCTGCCGGGCGCACTCGTGGTCGGGGCGCAGGTGCCGTAGGCTGTTGTCCAGATCCGGGAGGCCGGATCGACCGCGAGGTTCGCCGTCATCGCCCCGGATGACGTGTTGAACACCACCAGGGTCTCACCGCCGTGGTCGTCCAGGCGGGACAGGGCCAGCAGGCCCGGCTCGCGATCGGCGCGACGAACAAGCTGGCGTCCGTGCCGCAGCCGTGCGTCGGCGGCGCGGATCCGGGTCATGGCAGCGATGCGCGTGTAGAGCGTGGCCTGCCGGTCGAACGGGCCCGACGCGGTGCCGATGCGGCGATCATCGGCATAGTCGGGGGTGCGGGTCTCGAACATGTCCTGCCGTGAGGCCTTGTCGTCGCCGTCGCCGGTGAAGCCCTGTTCGTCGCCGTAATAGATGATCGGTACGCCCCGTCCGAAGAGGATCAGCGCATGGGCCAGGGTCGTTCGGGCCAGCAGGTCTTCGTCATCGATCCCGGGCCGGGCGTTCAGGATCAGGCGTCCGATCCGGCCCATGTCGTGATTGCCGGAGAAGGTCGGCAGCCGTCGGGCGGCTGCCTCTCCCCCTGCGTAGAGCGGGTCATTGGCCAGGACGCCGGCCAGCCGATCAGGGGCGGCGGTTCCGGAAACCATTTCCTGGACAGCCCGCTGGACCGCGAAATCGAGCACGCTGGGCAGGCCGTCGACCACAGTGTGGCGTGCCAGCGTCCCGGCGTCGAAATCATAGGTCTCGCCGAAGATGTGGAAGTTCGGAATCCCCCGGGCCCGGGCCCGGGCCAGCATGGCCGGCACGAAGGTCTGCCAGAATTCGGGGTTCACATGGCGGGCGGTGTCGATGCGGAAGCCGTCGATGCCGTAGGTGTCTATCCATGCGCCATAGATATCGATGAAGCCCTGGACTACGCGCGGATGTTCCGTGAACAGGTCGTCGAGGCCGGAGAAGTCCCCGTCCAGGGCGCTCTCGCCGTACCAGGCGCTGTTGCCGCGGTTATGATAATAGATCGGATCGTTCAGCCAGGCCGGTGATTTGACAGTCGCCTCGGCCTCGGGAACGAACGGCGTATAGGCGTAGTCGGGTCGCGTCAGACGGGCGAAGTCGGCAGCGTCGCCGTCACCGCGGAAACCGTCATTGACCGGTTCGCCGTCGAGCCCGCCGCGGCGCTGGTACGGATAGTCGGCCTTCCAGTGATAGTCGCAGGCATTGTCCGGACATTCCCGGTACCGGATCACATCGGCGGTGTGGTTGATGACGATGTCCAGATAGACCTTCATGCCCCGTGCATGGGCCGCCTCGACCACGGCGTGGAAGTCGTCATTGGTGCCGAGATGGGGATCGACCCGGGTGAAATCGGTGATCCAGTAGCCATGATAGGCGGCGCTTTCGGCCCCGGGTGGTCCCTGTACCGGCTTGTTGACGAAGACCGGGGCGATCCAGACGGCGGTGGCTCCAAGGCCCTGGATATAGTCCAGCCGCGTGGTCAGGCCCTGCAGGTCACCGCCGTGATAGAAGCCGCGGTCAGTCGGATCGAACCCGTGCGAGAGGCGATCGCCGGACAGGCCACCGCGATCGTTGGACGGGTTCCCGTTCTCGAACCGGTCTGGCAGCAGGAAATAGATGACCTCATCTTCGGGGGGGCGCTGCCGGAAATCATCCCGGGCGACGGCCGCACCGGCCCAGGCCAACAGGGTCAGGGCACAGGCCGTCGCAATCCGCCTGCAGCGCCAGGCCGTGCCCGTTTCCATGAGTTTCGTCCCTCCGCAGTGCCGGGCGATGCAATGCCGTCCGATCAAGTTGCATGATTTTGCAGTGGACGGGACGGGTGTCAACCGACGACAGCTCACTGGTTTTTGGCCTGCGCACATACAGAAGGTCCGTGCTGCAGTGCGATATTCAGGGTTTCGGTCACCAGATATCGAGCGCGGCGGCGTAAATCTGCAACATTACCGACTTGCAAGGTTGCCAGAAGTTTGCATAAGTTTGCGACGGCAACCGGATCGCATCACCAGAATCGCGACGGCCAAGGGAGGATGAGATGAGACAACACTTCAGCCGGCGTTCGCGCCTGATGACGGGCGGTGCCTTCGGAGTCGCCATCATTCTGGGGATGGCCGGCGCTGCCGAGGCGCAGACGCGACCGCGGGGGCCTGACGCTCCCGTGACCGAGGTCGAGGAGATCGTTGTCACCGGCATCCGTGCGGGGATCGAGAATTCCATCGCGGCCAAGCGCGATAACACCTCGATCGTCGAGGTCGTGACCGCCGAGGACATCGGCAAGCTGCCGGATGTCTCGATCGCGGAATCGCTGGCGCGACTGCCGGGTCTGACAGCTCAACGCCTTGACGGGCGCAGCCAGGTCATTTCGATCCGTGGGCTGGGACCGGACTTCACGACGGCGCTTCTGAATGGTCGCGAGCAGGTCACAACGGGTGATAATCGCGGCGTCGAGTTCGATCAGTATCCGTCCGAGCTTCTGTCCGGTGTCATTGTCTACAAGACGCCGGATTCGGCCTTGGTCGGCCAAGGTCTGGCCGGTACGGCCGACCTGCGTACGGTTCGCCCGCTTGAATTCGGGCACCGCGCCATCGCCGCCAACGTTCGTTACGAAGTGAATGACATCGGGGCCCTGAATGCGGGCACGTCCGATCATGGTGTTCGCTACAGCGTCTCGTTTATCGACCAGTTTGCGGACAATACGATCGGGCTCGCGCTGGGCTATGCCCATATGACCTCGCCCTACCAGTCCGAGCGTTTCAACGCCTGGGGCTACCCCGAGGTTTCGCCTGGGACCCGCGTGATCGGTGGCAGCAAGCCCTATGTGATGTCGTCAGAGCTGGAGCGTGACGGCTATATGGGCGTGCTCGAATTCCGCCCGAACGATCGCTGGCACACTACGCTGGACGCCTTCTATTCCAAGTTCGACAACACCCAGATCCTGCGGGGCATCGAGCTTCCGCTGCAGTGGTCGTCGGCGTCCCTTCAGCCAGGGTATACGGTTGAAGACGGCATGGTCACCCAGGGCCAGTTCACCAATGTCCGTGGTGTCGTTCGCAATGACGTCAATACCCGGGCCAGCGAAATTAAGGCATTCGGTTTCAACACCGACTACACGCCCAATGATCGCTGGAGCTTTGTGGCCGACATAAGTTACTCGGGCGTCGACCGTACCGACCAGATCATTGAAAGCTATTCCGGTACCGGCGACAACGGATCTGGGGCTGCCGATACGCTGTCGTTCCGCATTGACGGTGTGGGTATCCCGCAGTTCGACAACACCCTGGACTACGCTGACTTTAACCTCATTCGCCCGAGCAGCCCCCAGGGCTGGGGCGGAGATGTAATTCCGGGTGGCCAGGATGGCTATCTGAACAGCCCGACCATCACCGACGAATTGTTCGCTACGCGGCTGCAGGCCACGCAGCGTTTTGACGCCGGCCCGTTCAAATCGGTCGATATCGGCATCAATTTCAACCACCGCCAGAAGGAGCTGATCGCGGACGAATGGTTCCTCGGCGTCGCCGGCGGTGGCACCCCGGTGGTCCCGGATCAGTACCGGCTCGCACCGACCTCGCTCGCCTTCATCGGCATCCCGGGTATGATCAGCTACGATACCCTAGGGCTGATCCACAGTGGTTTCTACGATCTGGTCCGCAACCCGAACGCGGATGTTCTCGCCAAGAATTGGAAGGTCGAGGAGCAGATTATTACCTCGTTCATTCGCGCCAATCTTGATTCCACGTGGGGCCATGTACCGGTCACCGGCAATTTCGGCTTCCAAGTGGTGTCTGTAGACCAGAGTTCGAGCGGCTATGCTGCCACCGGTTCGGGTTCCGGTACCCTGTCCACGCCCATCTCCGGCGGCGACAAATACATTGAGTTCCTGCCGAGTGGTAACCTGATCTTCGAGATCGGGGACCAGCGCTTCCTGCGTCTGGCCGCCGCCCGGACCCAGGCCCGTCCGCGCATGGACGAGATGCGTGCCTCGCAGACCTTCGGCTTCAACAGCGCGAGGAATGTCCCGGGGGCGACGGTCGATAGCTCGCCCTGGAGTGGCAATGGCGGTAATCCGGAACTGAAGCCTTGGATCGCCAATGTTTTCGACATCTCGGTCGAGCAGTATTTTGGCCGCTCCGCCTATGTGTCTCTGGCCGGGTTCTACAAGGAGCTGGACACCTATATTTACAATCAGAACCAGGTTTTCGACTTCACCGGTTTCCCCAACGGCGGCATCACGCCTGTCATCAACCAGGGCATCGTTTCCGTTCCTGCGAACGGCACGGGCGGCGAGCTTTATGGCGTCGAGTTTGCGGTCTCCACGCCGTTCGGCTTCATCTCGCCCTGGCTTGAAGGCTTCGGCGGTCAGTTCTCGGTGTCCTCGACGAAGAGCAACATCCAGCCGGATCCGGGCAATCCTGCCACCCCCATTCCCGGTCTGTCGGAGACTGTCGCCAATCTGACAGTCTACTATGAGAAGGATGGCATTCAGGCCCGCGTCAGCAGCCGCTACCGGTCAGAATTCCTGGGAGAGGTTGCGGGCTTTGGCAATGGCCGGACCCTGCGTCAGGTCGGAGCCGAAAACATCATCGACGCCCAGATCGGCTACCAGTTCCAGTCCGGTCCGCTGGAAGGTCTGTCGGCCCTGTTCCAGGTCAACAATCTGACGGACGAGCCCTTCTATACATACGAAGCCAATGACCGTCGCCGGATCATCGACCACCAGGTGTACGGCCGGACCTATCTGATCGGTCTCAACTACCGCTACTAGAGGCCAGCTCCGCAGGAACGGGCCGTTTCGGGAGACCGAAGCGGCCCGCTTTCCGGTGGGAGACATGTCCCAGGTTCGGATGCGGGCTGATCTGAAAGCGTCTGGACGGGACCGATATTCGGTGAAAACAGTTGTGGCAGGCATCATGCGCGTTGATCGCACGCCCATCGGGGGAATGAGATGACGGATATCC
>TARA_R110002012_G_scaffold85005_2_pt1 | contig 37587 bp, 37 predicted proteins | sample TARA_R110002012 | Tara Oceans TARA_R110002012 (sample SAMEA4396515) | marine metagenome | biome: Westerlies Biome; feature: [DCM] deep chlorophyll maximum layer (ENVO:01000326); material: water (ENVO:00002006), including particulate matter (ENVO:01000060) such as... | depth 40 m
AGAAGATTTTTTTTATTTGGCCCTCATACTAATTGGTTTTGCAGCAATTTTAGGAAGAGTTCTAATTATAGGCATCTTCGAAAACCAATCAGGGTTCTTTATTAATCTTAACTTTATTTTATTGATTTCTCCCGCATTCTATTTTTATGCAAAAGAATCTTCAAGAGAAACTAAGACCCCTCTGAAATTTAACTACCTCCATTATCTACCCTTTCTTATTATAAATTTTGGATACCTATTATTTAATGTTTCTTTAAAAAATTCAATCGATTACCAAACCCATCAAATTAATATTATTAAAGTTAACGATGGTTTTAGCATTATCTATTTTTCAATATACTTGTATCTGACTTATAAAATTATAAGAGAACATAAGTCTTCCTATACTAAAGCAGTTTATCAGTTATTAAACCAACTAACTTTCATTTTTTTTGGTTTTTTCGTTATTTGGTTGATCTACATTTTTGTAGAATGGATTTACTTTTACTACACTATGGAACTCACATTTTATTATTCGATGATGGTGATATTGGCAGTGATTCTATATTATTTAAGTTTACAAGTTATACTTAAAAAACAAATCCTCTTTGACTTTCATGGAGTTACTAAAAGGAAAACCTTTATTTTAGAAGAGACCGACAGCAAAAAAATATTGGATACTTTAACTCTCTTCATGGAGGAGAAAAAGCCATTTTTGGATAGCGACATTTCTCTAATTACGCTTGCCGATTCAGTGGGTGTAAATCCAAAGACACTTTCTTTTGTCATCAATGAACATATGCATAAGAATTTTAACCATTATATTAACGATTGGAGGGTTGATGAAGTTAAGAAGCGGTTAGATGATAAAGCATATGATCATTTTAAAATGCTGAGTATTGCTTTTGATTGTGGTTTTAATTCTAAATCTACTTTTAATCTTGCTTTCAAAAAAGCCACAGGACTATCTCCTTCCGAATATAGAAATCGTTGACAACCACACTGTCTTAAATCTTCTTTTAAGACCACTATTCTAAATATTTCGTGTCCTAAATCTTCTTTTAAGGCAATTAATCCTTTTTTGTGTGATTATTTTGGCATCAAACAACTTAAAAATGAACTTGTCACGAACAATAATTGGTGTCAGCCTAATAGCACTTATGAGCTGTAAAAATGCCAGTCCAACATTCAATGTGAACAACGGATTACTTGTAGAAAATGTAACTGTTATATCTGCCAGCAAGAACGGCATAATTGATAAGTATATTGGACATGTATTGCTCGATAATGAGAAGATTCTTTACAGTGGAATACAAAAACCAAGCGTAACAGGTACTATAAAAAACATCAATGGTGAAGGGAAATTTATAATTCCCGGGTTAATAGATAGTCATGTTCATTTGGCAAATGTGGCAGGTATGACCTGGCAAAACCAAAGGGATCATCCAGAATTAGCCAAAAGCTATTTCAATCAGCTGCCTAAAAGTTATCTTTATTACGGTTATACAACGTTAATCGATGTCAATAACTATGCGCCAGACATTGTAGAGAATATCAAAAATCATGTTATCAGACCTGACATTTATACCTGTGGGCAGCAAGTTCAGGTAATGGATGATTTTATGATGGAAATGGAAGAATTACCACTTAAAGACAGGCTGGAATATCCCTTTCTGTTTGACAAATACAATGAAGATATTCACATCCCTGACTCTATTCATATCGAGTTACATTCACCACGGGCAATTGTAAGTGCTATTGTAAGAGAGCAGCAAGGTATTGGTGTTAAAATAGTTTATGAAGATGAATCATCTGGTTTTCCTCAAAGTTGGGAGTTACCAAGCTTACATTTAATGAGAGATTTGGTTGCACAGGCCCATAAAGAAGGAATCCCTGTTTTAATGCATGCCACTTCCTATGACGCACAAAAATTCGGTCTTGAAGCTGGAATAGACATATTTGCACATTCTATGTGGAATTGGTATAAGAATCCGGAGCAATTTTTAGATACAGAATTCACAAAAGAACATCAAGATGTACTAAAGGAAATAGCAACTAGAAAGAATGGATACCAACTAACATTTAGAACCATTTATGGTGAAGTTGATTTATTTGACAATAATTTCAACGCAGACCCTGCACTCGTAGATATATACCCTGAAGCCTATCTAAACTGGCTAAACACAGAAGAAGGCAATTGGGGTAAACAAAAAATAATACATCGGGCCAAAGTTATAAAAGCAATAAATCCAACACTATTTAATTTTCTAAGAGCTCAATTTGAAAGTGATGAAGCTATGTTCAGAGGAATTCAGGAAGTGTTTATACAAAGAATGAACACGGTGGCCAAATATCTTGCGGACAATGATGCCAATTTACTTTTTGGAACAGATGGAGTAGCTATGAATATGTCTACCAATCCGCCAGGTTATAATGGTTTTTTAGAAATGCAGCACTGGTTAAATGCAGGTGTTTCTCTAGAAAAAATATTTCTAGCTGCTACTTATAACAACGCGAATGCTTTTCATATCGCCGACAACTACGGAACTATCGAAAAAGGTAAAATAGCAAACTTACTATTGTTGGACCAAGATCCTTTACAAAATATAGCAGCCTATGACCAGATAAATTCTGTTATCATACGAGGTGAAAATCATCCTAGAAACACACTATCAGCCAGTCAAAATCATTAGAATAATATGATATGAACTATACATTAAATAAAAAACGTATTATGAAAATCTTCATCATTTTTTTAACCTTTGGAATGCTTTCTTGTACCTCCAATTCAGAAATCAAAAAAGATGAAAAGACGGGGAACTTTAGTGGGATATTTAAACATGGTAACTTTTCCGATAAGATAGTATTCGAAATAGAACGAGATTCTGTAGGTTTCAAGGTTTTTTTTACAAGCTTAGAGCAAAATGCCAATCGAATCCCGTTTCAAAATGTTGAAGCAAACGGAGATTCAATAAATTTTAAGTTACAAAGCGATTTTTATACATACGCTTTCAAAAACAAATGGATTGATGATTATAGCAAACTTCAAGTGACACTTACTGTTGACACTATTACAACACTGTACACATTAGAGAAGGAACTTTTAAATAATAGCAAGACTCCAAAAAATGAAGAGGTTAGTTTTGAATCCAGTGGATTAAGTCTACATGGAACTATTTGGTATCCTGATAACAATGAAGGGAAAGCCCTTATAATTGTGACTTCTTCAGGAAACTCAGACCGGAGTGCCTCACGTGCAGAAGCCATATTGTTTGCACAAATGGGATTTACTACATTTCATTATGATAAAAGAGGTACCGGAAATTCTGAAGGTAATTGGAATAGTGCATCTATTGAGGAACTTTCAAGAGATGATATCACAGCTATTAAATATTTCTCTCAGAAGACTGGAATTCCACTTGAAGAAATAGGAATAAAAGGGAGTAGTCAAGGAGCTGCCAAAATACCATACATTTTAGGTGAATTAGAGAATTTGAAATATGGGATTGTAGTAAGTTGTCCTGGAGTTACCTTACTAGAAAGTGATTTGAATTACTGGAAGAATAGCAATGCAGAAATAATCGGAAAAGAAATTGATGCAGCAACTAATTTTCAACGAAAGGTTTTTGAATTTATAGCAGGTAAACTATCCAGAACAGATTTAGAAAAGGCTATAAATAATGCAAAAACTAACTCATGGTTTGCCAATATATGGGTGCCAAATCTGGATGAAGTCCAAACAGATAATAAACTTCTGTATAGTCCAATACCTTACTTTGAAAAAACAAAGCAACCGATTCTGATTCTACAAGGAACAAAGGATGAAATAATACCTGCAAATAGTTATGAAATCATTTCAGAGGCACTGATAAAATCGGACAATGATAATTTTAAAACCGTTTTATTAGAAGGAGCCTCTCATTCAATGAATAATATTGGGGAAAGTGATTTTCCTTATTGGTCTAAATTGCATCCTGACTATTTAAAAACAATTCAAGATTGGATAAATAATATTTATAAAAATTAGGCGATATATTGACAAAATCAAGGCTTTAAGCTTTTATAAAAACGTATGCTAAAAAGAAATATTGGGGGATTTTAAGCAATCGCTAAATTACAACTACTGAATGAAAACCTTTTACAACGATGTATCCTATGAAAAGTGGTTTGGTTTCACATACAAGACCGATAAGTGCAACCCAAAAAACACCCTAATCCTCACCCCTCCTTCGCAATCACCCGTTTGGAATAATCATAAATCCGTTCAAACTGCTCTTCCAAGCCCATATCGCTGTTATCAAACTCAATGGCATCCTTGGCTTGGGTCAATGGGGAAATGGTCCGGGTAGAGTCGATACGGTCGCGCTCTTCTACGTTTTTAAGCACTTCAGGATAGGTGACCTTCTCCCCTTTTTCCAATAGTTCCTTGTAGCGACGGTTTGCCCTAGTTTCAGGCGAAGCTGTCATAAACAGTTTTAGTTCGGCATCTGGGAACACCACGGTGCCTATATCACGCCCGTCCATCACAATGCCCTTGTCCTTGCCCATTTCTTGCTGGATTTTCACCAACTTTTCACGGACTTCCTTAATTGCGGCAACGGGACTTACAAAACCGGACACCCGCATAGATCGTATTTCTTGCTCTACGTTCTCATCATTCAAAAACATATCGGAACGGCCTGTTGCTGCGTTGGGAACAAATTTGAGGTGTATGTCGGATAATTTATCAACCAAAGTAGCCTTATCCAACTCCCCTTTGTCGTTGATAATGCCCTCTTGCAAAGCAAAAAGGGTCACGGCACGGTACATGGCACCGGTATCTACGTAAATATAACCTAAGGCAGTGGCCAACCTTTTGGCAATGGTACTTTTTCCTGTAGAGGAATATCCATCAATTGCAATCGTTATTTTTCCCATACAGCAAAAATAGCCAGAAAAGGTATTAAACCATTATGATATGTGTCATTCCCCTAAAGGGTTTTGGCATTCTTTACCTTCTGCTTGGTAATGGCCAAATCGATTACCTCGCTCATATCCGTTACATAATGGAATGTAAGTCCTTTTAGGTATTCGGCTTTAATTTCCTCAATATCCTTTTTGTTGTCCGCACAAAGAATAATTTCCTTGATGCGTGCTCTTTTGGCCGCCAAGATCTTTTCTTTGATTCCACCTACGGGCAACACCTTGCCTCGAAGCGTAATTTCGCCTGTCATGGCCAAGCTCTTTTTCACCTTTCGTTGTGTGAAAAGGGATATCAATGAAGTCAGCATGGTGATACCTGCACTTGGACCATCCTTTGGGGTGGCACCTTCAGGTACGTGAATATGCACATTGTACTTGTCGAACACATCGGAATCAATACCGTATTCATCCGCATTGGATTTAATGTATTCCATGGCAATGGTTGCAGATTCCTTCATCACTTTACCAAGGTTACCTGTAATGTTCATGCTTCCTTTTCCTTTGGAAAGAATGGATTCGATAAACAGAATATCCCCTCCTACACTGGTCCATGCCAACCCGGTGACCACACCGGCCACATCATTGCTTTCGTACTTGTCGCGTTCCAATCGGGCCGGGCCAAGAATTTTCTCGATATCCTCGTTGCTCACGGTAACATTGTACGCCTCTTCCATAGCAATGGATTTTGCCGCATACCGTACCACCTTGGCTATCTGTTTTTCAAGGCTTCGAACTCCCGATTCACGCGTATAGCCTTCAACGATTTTTTCCAGTTGGCGCTTACCGATTTTTAAATCCTTTTTGGTGAGTCCGTGTTCCTCCAATTGCTTTGGCAACAAATGACGTTTTGCGATTTCTACCTTCTCCTCGATAGTATAGCCTGTCACATTGATAATTTCCATCCGGTCGCGCAGTGCAGGCTGAATGGTAGACAGGTTGTTTGCCGTTGCAATGAACATTACTTTGGACAAATCGTATCCCATTTCCAAGAAGTTATCGTGGAAATCACTGTTCTGCTCCGGGTCCAATACCTCCAACATCGCGGAAGATGGGTCACCTTGATGACTGCTCGCCAATTTATCGATCTCGTCCAAGATGAATACGGGGTTGGATGTTCCTGCTTTCTTCAAGCTTTGGATAATCCTTCCTGGCATTGCACCGATATATGTTTTTCTGTGCCCACGGATTTCGGCCTCATCACGCAGTCCACCCAAGGACATACGAACGTATTCCCTGCCCAATGCCTCTGCCACGGATTTCCCTAACGATGTTTTACCCACTCCGGGAGGCCCGTACAAACAAAGGATTGGTGATTTCATATCATTTCGCAGCTTCAACACGGCCAAATATTCAATAATTCGGCGTTTTACATCTTCCAAGCCGTAGTGATCGCGATCCAAAATCTTTTGGGCACGCTTTAGATCGAACTTATCCTTGGAATATTCGTTCCACGGCAAGTCCAGCAGCAGGTCCAAATAATTGCGTTGGATGGAGTACTCGGCCACTTGTGGGTTCATACGTTGCAGTTTGGAGAGTTCTTTCTCAAAATGCTCCTTCACTTTCTTGCCCCACTTCTTCTTTTTGGCCTTTTCGCTCATTTCATCTACCTCTTCCTCATAAGATAGTCCACCCAATTCCTCTTGAATCGTCTTCATTTGTTGGTGAAGGAAATATTCGCGTTGCTGTTGATCCATATCACTACGGACCTTGCTTTGGATATCGTTGCGCAACTCCAATTTTTGAAGTTCCATATTCATGTACTTCAAAGTGGCCAATGCCCTTTCTTGAAGATTGGCGATTTCCAAAAGTTGCTGTTTTTCTTTTACGCCCAGATTCAGGTTGGAAGACACAAAATTGATCAGGAACGAATTGCTTTGGATGTTCTTGATGGCAAAAGTGGCTTCGCTGGGAATATTTGGATTGTCCTTGATGATTTTGAAAGCCAATTCCTTGATGGAATCGATAATCGCTTCAAATTCACTTCCTTTTTCATCGGGTCGCTCTTCCGCGGCCTCGCTCACCTTGGCCGTCAAATAGGGTTTTTCGGTAAGTACGGCATCTATCTTGAATCGTTTTTTCCCTTGTATGATCACCGTGGTATTTCCGTCCGGCATTTGAAGCACTCTCAAAATACGAGCAACCGTCCCCACCGTGTTGATGTCTTCGAGACCGGGATTTTCGACACTCTCGTCTTTTTGGGATACCACACCAATGGTTTTGGAGCCGTTGTTGGCGTCCTTGATCAAATTAATGGATTTATCCCTACCCGCCGTAATCGGAATCACTACACCTGGAAACAGCACCGTATTGCGCAGCGGAAGTACCGGTAATGTTTCCGGCAAGCTTTCCCTGTTCATCTGTTCCTCATCTTCAGGGGTCAACAACGGTATCAACTCCGCATCTTCATCCAACCCCTGTAGATCTATATTGTCAAAATTGGTAATTTTCATCTCTCCCATATCATCTTTTCGGTCATTTTGTCATAATTAACAAACAACCAACATTTTTATTCAACATTAAAGCCTGTACAAATCACTCAAAATCAGTGTTTATAGCGATTCACAAGCTTATTATCATCCATTAATTGGCAATTCTTGTGCCATTAAAAATCAAATTTTAAGAAAAAAGTGTAACAAATGGTAAATTCCCCAATCTATAAGACAAACCATTCATTTTTTGAGCCAACAAAATGAACATATTGACACACTGCTCAAATCGTGCATGCAGGGGCAACAAAGTGCACAGCTAGAGATTTACAACCGCTATTACAAAGCGATGTACAACACCGCTTTTAGGATTGTAAAGCATACCGCTGAGGCCGAGGATGTGATGCAGGAATCGTTCCTGAGCGCATTTACCAAACTGCATACCTTTAAAGGAGACGTCGCTTTTGGGGCATGGTTAAAGCGCATTGTGATCAATAACAGTATTTATCATTACAAAAAGCAGCAAAAAAAACGTGCTGTGGATTTGGATGATGTAATGTACAAGGTCGAAGATAACGATGAGGTTGCTTCGAATCAGAATGGTTACACTGAACTGAAGGCTCAAAAAGTGATGGAAACCATGAAAAGTTTGAAAGACAATTACAGAGTTTCTTTGACCTTACATTTAATTGAAGGGTACGATTACGAAGAAATAAGTGAGATAATGAACATTAGCTACGCTAATTGTAGAACCATGATTTCGAGGGCCAAACAAAGCCTGAGAAAAAAATTGACCGTAAATGCTTAGTTATGAAGAAAGATAATTTAGATAGGTTGTTTGAGAGGCTCCACGGGGAGTTTGATGCAGCGGAACCGCAAAACGGGCACCAAGAAAGGTTTTTGGAAAAACTGAACAGAGACCAGGGCACCATTGCCCTGCACAAAAAGAAAACCGCTTGGTGGAAACCTTTGTCCATCGCCGCATCCATTGCCCTAGTTGCACTGTTAGGCTATCAGGCCTTTGGGCCACAGCCCAGTATTAAACAACAGGTGGTGAGAATGGCTCCCGAAGTTTCACAAACAGAGTTCTATTTTGCCAACCTCATTGAGCAACAGATAGAGGTGCTACAAGAAGAAAAGACGCCCGAGACCGCCCAATTGGTGGACGACACCTTGGCACAACTCCAACGGTTGGACAAGGATTACCAATCCCTTGAACAGGATTTGGTAGAAGGTGGGGACAGTAAAATTATCTTGAGCGCGATGATCACCAATTTCCAAACCCGAATCGACCTTTTGAAAGAAGTTTTGAGCCAAATAGAAAATATTAAGAACTTAAAATCACAAAATGATGAAAGCTTTACCATTTAAAAACATCTTTTTCGCCTTGGCTTTGATTCCACTTGTTGCAATTGCCCATGTGGACAACGGAAAGTTGAACGGCAGGTACACCAAGGAAAAAACCATCAAAAAAGAATACAACGTTAATTCCGATGCCCTTTTCAAGGTAAAAAACAGCTACGGTAACGTCAATATAACTTCATGGAACGAAAACCGTGTGGTTATCGAGGTACACGTAAAAACCAACGGCAATGATGAAGATCGTGTGCAAGAACGGCTGAACGAAATTGATGTGGATTTTGAAAACAGTCCAAGTATGGTTTCCGCTACCACAAGGTTCGGGGACCGAAGCAATAGCTGGGGATGGAGCTGGGGAAAACGCAAAAAAGTGAGCGTACAGGTAAATTACACCATTAAACTGCCCGTTAAAAACAATGTAAACCTAAGCAATGACTATGGCAGCATCATCCTAGATCGTATTGACGGCCATGCCAAAATAAGCTGTGACTATGGCAGTTTGGAAATCGGGGAACTACGCGGACGCAACAACGAACTCAGGTTCGATTATACTTCCAGATCTACCTTTGACTATGTTAACAGTGCAGAAATTATTGCTGACTACTCTGGCTTTACGATTGAAAAAGCAGGCAATCTTACTATTAGAGCGGACTACACCAATGCCACAATAGAAGAAATGGAGAATCTTGAATATTCGAGCGATTATGGTTCCATTGATGTGAAAAACGTGAAAAATGTGGATGGCAATGGAGACTATATCGGCGTAAAATTGGGCAATGTACATGGCAATGTGGCCATCACCAGTGACTATGGCTCCATCAAGATCGACCGTTTGGCATCCGATGCCGGCAATGTGGAAATCCGCACGGACTACACCGGGATCAAAATCGGTTATGCCACGGATTATCACTTCGATTTTGAAATCTCTACAGAATACGCTGGAGTAAGCGGCAAAGACGATTTTGAAATCAATATCAGCAAGGAAAAATCCACTGAAAAATATTATAGCGGCTACTACGGGAAAGCAAATTCTGGAAACAGGGTAAGCATCACCAGTGACTACGGAAGCATATCATTTTATCAAAATTAACATCAAATCAAAAACAATTTAAACACAAGATCATGAAGAAATTTATCACACTTACGGTAGCCATAGGAATGATGGCTTGCACCAGCGCCCAATGGGGAAAACGAGTTAAGGGCAATGGCGACGTTGTTACCATTGAACGCTCTGTGGGTGATTATGACGAAGTAGCCATGGCCGGCTGGTTCGATGTGGAATTGGTATCCGGTACCGAGGGAGAATTGACCCTTAAAGGGGAATCCAACCTATTGGAATACATCAAAACTGAAGTAAAGAACGGCAAATTGGTCATCAAGGTAGAAAAAGGGGTCAACCTTAAGCCGTCCGACTGGAAAAGCGGAATTTATGTTACTGTTCCCATAGAATCAGTTAGCGGTGTAAGCCTTTCGGGGTCTGGAGACCTCGTTGGGAAAACAACCCTCAAAGCGGACCGTTTTAGTACTGCCATGTCCGGTTCTGGAGATGTAACCCTAACAATAGAGGCTGATGAAGTAGAAGCATCATTATCGGGCTCTGGAGACATTAACCTGTCCGGTAGAACAACTGACTTTACGGTTTCGGTTTCAGGCTCTGGAGACATCAAAGCCTACGACCTTGAAGCTGATTTTGTTACGGCTACGGTTTCCGGTTCTGCGGATATCAAAGTAACTGCCAACGAATCCATAGATGCCAGAGTGTCGGGTTCGGGTGACATTCAATATCGAGGTAACCCTACAAAAATCAGATCAAAAGCTTCCGGTTCGGGAGACATTACCAAAGGATAATACTGAGTTTATCATCAATCAAAGACTGAAAAAGCCCTGAGATTATTAGGGTTTTTTTATGTTTTAGTTTGATGTTTTAACCTTATTGACACGAAGCAACAAGAAAATACCTATCAGGAAAAAGAGTCCTAAAAATATGGTGCTGTTGCGCATACTCCCGGTAAGCTGTGCCACTATTCCATACATAAGTGTTCCTATAATGATGCCAATTTTTTCGGCGACATCATAAAAACTAAAAAACGAAGTAGTGTCCGTGGTCTCGGGTAAAAATTTGGAATAGGTAGAACGGGAAAGGGCTTGAATACCTCCCATGACAATTCCAACCAACCCTGCAGCAATGTAAAAATCCATTGGAGTCTGAAGGAAATAGGCATACACACAGAGCATTGCCCAAATAACATTGATCACCACAAGTGTTCGGATGTTCCCAAAAGCTTTGGAGGCCCATGCAGTAACCGTTGCCCCTAATATGGCAACTATCTGGATTAATAAAATGCTCACGATCAATCCCGTTGTACGTTCATTATCCGACCCCCATACAATTTCCTCTTCACCGAAATAAGTGGCAATCAACATAATGGTCTGTACTGCCATACTATAGGTGAAAAATGCCCCTAAGTAACGTTTCAGTTTTCTATTTTCACCGAGTTGCTGCCAAACCTGCTTTAGCTCTTTAAATCCATTAAGGATGATATGGTGGCGTTCCCCTTCGCGTTTGTACCCTTTGGGCAAATGTTTAAAAGTATATTGACTGAACAGCGCCCACCAAATCCCAACAGTTATAAAGGAATATTTCATGGCTTTGATTTCTGCAACCTCTCCGCCACTGTCCGTAATTCCAAAGAAATCGGGTTCCATTACCATAAAAAGATTAAAAACCAATAAAATCACACTACCTATATACCCAAGGGAAAATCCTTTGGCACTAATACCGTCTTGTTGCTCTGGGTAGGCAATATCAGGTAAATAGGAATTATTGATGGCAAAACTGACCCAAAACCCGACCAGCCCGAAGAAATAGCAGGCGAGACCAAAATAGATATGTTCCAAGGAAAACCAGTACAATCCAATACATGATGCTGCGCCGAGATAACAAAAGAACTTGAGGAACACTTTTTTGTTGCCCAAATAATCGGCCACACCAGAAACCAGCGGAGTTACAATGGCGATGAAAACAAAGGCCAATGAGGTTACATAACTGATCAATGGGGCCCGTGCTATTTCACCTCCAAAAATAGTGACCTGTTCTATGCCAGCGGTCCTGAACAGTAGTCCATAAAAAAGCGGAAAAATCGCCGAGGAAATCACCAAGCTGTACACAGAATTGGCCCAATCGTAAAACGCCCAAGCATTCAGTAGTTTTTTACTTCCCTTTAATGCCAGTGTCTGTACCATAGCTTTCTAAAAAAAGTCATTTCGAACCAAAAGATTCGAAATGACTTTCTCTTTTATCTTTTTCTATTTGAAGGAAGTCACCCCAAATTTACGTGCTTCTGCTTTTGCTGCAGGGGCCCACTCGGTCAAGTTGTTGATTCTTGTATCGTTGGATGGGTGTGTACTCATAAACTCCGGAGGTGCTTCTCCGCCAGCAGCTTTCATGCGCCTCCATAGTTCAGCGGCCTCGTCAGGGTTGTACCCCGCTATCGCCATAATTTGAAGGCCGATTCTATCAGCTTCCGTTTCATGGCTTCGACTAAAGGGCAACATCACTCCCAATTGCGTACCGACTCCGTAAGCCTGATTGAACAAACCAAGCATTTCCCTATCTTGAATGGCCACATTACCAGCTACCGCGCCTATTTGTTGTAGCGTACCCGCACTCATACGTTGCGCACCATGATCGGCCAAGGCATGCGCTACCTCGTGCCCCATAACGACGGCAACCCCTGTTTCGTTTTGGGTAATGGGCAAAATTCCAGTGTAAAAAACTATTTTACCGCCGGGCATGCACCATGCATTTACTGTTTCGTCATTAACTAGGTTATACTCCCATTGGTAACCATTTAAATAGCCCGGATGACCATTTGCATCCAACCAACGCTCTGCCGCAGAGGCGATACGCTGCCCTACCCTGGTAATCATTTGTGCCTCAGAGGTACCGGTGACCACTTTGTTGGATTCCAAAAATTGATCGTACTCGGCAAAGGCCATAGGAAATACCTGGCTGTTGGGATAAAAATTAAGCGTACTCTTCCCCGTAAATGGATTGGTTTTGCAGGCGGTTACCGCCATTAGCACCAAAAAAGTAAGACTGAGCTTTTTCATATGGTAAATCGTGTTTTTTGTCTCTGTAAATTACAAAATTTTATTTTCCGAAAATATGGAGTTCCGTGAAATCCTTGCCAACTTCAATGGAGTTATTGCCATTCAGCTTGATATCATTTAAATCAACTTCTTCGTTGTCAAGTTCAACTGTTTCAATGGTAAAGGGCAGTCCATGGAAAGTTATTATAAAATTGTTGTAAGGTGTTATAAAGTTTCCATCCTTAAACTGTTGAATGATCAATTCGTTCTCCTTGCCCGTTAGTTTAAAGCGTCTTAAGCTATATCTCCCCTTTTTATAGTCGTATCCCTCTTGATGATCTTCGTATACCTGGGAATTTTCGGTACCTTCTTTAAAATAAACATCCAATGCCAGCTTTTCAATTTCTTTTTCGCCCACATATTGCTGTACGGGGTATTTTGGAATCATAGCCCCTTCCTTTATAAAAAGTGGTACTCTGTGGATTTCTGCGGACACCCACCTTTCAACGCCACCCTCGGTCAGTTCATCTGTCCAGTAATTGTACCAGTTGCCTTTTGGAAAATACATTCTCCTACCATGGGAATTGGGTTCTTGTACAGGACATACCAACATTTGTTTCCCAAATATGAACTCATCGGTCCTAAAATGGGTTTGATGGTCTTCTTGATCATAAAAAACCAAAGATTGAAGCATGGGAAAACCTTCCTTGATATAGTTGTAGAACATAGTATATAGGTAAGGTAGTAGTTGGTACCTCAGCTCAATAAATTCCCTGACTATATCCGTAATCTCATCGCCGAACGACCAAGGTTCTTGATCTCCGTGGTCACCACTGGAGTGTACCCTACAAAATGGATGGAAAACGGCCAATTGCATCCAACGGGCAAAAAGTTCGCCATTGGGTTGCTCGGCAAATCCACCAATATCGGAACCAACAAAGGAATATCCGCTCATACACATACGCTGCATTTGCACGTTGGCTATCCACAAGTGTTCCCAAGTTGCCACATTATCGCCTGTCCACGTAGCACAATAACGCTGGGTTCCCGCATATGCCGCCCTGGTAAGCACGAAAGGCCTTTTTGGGAACATAAATTTTTTAACGCCTTCGTAAGTGGCGCGCACCATCTGCATACCATACACGTTGTGTGCCTTTCTGTGACTACATGGGTGGCCATCATAATCGTGTCTCACATCCAAATTGGCGGTTTTTGAGGGAACTTCCATTATTGCAGGTTCGTTCATATCGTTCCATACACCGCTCACGCCCAAGTCGGCGATCATTTCTTTATACAGGTCTGCCCACCACTCGCGAACTTTGGGATTTGTAAAATCTGGAAACTTACATTCACCGGGCCATACTTTTCCCTTAAAATGAGGGCCATCTGCCCTTCGGCAGAAAAAACCGTTGTCCTTGGCCTGCTGGTACACCCAATAGTCGCGATCTATCTTAATGCCAGGGTCAATCATGGTTATGGTCTTAAAACCGTCCTCTTCGAGTTCCTCGATCATTTTTTTGGGATTGGGGAAGTGTTTGTTGTCCCAAGTAAAACATCGAAATCCTTCCATATAATCAATATCCAGATATATGGCATCGCATGGGATGTTGAGTTCTCTAAACTTTGAGGCGATATCCTTTACTTTTTTCTCAGGGTAGTAACTCCACTTGGATTGATGGAAACCAAGCGCCCAAAGAGGAGGTAATTCCGGCACCCCTGTCAAATCCGTATAGGATTCCACTACATTGTACATTTTTGGGCCATAAAAGAAGTAATAGTTCATTTCTCCACCATCGGCCCAAAAGCTAGTGACATTTCGTTTTTCGGCAGCAAAATCAAAGTATGTACTGAACGAGTTGTCGAAAAAAATGCCGTAAGCCTTGTTTTCTTTAAGTCCTATATAAAATGGAATGGATTTGTACAAAGGCTCTTGGTCTTTTCCATAGGCATAGGAGTCCGTCACCCAATTGTTGACTCTTTTTCCTTTTAGGTTGGTGTGCGAAGCCTTGTCCCCCATACCGTAGTAGCTCTCACCGGAATGGCACACCTTGCTCATCTTGACCACGTTGCCACCATAGTCAAAATTCTCCTCCCAGTGGAAGCCCAGTTCGTCTTCTGCCAAAATTACATCCTCCATATCAGCAATCTGGACCTTTAGGTTTGTTTTGTTGATGTATATTTTGAGTTTGGAAGTAGTGATTACATATTCCGGTATCTCGTCCTCCACAATTAGTTCGTTATATCCAAGATTTACGTCATCGCTTATGGCGTATGAGAAATCGGGCTCAAAAACATACTCGGTGGCATACCTGAAGCGAACCGCGCTATCCCTTAGTATGGTCACTTGGAGAATGACGCCGTTTTGGGTGGTAAAATATATTTTATCGTTTTCTTGTTTAAAATCAACGATATGATTGGGGAACTGATTCCCCCTAGTTGCAATTTCCGTATTGGTTATCATCTGTAATCAGTTGAGGCTCACAAAAGAAATATAAAAGCCTGAATAAATAAAAATATGTTTTGAAAAGCAATTAACTATAACGTTATAGTAGTTCGTTTATTTATAAACGACCACCCCTAAAGGTGGCAGGTTCATTAAAACGGATTGCTCATAGCCATTCCATGTCGTTTTGGAAGGTTTTATTGTTTTCTTTCCCATACCGCTTCCCGAGTACTTTTTATCATCACTGTTAAACACCAATTTTAAGGTAGAGGTTTTAGGAATGCCCAATCTATAATTTTCACGTGGTACAGGGGTAAAGTTGCAAACAATGATCAAATCGTCCTTGGAATCATTACCTTTTCTAATATATGATATCACCGTATTTTCTTGGTCATTGTATTCAATCCATTGAAAACCATCTGGCTTGAATTGTTTTTCATATAACGCGGGATAGGTCTTGTAGATCTTGTTCAAATCCTTTATTACTTCCTGTATACCGGAATGAAAATCGTATTGTGTCAAGTGCCATTCCAAGCCCTCTTGAAAATTCCATTCGGATGATTGCCCAAACTCGCCACCCATAAACAAGAGGTTACCACCGGGGTGCGTGAACATATATCCAAATAGCAATCTTAAATTGGCAAAGCGTTGCCATTCATCCCCAGGCATCCGATACAGTAAAGACTGTTTGCCATAAACCACCTCATCGTGCGAAAAAGGCAACATAAAGTTCTCTGTAAAAGCATAGGTAAGACTAAAGCTTATAGCGTTCAAATTATAAGACCTATGGATAGGGTCATTTTTAAAGAACTCCAAGGTATCGTGCATCCATCCCATCATCCACTTCATACCAAAACCGAGCCCACCATAATGTACGGGCTTTGTTACCCCGGTAAAGGCAGTAGATTCCTCGGCAATGGTCTGTACACCTTTAAAGCTGGCATAAACCTCTTGGTTCATTTCCCGTAAAAAGGACATGGCTTCCAAGTTTTCATTATTCCCGTACATATTGGGTTCCCACTCCCCATCTTCCCGTGAATAATCCAAATAGAGCATGGATGCCACGGCATCGACCCGCAATCCATCCACGTGGTATTGATCGAGCCAGTAAGCGGCATTACTGATCAAAAAGGCCCGTACTTCGTTTCTTCCGTAGTTAAAAATGAGGCTTTTCCAATCAGGGTGGTATCCCCTTCGCCTGTCCGGGTGCTCGTATAGGTGCGACCCATCAAAAAAGCCAAGGCCGTGAGCATCTTCCGGGAAATGGGAAGGTACCCAATCCAAAATAACCCCTATGCCGCGTTGGTGGAAGGCATCCACAAGTACTTTAAAGTCCTCCGGTTTCCCAAAACGCGAAGTCGGCGCAAAATACCCCGTTATTTGATACCCCCACGAAGGGTCGTAGGGATATTCCATTACCGGCATCAACTCTACATGGGTAAAGCCCATCTCCTCCACATAATCCGCAAGTTCTTCTGCCATCTCCAAATAGCTGAGGGATTCCCATCCATTTTTCTTTTTCCACGAAGCTAGGTGCACCTCATAAACGGAATAGGGTTTGTCCAATGCATTTTTTTCTTCTCGGGTATGCATCCATTCGCTGTCCTTCCATTGGTAGACATCGTCCCAGACCACCGAAGCTGTTTGTGGTGGCTGTTCACAAAATCGGGCAAAAGGGTCAGCTTTCTCCGTCCAGACATCGTTGTTATTGGAGTGTATTTTGTATTTGTATTTGGTGCCCTTGTCCACTCCGGGAATAAATCCTTCCCAAATGCCGCTGCTGTCCCAACGAACATTCAATTGGTGATCGTTGGCGTTCCAATAATTAAAATCACCGACAACGCTGACAGATTTTGCGGAAGGCGCCCAAACGGCAAAATATGTACCTTTAACTCCATCTACCTCCGTTAGGTGCGACCCCAATTTATTGTAGAGCCGAAAGTGTTTGCCTCCCTTAAAAAGGTTGATATCGAAATCCGTAAAAAAACTATGAGTAACTACCTTGGACATATAAGTGGGTTTAGTACTATACAATAATAAGCATCTTTACGCAAGAATACGATTATGGCAATAGGTTTGATGAATGATACGACATTTTTTAAAAAATGGAACGCTTTTTGATTTCTTTGTGAACATAGACAAATGAACAAAACCAAAAATCCAAAATCATGAATAAATTTAGTACAATTTTAGGGACCTTTATCGTTTTATTTTTCGCAGCATGCGAGGGGCCGCAAGGACCTCCGGGATTCGATGGGTTGGATGGACTTGATGGCCAAGACGGTCTTGATGGTATCCAAGGACAGGTAGTAGAGGTGGAAGGTGTCAACTTTGGCTATGACTTTGACGCCAACCTTTTTAGCACCTTGATTACTTTTTCCGATGTGACCAATTTCGAGGTTTTCGAATCTGATGCTGTTTTGGTATACCGTCACGATGGTCTGATTGACTTGAGCGATGGTTCTACCGCAGATGCGTGGACCCAAATTCCACAGAATTACTTTTTAGAGGGAGGCACGATTCAATATGTTTTTGCGCACACCTTTGTGGACCTAGAACTTTTTATCGATGGTAATTTTGACCTTTCCAATTTGAGTACAGACTTTACGGACAATCAGTTGTTCCGAATTGTTTTTATTCCCAGCGAATTTGCACAGTCTCCAGATTTTGACGCTTCGAACATTGAGAGTGTGATGTCCAAATTACAAATTGATGAAGAAGAAGTCATCCAAATGGATATCCAATAGATTGTATAAAAATAGTATCTTAAGTCTCATTGATCATCAATGGGACTTTTTTATGGTTTTTTCTGAAAGGATTGCTATAAAAATTCGTCCAATCAAATAAAAAATATAAGCATGGGAAAAAGATTGCTACTACTGGTTCTTGTTGTATTCGCCGGATGCAAGGGAACTTCACAGGAAGAGAAACAAGAAAGCGCAAAGGAAACTGCATTTAAAGTGAACAAAACCGATGCAGAATGGCGTGCTGAGCTTACGGATATGGAATATTACGTCCTGCGAAAAGCCGCCACGGAAAATGCTTTTTCCAGCGAGCTGTTGGACAATAAAGAAAAGGGCACCTACGTTTGTGCCGGTTGCGGCACCCCACTGTTCAAAAGTGAGCACAAGTTTAAATCCGGAACCGGGTGGCCAAGTTTCGACCGAGAGATCAAGGGCAATGTAGCTTTTGACACAGACTATAAAATAGGTGTGCCCCGTACCGAAGAGCATTGCGCAGTTTGTGGCGGACATTTGGGTCATGTCTTTAACGATGGCCCCAGCAATACCACAGGAAAAAGGCACTGCATCAACGGAACAGCTCTTGATTTTATTCCAGACAACAACTAAAAAGCTTAAACCTTTATGGACAAAAAATACGGTGTAAACAAAACCGAAGAGGAGTGGAAACAACAACTCTCACCCGAAGAATATTATGTTTTGCGACAAAAGGGAACCGAACGGCCCTACACAGGAAAATTCGACCTCCATTTTGAAAATGGTGACTACCATTGCAAAGCATGCAATGCCAAATTATTTGAAAGCGAACATAAGTTTAAAAGTGGTTGCGGATGGCCTTCTTTTGACCAAGCCGTAGCCGGTGCCATCGAATATATCAGGGACACCACCCACGGCATGGTTCGCACGGAGACCGTTTGCGCCAATTGTGGTAGTCATTTGGGCCACGTTTTTAACGATGGCCCCCGGGAAACTACAGGACAACGCTACTGCATCAATTCCGTGAGCATTGATTTTGATCCCGAAGAATAAATTAGGTTTTCAATAGAACTTTTTATCACAGGCACTTTTTTTAGCTGTTTCACAAACAAACCCATATTTGAGTTTTTTCAACTTGGGAAATGGGGATGGTTTTCCGTACTTTTGCACCTGCCGAGACGGCAGATTTCTAATCTAACAACTAAAATCAAAATCTAATGAGCAAGTTCGATATAATTGTTTTGGGAAGTGGTCCAGGTGGATATGTAACAGCCATCAGGGCATCACAATTAGGTTTCAAAACAGCCATTATAGAAAAAGAAAGTTTGGGAGGTGTATGTCTTAACTGGGGGTGCATACCAACCAAGGCACTTCTTAAATCCGCTCAGGTTTTTGAATATTTAAAGCACGCCGAAGACTACGGGTTGAGTGCCAAAGATGTAGACCGCGATTTTGATGCCGTTGTAAAAAGAAGCCGTGGGGTTGCCGATGGAATGAGCAAAGGTGTTCAGTTTTTGATGAAGAAGAACAAGATTGAGGTTATCAACGGATTTGGAAAGATAAAACCAGGCAAAAAAGTTGAAGTAAAAGCTGAAAACGGTGACACCACCGAGTATTCAGCCGACAATATTATAATCGCGACAGGAGCTCGCAGTCGTGAGTTGCCAAGTCTTCCACAAGATGGAAAAAAGGTGATCGGTTATCGAGAAGCCATGTCCTTGAAAAAGCAACCCAAGAAAATGATCGTGGTAGGTAGTGGTGCCATTGGTATGGAGTTCGCTTACTTCTATCACTCCATGGGTACCGAGGTAACCGTAGTGGAATATATGCCGAACGTTGTTCCTGTTGAGGACGAAGATGTATCCAAGCAATTGGAGCGCAGCTTCAAAAAATCAGGAGTAAAGATTAAAACTTCCGCCGAAGTCACTAAAGTTGACACTTCTGGGGATGGGGTAAAAGCTACCGTAAAAACCAAAAAAGGCGAAGAAGTTCTTGAAGCTGACATCGTACTTTCTGCCGTTGGCATCAAAACAAACATCGAAAACATCGGTTTGGAAGATGTTGGAATCGCTACAGACAGAGATAAAATATTGGTAAACGATTACTACCAAACCAACATTCCCGGATACTATGCCATTGGCGATGTTACCCCCGGACAAGCTTTGGCCCACGTTGCCTCCGCCGAAGGTATCCTTTGTGTGGAAAAACTGGCAGGTATGCACGTTGAAGCATTGGATTATGGTAACATTCCAGGATGTACGTATTGTATCCCAGAAATCGCTTCTGTCGGTTTGACAGAGAAGCAAGCCAAAGAAAAAGGATACGACCTTAAAATTGGAAAATTTCCTTTCTCTGCCAGTGGTAAAGCCAAAGCTGCAGGAACCCCAGATGGTTTTGTGAAAGTAATTTTCGATGCCAAATACGGTGAATGGTTAGGTTGCCATATGATCGGGGTTGGTGTAACCGATATGATTGCTGAAGCCGTTGTTGCCAGAAAATTGGAGACCACAGGTCATGAAGTGTTAAAAGCTGTACACCCGCACCCAACCATGAGCGAAGCGGTAATGGAAGCCGTTGCCGATGCTTATGATGAAGTAATCCATCTATAATAATTGAGCCAACATTTTTGTCGGTTCGAGTGATTTTTCGAAAGAAAAATTGTATCAAGAACCAAAATGTCATGCCAAAAACGATTCTCGATACAAAATCCCTTGGGAATTTTACTCGAATTGACTGTTTTTAGCTACATTTTTCACAAAAAAAACAGGTTAACATACATAAACTCATGCTTAAAATTTTTAGGGCCACTGCTATTTTAGAAGGTATTTCCTATCTACTCCTTTTCGGAATGACCATGCCGTTGAAGCATTGGGCAGATATTCCCGAACCGAACCAAGTTGTTGGTATGGCACATGGAATATTGTTTATTCTATATGTAGTGGTGGCCGTAATTTTTTGTTGGGAAAGAAAATGGAAGCTGAAAAGATTCATCATTCTTTTTATAGCATCGCTATTACCCTTCGGAACTTTCTTCGCCGATAAAAAATACCTGAAGAATTTAGCTTAAGAAACTCTGGATGGCCAAATCATAGCTTTGGAGTCCAAAGCCTAGGATAACGCCTTTGGCCCCAGGTGATATGTACGAAACGTGACGATATTCCTCACGCTGGTGCGTATTGGAAATGTGCACCTCGATTACTGGGGTTTCCACCGCCTTAACTGCATCGCCAATGCCTACAGAAGTATGCGTATAGGCAGCGGCATTTAGAACGATACCGTCGTAATCAAAACCCACTTCTTGTATTTTACCAATAAGTTCACCTTCAATGTTAGACTGATAGTATTCCAGCTCAACATCAGGAAACTTTTCCTGTAATTGTTTTAAGTAATCTTCAAAAGTAGTTTTCCCGTATACTTCGGGCTCTCTTTTCCCAAGTAAATTGAGGTTGGGTCCGTTGATGATCATTAGTTTCATGCCATCAAAAATACAATAAAAAGAAAAGGGCAGGATATACCCACCCTTAATATGCTGTTGCTTTTTTCATCAATTGTTGATGGCAAATTGCAGACCGAATCCAAAAGCGGCCGCTTGGTTCTCACCAACATCACTAAGCACCACAGAAGGCCTCCAATCAAAATTGAGTACAAGCGGTACCCCATCAATCTTAAAATCGAGTCCCAGATGTGGGCGTAGCGCAAAAATATTATCGGAGTTTTTTATAAAAATAATACTTGGTCCCAAACCTGCATACCAGCGCAAGCCGGGTGCCCTAAAAAATCCTTTGTGGAAAGAATACAAAAATGTGGCTATGGTGGCATTATCCTCAAAACCCAAATCTGCTTGCCCCACATGGTTATCGGAGAAAAAGTATTTCCCAGATGCCCCAAAAAAGGTAGCTTCATCATAAAGATCTATTCCCAACCCAAGTGCAGCTCTGTAACTGGTTTGAGCTTTAATGGCCATATTGCCAAGCATCAAAAATGCCAATACTAAAAGTAATTTTTTCATTTGTTAAGTGTATTAAGTGGTTAATATTCATAGTTTCTACTGTAAGATTTGGGGCTAATTAAAGCTATTCTTTCATTCTAAAACAAAAACAGAATTCCTAACGCTACCATTGAAAAATCATAATCATCGCTTATTTTCACATAAGAAATATTTAGTTCGGTATTACTGCTTATGTTTACCCCGACCATGGGTCTTATATAAAGTCCTCCCGTGTTCCCCTCATTTACTCCGACTGCATAACCTACATCCGCACCCAATTTAAAATCGTAGGTCGGGTAAATGCGAAATGCTCCGGCCACCGGAATATATTGGATGTTGGGAAAGTCTCCTTCCACTTCCACTGGTCCAAGATCCACCGTATCATTATTTATAAAGGCATTCATAAATCCTGTCGAGATACCTGCATCTATAAGTTCCGACACTCCCCAATGATACCCCAAATCGAGTCCAATTTCAAAATTTGAGAAATCAGAAATATCACCGAAGGGCACTCCTGCGTGAATCCCCGCTTTAAAATTTGTCCGGTCCACTCGTTGTGCCACGGATGAAAAGCTTACGGTAACCAAGGCGATGATCACCAATACAAATGTCTTTTTCTTCATTGTTAAAATTTTATTAACAACAGAACGTCATCATCACCAAAAAAGTGCCTTTTTATATAATTTTCCTACAAAATGAACATTTGTAATTTTCATCCTTTCCATTTCAAGTTGGAAATTATTGAAACTTATGGTTTTTATTTGTCCCAATTGACCAAAGGGCATTTTGAGTTGACCGATGCACGGTTTTAATCAATCTTGAAAATGGAATGTCACTATATTTGATGGCATGAACTGGCAACAAGCAATAAAAGACTACCAAAATTATTTGAAGATAGAACGGGGGCTTTCCCAAAATTCTATTTCAAGTTATGTTATGGACCTTCAAAAACTCGTCCATTTTCTTGAGGCCAGTTCCATTGATGAGAAGCCAGTGGAGATATCTCGAGAAATAGTCCAGCAATTTATTTATGCTATCGCCAAAACAGTGAGCCCAAGAACACAGGCTCGGGTTATATCGGGATTAAAAGGGTTTTTTACCTATCTGGTCTTTGAAGATTATAGAGAAGACAACCCCATGGACCTTATTGAAACCCCAAAAATTGGAAGAAAGTTGCCCGATACACTTTCCGTGGAAGAAATAAACGACTTGATCAACGCCATAGACCTTTCCAAACCTGAAGGGGAACGAAACAGAGCGATTTTGGAAACCCTTTATGGCTGTGGTCTTCGGGTATCGGAACTCATCAATCTCAAACTATCCGACCTTTATTTTGAAGAAGATTTTATAAAAGTGACAGGGAAAGGAAACAAACAGCGTTTTGTCCCGATCAGTCGGGTAAACCAAAAATACATCAATATATATTGGAAAGAAGTTAGGGTACATTTGCCCATTCAAAAAGAACATGAGGACTTTGTTTTCTTAAACCGAAGGGGCAAACAACTGACCCGCGCCATGATCTTTACCATTGTAAAACGTTTGGCCGAGCAAATTGGACTAAAAAAGAACATCAGCCCCCATACATTTCGGCATTCTTTTGCCACCCACCTTTTGGAAAATGGCGCTGACCTTAGAGCTATACAACAAATGTTGGGACATGAAAGCATTACCACTACCGAGGTGTACATGCACGTAAACCGTACACATTTGACACAGGTTCTCAAAGATTTTCACCCGAGAAGGTCGGAAAATTAATCCTGCATCAAGGTATCCCGCTCTACCCTGTTCTGCTTTTTGAAAGGTCTTATAATCAATCGAGCCTCACGGTCGAATCTTATGTAATTGTAGACCCAATTGATAAAGACCACTACCCTGTTCCTGAAACCAATAAGGAAGTACAAATGCACGAACATCCATACAAACCACGCGAACACCCCTTGAAACTTAAATTTGGGCAAATCCACCACCGCTTTGTTCCTCCCAACCGTGGCCATACTACCTTTATCCTTATAAACAAAAGGCTTCATAGGTTTACCCTCGATGGCACGCACCAAATTATCGCCAAGATTTCTACCTTGTTGTATGGCCGGTTGGGCCATCATAGGGTGTCCGTGCGGAAACTCTTCCGTCTCCATTTGTGCAACGTCACCTATGGCAAAAACATTTTCCAGTCCCACAATTTGATGAAATTCGTTCACCCGTAATCTATCGCTTCGACAAAGAAGGGCTTCAGCATCCAAACCCTTTAGTCCTACCGCTTTTACCCCTGCGGCCCACACCAGGGTTTCCGCCTCAAAAATTGTTTTGGTGTTTGTGGATACCTTTTTGCCATCGTAATCGGTTACACGGATGTTCTTCCAAACATTTACGCCAAGTTCCTCCAAAAACTTTTCGGCCTTTCGGGAGGCCACCTCGCTCATGGCGGGCAAAAGTCGGTCGCTGCCCTGCACTAAGTTTATTTGAGCCCTTCGCGTATCTAAGTCAGGATAATCTTTGGGCAAAATTCCTTTTTTTATCTCGGCCAAGGCTCCGGCAAGTTCAACTCCCGTGGGACCACCGCCTACAATCACAAAATTCATCAAGGCATCCCGCTCGTGCAGATCATCGGTTAAAAGGGCTTGCTCAAAATTTTCCAAGATCAGGCTCCTTAAATTCAAGGATTGAGGAATGGTTTTCATGGCCATTCCCTTGCTCTCAATGCCTTTGTTGCCAAAAAAATTGGTTTCCGACCCCGTTGCAACTACCAAATAGTCATAAAAAATCTCACCTATATTGGTTTTGATTCTTTTGGTATCCGTTTTCACCTCTTGCACCTGCGCCAACCTAAAAAAGAAATTAGGGTAACCCTGCAAAACCTTTCTAATGGGGTATGCAATGGAGTCCGGTTCCAGGCCACCGGTGGACACTTGATAAAGTAATGGTTGAAAGTTGTGATAATTGTGTTTATCCAACAGGACCACTTGTGCTTCTTTTTGACTTAATTTTTTGGCTAAGGCAATACCTCCAAAACCGCCGCCAATAATAACGACCCTTGGATAACTGGATTGAGGAATGTTCATGCTCGACATACCCACAAATTTAAGTATTCCATACCAGTACAATAGGTGTTGGGGTTTGTTTTTTTATATCTTTAAAGTCTAACTCAAAAAAACTTCAACCCATGAGAAAATTCCTCCCTTTAGGTGCCTTGCTTCTTTTGTGCACCATAGGTATTCATGCCCAAAAAAAGAAAAATGATGTCATCAAGAATTTAGATTCAAAGTCTGAAAAATATAGTGAAATTGCCCATGAAATTTGGAACTTGGCCGAAATGGGATATTTGGAAGAGCAAAGCTCCGCCCTTTTACAAGAAACCCTTTCCGATGCCGGGTTTTCCATAGAGACTGGAATTGCCGGCATTCCAACTGCCTTTAAGGCCGAGTATGGCTCCGGCTATCCCGTTATAGGTATTTTGGGCGAATATGATGCCCTGCCTGGCCTGTCCCAAGAGGCCGTTCCCGAGAAAAAATCAGCAGGTGGAGAAGCCGGACATGCCTGTGGTCACCACTTGTTTGGAACCGCATCCACAGCTGCGGCCATTTCCGTAAAGGATTGGATGAAAGCCAACAACATAAAAGGAACCATCCGATTTTATGGGTGCCCAGCCGAGGAAGGTGGGTCAGGAAAGGTGTACATGGTGCGCGAAGGTGCTTTTGATGATGTGGACGTTGCGTTGCACTGGCACCCAAGTTCTGCAAATGCCGCAAGTGCAGGTGCTGCTTTGGCCAATAAATCGGCAAAATTCAGATTCCATGGCATTTCTGCACACGCAGCGGCGGCACCACAAATGGGACGTTCCGCATTGGATGGTGTGGAGGCCATGAACTATATGGTGAACATGATGCGGGAGCATGTTCCCGAAGATGCCAGAATCCACTATGTGATCACCGATGGCGGCAAGGCCCCGAACGTGGTTCCCGATTTTGCTGAAGTGTACTATTACGCAAGGCACAGTACAAGGGATGTGGTCGTTGATATCTTTGATAGAATGGTAAAAGCCGCCGAAGGAGCAGCCTTGGGCACGGGCACTACCATGGAATACGAAATGATAGGAGGAACCCATGAGCTGCTTCCCAACCTTACCTTACAAAAAATGATGTACGACAATTTGGTAAAAGTTGGCGGTATCACTTATAATGAAGAGGAAAAGGCCTTCGCCGAGAAAATATCAAAAAGCTTGGGCAACGAAAGCCTGAACATGGAAGTTGCGGAAACCGTTCAACCGTATAAAGAAACCGCCGAAGCATTTGGTTCCACCGATGTTGGTGATGTGAGCTTTACTGTTCCGACCGCCGGTCTGGGCACCGCAACCTGGGTCCCGGGAACGCCTGCACACAGCTGGCAAGCCGTTGCAGCCGGTGGCATGAGTATTGGCTCCAAGGGAATGATGGTCGCCGCCAAAACTTTGGCGCTCACCGCTATGGATATTTTTGAAAATCCGAAGACGGTAGAAGCTGCCAAAAAGGAATTAGAGGAAAGAAGGGGGAAAGACTTCAAGTATGTCCCGATGTTGGGTAACAGGCCACCTGCTTTGGACTATCGTAAATAGATTTTTTATCGCGCATTGTAACAAAAGCTGCTTGGTGCAGACTAATACATAAAGCAAACTTACCAACCGCTTAGTGAACAAGGAACTGGAACATCGTTTTGTAACGGAACTTGAGGACAATCAGAATATTGTCCACAAGGTGTGCAGTCTGTATACCAACGACAAAGATTCCCATAACGATCTGTTCCAAGAAATCACTATTCAGTTGTGGAAAGCATACCCAAAGTTTCGGGGCGACGCCAAGTTCAGCACATGGATGTACCGTGTGGCATTGAATACGGCCATAACCTTGTACAGAAAATCAAAAAAAAGGGTGAAGACCCAGGATTTTGATTCGGTCCTCTACAAAATCAAGGCAACGGAGTATGACGATACGGAGGAACGCCAGTTAAAACTGATGTACGACGCCGTTAAACAGCTTGGCGATATTGACAAAGCTTTGGTTTTTCTATATCTGGAAGACAAGGATTATTCCGAGATAGCCGAAACTTTGGGTATTTCCGAAGTAAATGCCAGAGTGAAGATGAGCAGGGTAAAAAACAAATTAAGAACCATATTAAATCCGTAATATATGTTGGATGAACTGGAGCTCTTGAAAAAAGACTGGCAGAAGCGGGAAGTAGACCTTCCCAAACTGTCCTATGAGCAAATCTATCCGATGACCAAAAAAAAGTCATCATCCATAGTTAAATGGATTTTCTACATAAGCATCATAGAGTTTGTCTTTTGGGCAGGTGTCAATATAATTTTTAGCGGCCCAGAGACCATGGAAGAGCTCAAGGCCATGCATATCTATAAAGTGGTAATGGGTCTCAATATTATCAACTACGCCATTATTCTTTATTTTATCTACAAGTTTTATATCAATTACAGAAAAATATCATTTACGGATTCGTCCAGGAATTTGATGCGAACCATACTAAAGGTAAAACGTACCGTAACACAGTATGTGTGGTTCAATCTTATCATTTTTACAATAAGTGCGATAATTTATGCTTACGGGGTTTTGTTATATACACCAGAGGGTCAGGAATTAGCTGAGGTAGCCGCTCAAGATGGGGACAGCACGGAATTTTGGGCACTCATCATCATAACTTCGATTGCAATTACCGCTGCCGTATTGTTTATTATTTGGCTATTTTACAAACTCCTTTATGGTATCTTACTGAAAAAGTTGAGAAAGAACTATAACGAACTCAAAAGGTTGGAGGTTTAACCTACCCATCCAGCTTGCCTTTATAGCTGTAACGCCTTTTTTGGTTTTCCTCTTCATAGGCAAGCAATTCTTTTTGGGAAATCACTTTTAGGAAAGAAGGGTGCTGTTCAATAGCATACTCCAATTTTTCCAAGATTGCATCAATGGATTCATTGTCGTAATCAATTTCCAACGGCTCCTTTATTTGCATAGATTGCAAGATTCCCTTTTTCTTAACTCGGAGTCCTTTTTTGTCAAAAGACCTACGGAATCCATCAATTACGACAGGGACCACCACGGGCTTATACTTTTTAATGATGTGTGCCGTACCCTTTCGCAATGGCTTCCATGGTGTTGTTGTCCCTTGTGGAAAGGTTATTACCCAACCATCATCCAACGCTTTTCCTATATTGGATATATCGCTGAACTTCACCTGTCGGTTCACATTTTGACCATCGGCCCTCCATGTCCTTTCAATACTAATAGATCCGGCATAGGCCAAAATTTTGGTGAGCAAGCTTTTCTTCATGGTTTCCTTGGCCGCTACATAATAGATATTTAGCTTGGGATTCCATAGATAACCTAAATTTTTAATATTGTCGTCCCTACCCTTTAAACTGGCATTGAACACGTGGAACATGGCCACCACATCGGCAAAATAAGTCTGGTGGTTGCTTACAAAAAGAACATTGTTTTCGGGCAGGTCACGAATAATCTGCGAACCTTCGATCTCCAGAGTATTGAATCCCTTGTATCGTTGGTGAGTCATCATACCTGCAATACGAATCAGCCATCGTTTTAAAAATAAAATATGACCAAAAGGATTTTTTTTAAACAGCCCCATGTACAGTGTTGGTTTAGATGGCAAATTTACAAAATAGCATCAAAGCGCTCGTCGTAAAAGCTCCTTGATCTCGCTCAACATCATTGCCGTGGCGCCCCAAACCGTGTAACCGTTTAATTTAAAGGCGGGTACATCAATGTTTTTTGCGTAAGAAGTGCTCAAAATTTCTTGAATGTGGTTGGAATCATCCAAAAAATCCCTGAGATACACCTCAACCAGGCTTTCCACCTCGTTTTCTTCCTTAATAAATGGCTTGGGATTAGGGTAAATGCCCATATAAGGTCTAACCAAAAAGTTACTGGGCGGGATGTATACTTCGCTCAGCTCTTTGATCACCTCCACTTCGGTCGGGTGTACACCCACCTCTTCGTGAGTTTCGCGCAAAGCGGTATCCATCAAATCCCTATCTACTTTCTCTACCTTTCCTCCAGGAAATCCAATTTGATTGGAATGCACGCCTTGGTACACTTTTCGGAGAATCAAAAGTAAGCGTGTTTTTTCATCGGCATCGGGATAAAACAATGCCATAACCCCTGCCCTCTTCGGTTTCATATCTTGCACTCTGTTCTCTTTCAACCACTGAACACGTAGTTGCGGGGACATTTTATGATGGGATTCCTCCCCTGGAAGTGGGAGATTTTTTAATTTTAGAGCAAGTTGAGAAAATTCATTAAAATCCATGCTATTGAGACAATCGGCTTTAACTACAATTATACTGTTTCTTTTAATCGTATCCTGCGGAAAATCCCCTAAAAAGGACAAAGACAAAGTTCAGGAAAATATTGCAAACACGGACAGCGTTACCGAAGTAGCGGTAGATTCCACCAAAATGGAAGAAGAGGAAGAAGAACCTTTTAAGCTCACCGAAGAAAACGCCATCGACTTCTTTTTTGACTATTCCAAAAAACTGAAAAAAGATAAGGTTAGACTCACCACCACCATGGGCAGCTTTACCGTTCAGTTGTACGATAATGTTCCGTACCACAAAGCCAATTTCATTTACTTGGCCAGACAAAAGTATTTTGATAGCACCCAGTTCCACAGAGTGGTGAAGGATTTTATTATACAGGGCGGCAACTCCGATGACCGAAAAACCGCTAGAAAACGTGGAAAAATAGGAAGGTACCTGCTTCCACCTGATGCCAACAAAGGACACAAACACCATAGGGGGACCATTTCCATGCCCAGTAGCGAGAGGGACAACCCGCATAAATTGGCTTCACCCTACGAATTCTTTATCGTGGTCACCGACCCAGGCTCCTATCATCTTGACGGTTCCTACACACCCTTTGGCCGAGTGGTGGAAGGGATGGATGTGGTAGATGCCATAAATAATGTTCCCGTAGGCGATGGGGATTGGCCGTGGCAAAATGTTTATATCATAAAGGCTGAAGTATTGTAAACAATCAATGAAGGTCGTAAAAGTGAATTATGATGATCAAAAAAACATTATCCTCTTTTGAAGAGATTTTTACGGATTAAAATTCTTTGCATAAGTCCCTCCTGTTGATTTCCTAAAGGTATTTCGTGCTTTTTGGGGAACGTTTTCCTTTCATAAATAGATAAAAGAGCGGCAATGATTATGATATTCTTTATGATGTATTGCCCAATCAAGGTCAATGATAACGGTTCTTCACCAAACACATCATTTGGAAAAAAGAACAAGGGTGAAAATGTGAAAGCCATATGGGCTAAGGCCAGTAAAACAGCTTGCCTTCGGAACAGTCCAAAAACCAACAAAAAACCCAGGCCAACCTCCCAAATGGCAAGTAGGATTAGGGAAAAATCTTCCGGAATTAACCCAAAAGTAAGTTCGTGAATGGTGTTTTTTGCCAAATCCTCGGCAGGACTAAGGTTCGGGACAAATTTTAACGCCCCAAACCAAAAATAGACCAAGCCCACCGAAATTGCAATCAATCTATCCTTGGAAGATATCTTCATTTGCGAAAGGTTTAATTTTTGAATTCATTCATGAGTTCTGGGTTCACTTTCACCTTGTTTCTTGCAAATCGGTAGGACACTCCTACATTGATCAAATAATCGGCAAAAGCTGCATCTCCTTGTCTAGGCTCTCCTGTAATCTGTTGTGTTTCCAAATCGGTAACACTTTGTGGACGCTCCCTTCTTACGGCAAACGGCACATTTAGGTTCAAAGAGAAATTATCTTTCATAAAAGCAATTCCAGGGTCAATGGAAAGTACGTTCCCAGGTCTTCTAAAACCCTCATTCCCACCAACAAGATCCTTTACTGGAACACCTTCATAGCTCGCACCCAAGGATGCTGAAATCGTATTGCTCAAACTATGGCTCACCCCTGCACGAAAGGAAAACTGGTCTGGAACGGCCATAATCGCTTCGTTTTCTAAAATGGGGCTCAGCGTTTCCCTAAAGGTTCGGGTTCCGTTGGTTTCTCTGGGGTTGATTAAATAAAAACCTCCTGCGTAGGCAAAGAACCGCTCGGCAATCTTTTGGTAAAGCTGAAAATCCAAGGTAATTCCAAAACCGCCATCACCCGGTTGGATACTCTGGTCCACGGGTCTGGTCTGCGGCCCGCCTTCGGGCCCAACATTATAAAATATGTCGGATGCATTATAACTGCCCGTTGGTATCTTGAGCCCCAATCCCAAGGCCAAATTTCCGTTTTGGTGTTTCTCTAGGTCAAACAACCAATACCCCACCCCTACACGAACATCGGCCAAGCCTCTGGAAAAAGTGGTGTTGCGTTCATCGCGGCCGTGTTCATATAAGGAAGAACGTGTGTTGATTACGGTAGGAATGGTAATACTGGCATACCATCTATCCGATATACCGTAGGTCAAAAAGAAATCCCATGAGTGCGAATGATTGATAACCTCTGTGTCGTTCGATACCCTATCTGGTTCTTCCTCGGTTCCCCTAAAATGACGAAAGGACTTGAAATACCTGTAATTACTTCCAATTTGAATGTCCCCTGGCCCCAACAAATTATTTTCCAAAGTGTTCCCCACACAAGAAGAAAAATGTCTGATGGCAACGCAGCCTTGAGCGCTTGCCTGATTGATTCCAATAAAAGAAATCAACCCTAAAAATGTAATGATCAGTGATTGTGATGTTCTCATACCTGTTTAGTTGATTGGTTATTTAGGTTGCTTGAGAGCCAATGTAATCTTATACCCGTAGGGATGTTATTAATAAAAACGTAAAAAAGATTAATGGGAGATTAATTGCACTAAGCAACAACTAAATACTATTGCAAAAAAGTTAGGGAAGGATTCTTTATGTTTCCTTTTTGTAGATGTTGGGCAAGCGAACATCAAACTTAACGGCAATCAACCTTAACATGATGACCACAAAAATGGCTGCCACATAGGCATAGCTATCCTTAATCGGGAATTGCATAAAGAGGAAGTAACTGGCTCCTCCCAATATACATGCAGTAGCGTAAATTTCCTTTCGGAAGATCACCGGGATTTCATTGCATAAAATATCGCGGGTAACACCTCCAAAACAGGCGGTCATGGTTCCCAAAAAAATACACATAATGGGCAAGAGTTGGGCTTCTAAACCCTTTTCTATACCAACCATGGTATAAAGCCCAATACCTATAGTATCGAACAGGAACAAAGACTTTCTCAAGTATTTGAGCTTGTTCACAAAAATGATGGCAAACACCACCGAAATAAAAATGGTGATGACGTAAGTGAGGTCCCGCATCCAACCAACCGGTGTATTTCCAATCAATAAATCCCTAAGGGTACCACCCCCGATTGCGGTTACAAATGCAATGATGAGTACCCCGAACAAGTCCAATTTCTTTTCCATTGCGACCAAAACCCCTGAAATGGCAAAGGCCACGGTACCCAGAATATCCACAGTTTGTAACAGCATATTTACATTTTTTGGGTAAAATAGTTATAATCCTTGATTACCACGTCCACAAATTCTATAGGTTGTAAGGTAGTCTGCACACCCAATACTTCACGGATACGCTTATCCAATGAGACAATAACATTGTGATTTCCGCTCAATTTGGATTTATCATACAATTCTTTAATGGTTTGCATTTCTTGGTCTTTAAAAACAGTAACCTGTGGAAATGTTGGCTTATAGTCTTCGGGCAAGTCCCTTAACAGAGTGTCCTTTAATGACACTCGTTTTTTTTCACTGATGACCGTGGTCCCTGCAGCAATATCACCGATTCGTTGACCTTTTCCCCGAATCAAAATAGTCAAGACAGCAGCGCCGCCCGAAGTAAGACTCACGTCAATAATTCTAAGTGCCCATCGAACAAAATAGTTGCCAAAATTAGGTTTTGACCCATCCAATTTCACCACACGAAGATTCATTGCACCTTTCCCAATGGTTTTACCATCCATTAAGGTCTCTAAAAGCAAATAATAGAAAAAAGCGGGTAACATAAGTATCAAATAAAATGCCCATTGATCTTCAATATCGATATCCACTGAAAACAAGAAAAGGACCACTAGAATAGTGTAGACCAAAATAATGAAGCTATCAATAATATAGGCCAACATGCGCTCACCCAGATGGGAGGTGTTCTGATTGATGGTTATATTTTGGGCCGTTTCTATTTGAAATTGTTCCATATTTTAGTTTCTTTACTTACAAACCACTGGATGTAATGCGCGAGGCCGCTTTTGTTAGGCAAAATAAGGATAAATGGGCCGCTTTTGAAAATGCCCTGATCAATAAAGGGCAACTTCATCCTGATGAGCTTTCAGATCTTTACATTGAGATCACCGATCACCTGAGTTACGCAAAGACTTTTAACCCTGGGAGCAATACCCAGATATATTTGAATACCCTTGCCTCCCAAGCGCATCAAAAAATCTATAAGACCAAACGGGAATCCAGAAACCGTATTGTTCATTTTTGGAAAACGGAGTTCCCAACAATGTTCAAACAACATCATCGGGAATTACTCATTTCGTTCTTGGTGTTTGCTTTTTTCGCTGCGGTGGGAGCTTTCTCCGCTGCAAACGAAGGGGACTTTGTGCGTTCCATTTTGGGCAATGGCTATGTGAACATGACACTAGAGAACATTGAAAAAGGAGATCCCATGGCAGTTTACAAAGAACAGGGCGCCTTCAATATGTTTTTGGGCATTACCATAAACAATATTAAGGTAGCCATTTATGCCTTTGCCTTTGGTATTTTTTTAGGGGTCGGAACCCTCTACATCATGCTACAGAACGGTATTATGCTGGGGAGTTTTCAGTACTTTTTTTATGAGAAAGGACTTTTGTGGGAGTCGGCACGCACCATTTGGATTCATGGAACCATCGAAATTTCCGTAATCATAATTGCGGGTTGTGCTGGACTTGTATTGGCCAATGGCATTCTTTTTCCCGGTACTTATACTCGATTGGAATCCTTTAAAAGAGGCGTTAAAAACGGGCTTAAAATAATGGTGAGTACGGTACCCTTCTTTATAATCGCAGGTTTTTTGGAAGGTTTTGTTACCCGACATACCGAAATGCCCGATTGGCTGGCAATTTTCATCATATTGGCTTCGTTGTCCTTGATCATATATTATTACGTTATTTATCCAAATCAAATCCATAGAAAAACCACCCATGCAGACAACCAATAACTACATCGAGTTTAAAAAGCAGCGCGAATTGGGCGAAATCCTTTCCGATTCCTTCGGTTTTATACGAAATGAGTTCAAACCTTTTTTCGGAACCATTTTAAAAATTGTGGGACCCTATATTTTAGTGATGTTGATTTCCATGGGGTTTTATATGTATACGATCGGCGATGTTTTTAACCTCACCACTATCGGAAATAGAACAGTTAATTGGGCTTCTCCAGTTATCATGGTCATATCTGTGCTCGCATTGATGTTAAGTTCCATAGCCGCCTATGTGCTGGCGCAAGGAACTGTGCTATACTATATCAAATCGTACATAGACCATAAAGGCGAGACAAATTTTGACGAGATCCGTCAGGGTGTTTATGGATCTTTTTGGTCCCTTATCGGTTTGGGTATTCTAGTCGGATTATCAGTATTTGTCGGGGCATTGTTTTGTTTAATACCCGGTATTTATCTGGCTGTTCCACTTTCTATTTCTTTCGCCATTCTTGTTTTCCTTAAAAAAGACACTATGGAATCTTACCAATATAGTTTTACCTTGATCAAAGAAAACTGGTGGATTACCTTCGCTACACTTTTTGTGATATATATTATCGTGATGATTGCCACATATGCCTTTAGCTTACCGGGAGTAATTTACACTTGGATAAAAATGGGCATATTCTCGGGCGAGATGGATGCAGAAAACATGAACCTGTTCAGCGACCCGATCTACCTTTTGTTGAATATTCTTAGTAGCTTGGTTCAATTTCTGATGAATATTATATTACTGGTAGGCACTTCCCTTGTATTTTTTAACCTCAACGAAAAGAAAAATTTTACGGGTACTTTTGAGCGCATTGAAAGCCTTGGAAAATCTTCAGAGGAATAGATGCACAAGAAATTGATCTTATCATACCTAATACTATCGTGGACAATTCTTTTTGCCCAAAATGATTCTATTGTCAAATATGATGAATCGGATATTGAACCCATTGCATTTAACCAAGAAGACCTTGAGACCTATAAGGGAGATGATGCCTTTAATTATGAAGAGGTAACAGCAGAAAGCACTTGGTGGACCGATATCACCAATTGGTTCTACAATATGTTACGTCGATTTTTTGAATGGATCTTTGGTGTTGGCAATGCCGAAGGTTATTTGGCGATGTTTTTAGAGATTCTCCCTTATTTGCTCCTAGCACTGTTCCTGTATCTGGTGATTCGTTTTTTTATCAAATCCAATATGCAAGGGATGGGCATAAACAAAAAGAATCCAAATGTGGTTTCACTGTCCGAAGATGAGCACATCATCAAAAATGAGGATATTCAGCAATTGATCAAAAATGCATTGGTTGATAAAAACTATCGACTTGCCGTTCGATACTATTACTTATATATCTTGCAATTGCTATCGGAACGGGGAATGATAGATTGGCAACAGCAAAAAACCAATGATGAATATCTGAAAGAACTTTCCGAAAGCAACCTTAAAATTGATTTTGGAAAAGCCACCATGCTCTATGATTATGTTTGGTACGGAGAATTTTACCTGGACCAATCCAGATACGAGAAAGCCGAAGTTGTATTTGCATCCTTAAAAAAATCGATAGTCCATGTCTAAAAAAGGGTGGATATATATAACAATCGGTGTTTTGACCCTGGCGGCCATATTTGCTATGGAATACAACAAACCAAAAAAAATCAATTGGTATCCTTCGTATGTATCCCATCATAAAATACCCTATGGCACGTACATATTGAACGATTTAATGGAAAAGTACTTTCCCAATAACGTGCTACAGATCCAAAAACCTCCTTTTGAACTCCTAAGACGTGCCGATTCCATTAAAGGAACTTACTTTTTTGTAAACGAAACTGTCTCTTTTGAAGAGGCCGAATTAAATGCCCTTTTGGAGTGGGTGGACCAAGGCAATACCCTTTTTGTCGCCTCGGACTATTTTGAGAAAAAATTATTGGATACACTGCATTTGGAACAGACCAACGTTTATAATGATGAACAGTTGGAGCCTCTTTTTTATTATGAATTGGTCAATCCCAAAATCAAGCATAAAAGAGTTCAATTTACCAAGGACTATTACACTACCAGTTTTGATCGATTGGACACCTTGCGCACAACGGTTCTCGGCCAAGTGTATTCCCCATCGGACAGCACGGATAACACTACCAAACATATAAACTCCATAAAGCAAGCTTTTGGGAAGGGAGAAATCATATTGACCAGTTTTCCTAAGGCATTCACCAACTATTTTATCCTAAAGGATAACAATCAGGAGTATACAGCTGGCCTTCTATCCTATCTGGATAAAAATGAACAAATCTATATGGATAACTTCCATAAATCGGGGAAATCCTTTTACACCTCTCCCATGTACCTGTTCCTGAACACCAAAGAATTCAAGTGGGCCTACTATCTTGTGCTTATCGGAGCCCTCATTTACATAATTTTTGAAGGGAAACGAAAGCAACGAGCAATTCCCGTTGTAACCCCTTTAAAAAATCAGACCTTGGCATTTACGCGTACCATTGCCGATATGTATTTTGAAAAAGGGGAACTGCCCTTGATAACCAAACATAAAATTGATTACTTTTTGGAATACATCAGATCCAAACTGCATGTTTCTACCCAAAATTTGGAAGACGAAACATTTTTGAGGAATCTCTCTCTTAGAAGCAATACTGATTTAAAAGAAGTAAAAACTTTGATGACCATGATTTCAAAACTGAAGGCCAAACAGTACGTGACCGAAACCGAACTAAAGAATCTGAATCAAAAAATACAAGCATTTAAAGCAAACGTTGATGGAAAATAACGACCTGAATTTTAACAGCAGAGTCCCCTTGGAAGAACTAAGGAACACTGTGGAAGAGATAAAAAAAGAATTGTCCACCATAATTGTAGGGCAAAAAGACTTTATAGAACTTCTGATCATTTCAATTCTAGCAGATGGACATGCTTTGATCGAAGGGGTTCCCGGCATTGCAAAAACGGTAACTGCCAAACTCTTTGCGAAAACACTAAAAACAGAATTCAGCCGTATTCAATTTACGCCGGATTTAATGCCGAGTGATATTCTGGGAACATCTGTATTCAATACTAAGACAACGGAATTCGAGTTTAAAAAAGGACCCATCTTTTCAAATATTATTCTGATTGATGAAATCAACCGGGCTCCTGCCAAAACCCAGGCAGCACTTTTTGAAACCATGGAGGAACGGCAAGCCACCGTGGACGGTACCACCTATAAAATGGGGCAACCATTCATGGTTTTGGCCACCCAAAACCCCATTGAACAAGAAGGCACCTATGCGTTGCCCGAAGCTCAATTGGACCGTTTCCTTTTCAAAATTAAAGTGGATTACCCTTCTGTTGAGGAAGAAATAATAATTCTGCAAAA
>TARA_R110002012_G_scaffold89061_3_pt1 | contig 37553 bp, 26 predicted proteins | sample TARA_R110002012 | Tara Oceans TARA_R110002012 (sample SAMEA4396515) | marine metagenome | biome: Westerlies Biome; feature: [DCM] deep chlorophyll maximum layer (ENVO:01000326); material: water (ENVO:00002006), including particulate matter (ENVO:01000060) such as... | depth 40 m
TACCCTTCCACCTCTTACCAATACTATCGAGTGCTCTTGTAAATTGTGTCCTTCACCACCGATGTATGCATTCACCTCTTTACCATTTGTTAAACGAACACGCGCAACTTTACGCATAGCCGAGTTTGGTTTTTTAGGTGTAGTCGTGTAAACACGAGTACATACGCCACGTCGTTGTGGGCACGATTCAAGGGCAGCAGATTTACTCTTCTTGGTAATCTTGGTTCTTCCTTTACGTACTAATTGTGAAATTGTTGGCATAATTTCTTTCTACCTAATTGTTAATTTTCTTAATCTACCCAAATTTAGGGTTTGCAAAAGTAAGAATAATTTACTAACCATCAAACCCACTTTCATTAAAATTTAGAAAAAGTTCTGAATACCAAAAAACTAACATACTTTCGTAATCCTAAATTCGTTTAAAAACAACACTAAAAATATCACTTGAAACTACTCTATCTATTTTTAATTATTTGCTTGGTCAGACAACATATGTCTGCACAAAAAAATGATGCAAGAATACAATTAGAAATACAAAGTAATCTTCCATCAGAATCTGCTATTCTGAATAACACAAATTACAAGACTACGTTTAAAGATAAACAGTCTGCACTAGATGAACTCCAAAACCTAAACACGCAATTACAAAATTTAGGGCACCTAGACAGCACTTATAAATTAACTACAAAAGATGACACCTTATATATTGCCACATTCTTTCTAGACAAACCCTACACATACATAACTTTGAAAATCGAAAAACACGAAGAACTCGAGAGTTATATAAGACAGACAGGATATAAAATTAAAAATGACAGTATAACTATAGAGACCGCTTTCGCGAAAGCGTATTTAAAAAAATTAAGCTCCATAGCATCAAACAACGGAAATCCTTTTGCTACATTTCAAATAGCCAACATCACCAAAACAACACAACACAATCTTAAAGGAACACTCAACTATTCTTTTGAAAACAGGAGAACAATTGATATAATCAAAATTGAAGGATACACTAATGTCCCGAAAAGCTTTCTCAAACATAGTGTCAAATTAAAGGAAGGCGAAATATTTAACCGTGAGAAACTGAATAAACAGAGCAAGGAACTCTCGTCTCTTCCTTTTGTAAATCAAACTAAAACCCCGCAAGTACTTTTTAATCCGGACAGCACAATAGTTTACCTTTATTTAGAACGTAAAAATGTCAATAAATTTGATGGCTTTCTAGGTTTTGCAAATGAGGAAGACAACTCTTTTAGCTTAAATGGGTATCTCGACCTACTCCTTACAAACAACTTTAATTATGGAGAAACATTCATTTTAAATTACAAAGCAGATGGCGGCGATCAATCGCAACTCCGTTTAAAGACCAAACTACCCTACCTTTTCAAAAGTCCACTAGGAATTGAAGCATCCCTCAACCTCTTTAGGAAAGACAGCACATTTTCCACAACACAACAGTCCCTAGATTTAGTTTATCAACTAAATCAAAAAAACCACCTTACACTAGGATACGAATCTGAACAATCAGAAAATCTTAACGACAACACCATTACTCAACTTGTAAATCTTGAAGACTTCACCTCTAAAAGACTAACAACATCATTTACACACCAAAATCTATCTACTGATTTATTTTTTCCAACAAAAAGACGATTATATTTTAGAGCTGCTTTTGGAAATAGAGAAATTACAGAAAGCTTAGACAAACAAATATCTCTTACTGCTATACTAGAAAATGAATTTACTTTAAGTGACAAACATTCCATATTTGCAAAAAATACCACACAATATTTAATCTCTAACAATTTCTTAACAAACGAACTTTATCGTTTTGGCGGAATTTTAACTCTTAGAGGATTTGAAGAAAATAGCCTTTTAGCAAACCTGTACAACACCCTAAATACAGAGTACAGATACAAACTAAACGAAGGCATCTACATCAACTCAATTTTAGACCTTGGGTACCTCGAAAATCGTATTGAGAAGACAAAGCGAAAACTCTATAGTTTTGGCTTAGGCACTGGCATTCAGACCAAAGCAGGAATACTAAAATTAAACATTGCAAACGGTCTATTTGATAATCAAGAGTTTAGGTTTTCAGACACTAAACTTCACGTAATTTTGGAAGTGAGTTTCTAAAAAAAAGAAGGAAAATTGATTGACATTTATGCAATAGATAATTCTAATCAAAAGTTATTAGGTTAAAATTTTACCCTCAATTTCACAAACCTAAGTTAACAATAAGTTAAAGTTAATTTTTCTTAATTCTTTTAACAAAAAAGTTTGCGATTCAAATAATCTTATTACAGATTTTTGCTTTAAATAAACAAATTTTTTTATGAAAACACTTTTACAAAAAGTACTTGTTCTTTGTACTATTTTAAGTGCCTCCGCCCTGTTTGCACAGGGTCGTATCATTACGGGTACGGTAACTGAGGCCAATGGACCACTTCCAGGTGCGACAGTGGTAATTAAAGGTACCTCTACAGGTACTCAAACAGATTTTGATGGAAACTTTTCTATTGAAGCAGCATCAAGTGATGTTCTTTCTTTTAGTTATGTTGGTTTCAAAACTCTAGACATTCAAGTTGGCAATCAAAATTCAATTAATGCCACTCTTGAAGCTGACAACTCACTAGAAGAAGTTGTTATTACAGGTTACGGAAGTCGCTCTAGAGATTTATCTACAGCAGCAACAACAACTGTAAGTGCTGGATCAATTGAAGACTTTGTTCCATCTACAAGTGTAGATAACATTCTTCAAGGTAAAGCTGCCGGAGTACAGGTTACTGCTGCAAACGGGCAACCAGGTCAAACTGCATTTGTACAGATTCGCGGTCTGGGTTCGATTAACGCTGCAACAACACCATTATATGTAATTGATGGTGCCCCTATTGAGGCTGAGTTCGTTAACAACATTAACCCTAACGATATCGAAACCTTAACTATACTTAAAGATGCTGCTACAGTATCTAAATATGGATCTAGAGGAGCGAACGGTGTTATCTTAATCACAACTAAAAGAGGTAGAAGTAAGGATGCTAAATTTGTCCTTAGATCTTCTTTAGGAACTAGTGAAAGAATCGCAGATCCTTTTGACATTATGAATGCTGCACAAAAACTAGAACTAGAAAGACAGTATGCTGCATTAGGTGTACCAACTGCATTAGGTCTACCAGGAGCTACAGCAACACCAGAACAATTAGCTCAATTTATCGAGAATGACACTAACTGGGAAGATGCACTTTTAAGAGATGGTTTTGTACAATCTAACTCTCTTTCTATATCAGGTGCTGATGAGAAAATCAACTATTTCTTATCTCTTGGATATGACAAAAACACAGGTATTATTGATCGTATAGATGGGTTTGAAAGAATCTCTGCTCGTCTTAACACGACTTACCAAGCTAGAGATTGGCTTTCAGTAGGAACAAATATTTCTGCATCTAGAAGCACTACAGATCTACCAAGAGACCGTAACAACGTTCAAAATCCATTCAGATTTTTATACGATGCAAATCCATATGAAACTCTTTTCTTAAGAGATGGAAACAATGAAATAGTTACAAATGCAGATGGTGAACCTCAATTCAACCCTACAACTTCGGGATTCCCAGTTGCACAAGCACTACAAACTGAACCTGAAACTAACACAAACTTCTTACTTGTTGCTAATATTTTTGCCGACTTAAAGTTTTCTGATAAATTTTCAAACAGGTTTGCAGTAGGTACAACCACTAACAGAGGTAGAACAGTAGGTAGATCTATTGCTGGCGGAACGCTAGACCCTATAGTAGGTGATTCAAACTTCCCTGGTACTCAAAGAGAGTCACTTAATGTAGATTTCCAATATAACGTAAGTAACGTATTTGGATATAAAGATACATTTGGAGAGAAGCACAATATAAGTGCTGATGTACTTTTAGAATACAATGAAAGAATCTTTACTCGTACTAACGTATCTGGTAGAGGATTCCCTACACCAGACATCCCATTTTTAGACGTTGCTGCAGATTTTAGTACAGGTGGATCTACAGAGGTTCGCAATAGCTTATTCTCACAGGGTTTATTTGTTGATTATGATTATGACGGTAAATATCTTCTATCTGCATCGGTAAGAAATGACGCATCATCTCGTTTTGGCCCAGAAAATCAAAATGCAATTTTCTATAGTGGAAGTGCCGCTTGGAACATTGCAAGAGAAGACTTTATGGAAGGAAGTGTTTTTAATGACCTTAAACTAAGAGCTTCTTATGGTAGTTCAGGTAACCAAAACATAGGAAACAATCAATTTGTTAACCTTATTGGTTTTGATACTTACAATGGAAACAGCTCTGCAGTACCAGGTGGTATAGCAAATCCAGACATTAAGTGGGAACAACAATTTCTTGCTGATATTGGAGTTGAATTTGGTTTATTTAACAACCGCATTAGTGGTGTTGTAGATTACTACGTAAAAACTTCTGAAGATCTTCTTCTAAATAGACCTATTTCAGGACTTGTGGGAGATGGAAATAATGGAATTTTATCTAACATTGGTGAAATTGAAAACTCTGGACTAGAAGTTGCCTTAAACTTTGACGCCATCAAAACCGAAGATTGGAGAGTATCTCTAGGAGGAAACATTGCTTTCCTTGACAACGAGGTTAAGGAGCTTGTAAACGGAGAGGACATCAATAATGGAAACACTATACTTCGTGTAGGTGAAGAAATCAATACATTTTTCCTTGTAGAATATGCTGGAGTTAATCCTGCAAATGGTGAACCACTTTACCTTACTGCAGATGGAGATGTAACAAACCAATATAGCGCTGATTTCGCAAGAACATTAGAAGGTAAATCTCCTCTAGCAAACATAGAAGGTGGTTTTTACGGAAATATTCGTTACAAAGGCTTTGGTCTTCGTGGTGATTTTGTTTTCAAAGCTGGAAACTACATTCAGAACTTTCAAAGATCTGCAGGTGTAAGCATCGGAAACATTGATGCAAACCAGAGAGTAGAAGCATTTAATTACTGGCAACAACCAGGAGATCAAAATGTTCTTCCTAATCCACTATATGAAGCAACTGCAGACCAAACTTCTACAAGATTCTTAGAGAAAGGTGATTATGTAAGATTAAGAACCCTTACACTTTCTTATGACGTGCCAAGTCAACTTCTTGAAAAAACTGGTCTTTCATCAGTAAGACTTTATGGAACAGGTCAGAACTTATTAACTTTTACTGACTATGAAGGTGATCCAGAAATCGGAATTGGTTCTGCTGAAAACAGCGGTCCTGGTGATGCTGGATTTGTAGCTGGACAATTTTCTTTATTCAGTTACCCACAAACTAAGTCACTTACATTTGGTGTTGACATCGGATTTTAAAATAAAATAAAATATGAAAACAATAAAAACTTTAATTACGATTTTCATCATGACCTTAGGACTTACGTCTTGTGATGATGAATTGGACATCGCGCCTTTTGTTCAAGGAGACGCAGACACTTTTTACAACAGTGTAAACAACTTTGAGATAGCTCTTAACGGAATGTACAGCTCATTCTTTGATTACTATTCAAATGGATCTGGAGTTCAAGGACTTCCAGATATCTTATCAGATAATGCAATTATTGCCAGAACTGGAAGAGGATCAAATCAAGTTTTTTCTGACTTCACTTACGGAGCAAATAATGGTGGTTACATCACTAGTGTTTTTAATGGTGCATATACGACGATTCGTAGAGCAAACTTGATGATATCTCAAATTGACAATATAGATGGTGAGGCAGAAAGAGATAACATTCTTGGACAAGCCCTTGCAGGTAGAGCATTTGCTCACCTAGATCTAGTGCGTACTTATGGAAAAATACCTACACAAAGTGCAGATGCAAATGCATCGCTTGGTATTACTTACATTAAAGAACCTATTGATGCATTAAGTCAATTATCTCGCGAAACAGTAGCTAGTAATTATGAGAATATAATTACTGATCTTACTGATGCTCTTGCTCTTATAGATGAGACTACTCTAGCAGATGAAGATAAAACAGAAGGAGTTTTCAATAAGAATGCCGTAAGAGGTATGTTAAGCAGAGTATACTTATACACTGGAGACTACGATGCTGTAATTGATATTGTAGACGAAATAACAGCGCCTTTAGCTACAAGAACTCAAATCCCAGGTGTTTATACAGACTCTAATGATAATGGACTTTTAGTTGAATTTGCTGTAAACACAGCATCTGAAAGTAACTTTAACAATGTAGGGGTTATTTATAGCCAAACTATTTCAGGTTCTACTGTATCAGAATTTGCAGTTGACTTTGGACTTTTTAACGAGTTAGATATTACAGATGTACGTAAAGACATTGTAGCTTTTACTGCCTCAAACGAAGGTAATACTTACAATGGAATCAACAAATTTATCGGAGAAACTGAGCAAGTGAATGGTCGTGTAGACATCAAAGCGTTAAGAGTAGCAGAAGCTATTTTAAACAAAGCTGAAGCTCAATTTGAGTTAGGTCTAGAGGGTGATGCTCTAATAACTTTAGATTTACTAAGAGCACAAAGATTCTCTCCTTTCACAATTGGAACAGAAACTGGACAAGATCTTGAGGATGCTATTCAATTAAATCGTCGTATCGAACTTGCATTTGAAGGTCACCGTTTTTATGATCTAAAAAGACGTGGTGAAGATATCGTAAGAGGTACTTTTGGTGATTTATCTAATGGATCTGGTACTCCTCACACTACTCAAACAATTGAAGCTGGAAATTTTAGGTTCCAATTACCAATTCCTCAAGCTGAGATCAATGTAAATCCAAATTACACTCAAAACGAGGGTTACTAATCTTAAAACATATTTATTATGAATAAATTAAAATATATCGCAGCTAGTTTACTAGTAGGATTTATGACTCTTACTTCATGTGAGGACGCAGAAATCCCTCAAGTAGACACAGAAAACGGCAGAGCAATAGCTGGCTTTAACGGAGCTGTTTCAAATCCAAAAATCACTTTCAACCCAACAGAAGATGTAGTAAACACAATCACTGTTGGTGTATCTACTGTTTCAAGTGTAGATCGTGCTGTAGTGTTAAATCTAAATGAGGATGACACGACATTACCATCATCTTATTATGAAATAAGCACTTTAAACCCTGTGATTCCTGCTGGGAGCTTTACAACAGATATTACGATAACTGCAATAAGCTCACTGGATTTACCAAGTACAACTGATATTATTGCATTAGACCTAGTATCAGTACAAGATTCTGAAATTCTTTCTGAGAGTGAAGATCGTCTTAATATCTCCTTCAACATTCAATGTTCAACTGTGGAAACAGAAAACATCCCAGGTACTTACAGAATCATTGAAGATGGTTTTGATACATCTGTTGGTGATGACACCTTTGAAATTATTGCAGGACCTGGTGCAAACCAATATACAATGGTTAATCCTTTTGATCATCCAAACCCTGCTGATGGTGGAGCGCAAAGTTATGACGTAATTATAGACATAGATGCTACTACAGGAGTATCTAGGATAGAACGTCAAGACGCTTGGTATTCTGATAACTTTCCATTCCCTGTAAATTATGGTGATGGAAGAATTGATGGTTCAGGTCTTACACTTACATGTATTAATCAAATTCAATTTCTAGCCCTACGTCACACTGTTGACGCAGGAAGCTTTGGATCTTACACTTTTATAATTGAAAAGCAGTAAGTTGTAACGTAATACATTTTATCATGCTAAGAGGGCTGTCTATATAGACAGCCCTCTTTTTTGTTGTTATGCTTTCGCGAAAGCAGAAAATGAAATGCATTGGCAACTCAACAACACATTAAATAGGCATTATGTATACTAATATTAGATAGATATCTGTAAAATTTTAAACATTAGACATCAATTCTTAAGTCACCCCTACACCGAATACAAGACTCAAAAAATAAAATAAATTTAAAAACCAACGTTAAACAAAACTTATTAAAAATTTAATAATTGTTAAATTTTGTGATTTGAAATATCTCATTAACAGTTTATTAAGTATTAAAATGTTAAACAATATCATTAAAATAAGTCATTTTGTTAAGGCTCTGCCAATTTCGTTAAAAAAACACTAATTAGACTTCTTTATGACTTTATTTGAAACGGCTAATTCAAATAATTTATAAAAATGAAAACAAAGTTTAGTGGAATTTTAACGCTACTACTAGCGTTTGTAGTGCAAGTTTCGTTTGCACAGTTAACAGTGACTGGAACGGTGAAAGACGACACCGGCGTACCACTTCCAGGCGCAAATGTTCTTTTGAAAGGAACAAACACGGGTACACAAACAGATTTTGATGGTAATTACTCAATACAAGCAGAGCAAGGACAATCGCTTGTCTTTACGTATGTAGGTTTTACAGACCAAACTATAATGGTAGGCACTTCTTCTACTATTAATGTAACCCTAGCTGCTGGAGATGCACTTGACGAAGTTGTAATTACAGCTCTAGGTATTTCAAGAGAAAAAAAATCTCTAGGCTACTCCACTCAAGAAGTATCTGGTGAAGAAATCGCCGAAACTAGAAACCCGAATGCACTTAACTCGATCTCAGGTAAAGTTGCGGGTGTTCAAATTTCTAATGCCACTGGTAACTTAGGAGGTTCTACACGTATTGTAATTCGTGGAGCATCATCAATCACAGGTGAAAACAGACCTCTTATTGTTGTAGATGGTATTCCATTAGACAACACCAACTACAACTCCACTTCAACCCAATCCGGTGGTGGCGGTAGAGATTATGGCGATGCTGGGTTTGATATCAACCCTGACGATATTGCCACTATGAATGTTCTTAAAGGAGGTCCTGCGGCAGCATTATATGGATCTAGGGCTCTCAATGGTGTAATTCTTATCACAACAAAATCAGGTAAGAAAGGAAAAGCAGAAGTTACTGTGAACTCCGGAATTACTTTTGAAACGGTAAACATTCTTCCTAAAATTCAGAAGCTATACGGTGGTGGTGCAGGAGATGCTAGCACTATAGGGCAGGCTGGATTCAATCAAGCGACCATAAATGGAACTACGTACGACGTTGTGGATTACGGAACTGATGAATCATGGGGACCAAGATTTGAAGGACAGCAAGTACTTCATTGGGATGCTTTTGATGCTGAATTTGCAGATGATTTTCTTCAAACTCGTGCATGGTCTGCACCTAAAAACAATATTGATTCATTTTGGGACACTGGTGTTTCTTATAACAATGGAGTTTCTTTCTCTCAAGGAACAGATAAGTCAACAATACGTTTAAGCGCAAACAACACTAGAACCGATGGTATTGTGCCGAATTCTAATTTGAGAAAGAATTCAGTTAATTTTAATGCGAGCAGTCAGATATCTGATAAACTAAAGGTTGACGCTATTGTAAATTTAACAATCACAGAAGGATTTAATAGACCTGCCTCTGGATATACTGGTGCGGGTGTTGTACAACAATTATATCAATTTGGTCAAACATCGCTTGATTATGGACGTTTAAAAAATTACAAACTCGAATCAGATGGATCTCAAAGACCTTGGAATAGAATATCTGCCCTTGATGGAGATCCACGTTATTCTGATAACCCATACTGGACACTCTATGAAAACACATCAAAGGACAAACGTACTCGCTGGTATGGTAACTTAGGGGCTACATACAATTTTACAGATAATCTATATGTAGTAGGTAAAGTGTATGCTGACACGTATGACTTTAGAATAAACGAAAGGGTAGCTTTAGGATCTCAAGGAGTGAGTAGTTACAGTGAATCTGATCGTGATTTTGAAGAAGTTAATTATGAAGCACGCATTCATTACGATACAAAATTACTTGATAACAAAATAAGTCTTAATACTTTTTTAGGTACTAATAGAAGAGATGCTGAGTTTCATAGACTTTCGGCAACAACATCAGGAAGTCTTGTTGTTCCAGGACTATATACTATCGCTAATTCAAAAGACCCATCTATTGCAAGTGAATTTGATTCTAGAAAGCGAGTAAACAGTGTGTTCGGCTCTGCATCTATAGGATATGATAACTTTGCATATGTAACAATTACTGGAAGAAATGATTGGTCCTCTACGCTTTCTGCTGAAAACGCTTCATTTTTCTACCCAAGTATAAATGGTAGCTTTGTGTTTTCAAAATTTATTGAAGCAGACTGGCTTTCTTTTGGAAAAATACGAGGTGGGTATGCAGAAGTAGGAAGTGACACAGATGCTTACTCATTAATAACAACCTTTAGACCAGCAAATCAGTTTTTAGGTGATTTACCATTTAGTTTTTCAAACACTAAACTAAATCCTGATCTCCAACCAGAATTTAAAAACACATATGAAGTTGGTTTGGAAATGGCATTCTTTCAAAATAGAATAAGTTTAGATCTTACTTATTATAATGAGGAAACATCGAACTTAATAACACCTGTTCAGGTTGACCCTGGTAGTGGATTCACTTCTACATTTACTAATGGTGGGACGTTAAGAAATAGAGGTATTGAAGCTCTAGTCAATGCTACAGTAATTCAAACTGAAGATTTTTCTTGGGATACGACATTTAACTTCTCAAAGAATAATAACGAGTTACTTGAACTTATAGATGGTGTACAATCGTTACAAATAGCAAGTTTCCCATTCAACTCCGTTACATTAAATGCTGTTGTAGGTGAATCTTACGGAATCATCAGAGGAACAAACTTTGTTTTTGATAATGAAGGCAATAAAGTGGTAAACTCAAATGGAAGTTTTGCTGAAACTCAGGACCAAGAAAATCTTGGGTCCATATTACCAGACTTCAATTTGGGAATTAGAAACACATTTCGTTACAAAAACCTTAGCTTAGGCTTTCTAGTTGATATACAAGAAGGTGGCAAATACAGATCATTAACTAACATATGGGGTAATTACTCTGGTATTCTTGAACAGACTGCAACAGATAATAAACGAGAAGTAGGAACCGTATTGGAAGGTGTAACTGGTACAATAACATACGATGGTAATGGTGATTATACAGTGACTGACACTGCAACGAACACACAAGTTATTTCTGCACAACAAGAAGGTACAGATTATTTCTTTGGACCAGATGCAGCAAACGTGTTTGACGCAGATTATATTAAACTAAGAGAAGTGTCTCTAAGCTATAGGCTACCATCAGATTGGATTAAAAATCTAGGAGTATCTGATGTTATGCTTTCAGCGTTCGGTAGAAACTTAGGTGTTTGGGGTCTAGATAACGACAACTTTGACCCAGAGGTAGCGACATCAGGAAGTGGAAATATTCAAGGCTCAGAAGGAGGATCACTTCCATCAACCAAAAGCTATGGATTTAACGTACAATTAAAATTCTAAAAAAATGAAAACTAAATTTTTTATAATGACGTTACTAGTTATCTCTACTGCATTTTTATCATGCACAGATGACTTAGTAGAACTAAATATCAATCCAAATGAACCTGAGATTGCACCTACTGCCAATATTTTTACAAGTGCAACTAAGGAGTTTATTGATTTTTCTAGAGATGGATTCAACGAAGGGCGATTAACATTACCTTGGATGCAGTATTGGGGTCAAACTGCCTATGCGGACGAAGACAGATTTCTTTATCGTGAAACTACCGCCGAATCAATTTACACTAATACGTATTTGACGATGAGAGATTTCAAAGCTATTTTGGATTTAAACACAAACGAAGAGACTAAAGAGGCTGCGGCATTGTATGGTAACAACGACAATCAAATTGCGGCATCTAGAATTATGTTATCTTATATGTTTTACGAGTTGACTAATTTCTTCGGTGATGTTCCATATTATTCATACGGGTCAGACAATGAAACATTCCAAGCAGCACAATTAGAAGCTGGAAACTTCACTCCTGTATTTGCAGCTCAGCAAGATATCTACACTGATATCCTCAAAGAGCTTAGAGAATCTGCAGATATGATTAACGAAGATGAAATTGTTTTTACAAACGGAGACAATATATTTAATGGTGACGCATTAAAGTGGAAAAAATTTGCTAATTCACTTATTTTAAGAGTTGCGACAACGATAAAGGGTGTTGATACAGAAGCATATGAAACGGCGTTTGATACGGCTATCACTAGTGGAGTAATGACATCAAATGACGACAATGCATCTCAAGAGTATGACACAATTGATGTAAGTGCTTCACCCTTATGGACTGCATATATAACCAGAACAGATTTTGCTGTCGCCGCCCCATTTGTTGAACTTCTTAAAGGAGAAAGAGGAAACTTTAATCCAGATCCACGTTTATTTCAGATGGCTGTACCTATTACTGCCAGCATAAATGAAGTAAAAGCTGGATACGAAGCAGACTTAGACACATTAGACTACGGAGATTATTTAGGTGTACCTTACGCTTTTAGGAACACAAACTTCTTAGATAGAACGACTTATTCATTCCCAAGTAGTAATGTAATCAAACCAGATTATCGTGAAGTATTTATGGAGTATGCAGAAGTCGAGTTTTTAATTTCTGAGAGAAATGGTTTCGCGCAAGCAAACTATGAAAACGGTGTAACAGCAAGTATGGAAAAGTGGGGAGTTCCCGAGGCAGACGTCACTACTTTTGTTGCAAACTTGCCGGCAGCAAATCAAGCTAATGTATTAAATCAAAAATATATTGCTCTATATATGCAAGCACATCAAGCATACACTGAGTATAGAAGAACAGGATTTCCTAATACTTTAGTTCAAATAGATGAAACCGTTGCACTTCCTCAACAGCAAATTGATGGACTTGCTCCAGACAATAGGGTTGAGACATACGTTTTTGAAGCTGGACCAGTAGATCCTTCGGTGTCTGATATACCATTTAGATTAAGATACCCTCAGATATTACAGAATTTAAACGGAGCAAACAGAGACGCTGCGGCAGCCAACTTGTCGAATGGCGATTTAATAATAAGTAAATTATTTTGGGACGTTAACTAGACTTTCCTAATTTACACCTAAAAAGCCACTCATGTTATGAGTGGCTTTTTTTTATATATCATTCATATACTAGGGCTATAATTCTAATTGAAAAGTAACACATTTTGACTGTGTTAAAAACATAATAAATATTCAACATTTTTTCAATTTTACTAACGAATCAACACAATCACACAAACACCTGTATATGTGACGATTAAGACCTAAAATCTCAATAATAAATCAATAAAAAGCCGTTTCCCAAACATTTACACCTCAAATTTCGTTAAAGAAATATTAATTTTTATATATAAAATGTTATTTTAGCCTCGGCTAATTCAAATAATTTATAAAAATGAAAACAAAGTTTAGTGGAATTTTAACGCTATTACTAGCGTTTGTAGTGCAAGTTTCCTTTGCACAGACAACAGTTTCCGGAACTGTTACCGAAGAAAATGGTCCTTTGCCTGGTGCAAATGTCATTATTAAGGGAACATCAACCGGAACCCAAACAGATTTTGATGGTAACTACTCAATTCAAGCAAGTGCAACAGATGTACTTGTTTTTAGTTTTGTAGGTTTTACTACAAAAGAAGTTACAGTAGGTGGTCAAACAACTATCAATGTAGGTTTGGCTGCAGACAATGCACTTGAAGAAGTGATTGTAACTGCACAAGGAATTAAAAGAGAAAAGAAAGCTCTTGGTTATGCCGTAAGTGAGATTGCATCTGAAGCAATTCAAGAGAATCCAGCTTCTGACGTTGCTCGTGTACTCTCAGGAAAAGCATCAGGAGTTCAAATTACATCTCAAAGTGGAATTGCAGGATCTGCAACTAACGTTATTATACGTGGTTTATCTTCTTTTAGTCAAAGTAACCAAGCTCTCTTTATTGTAGATGGAGTTCCTTTTGATAGTTCAACTAACTCTAATGGTGGTTTTACTGATGGAAACAATGGTTCTTCAAGATTTTTAGATCTTGATCCAAATAATATTGAAAGTGTGAACGTTCTTAAAGGACTTGCCGCTTCTACATTGTATGGTTCTGCGGGTCGTAATGGTGTGATACTAATTACAACTAAAGGTGGATCTACATCTTCTTCAGAAAATCAAAAATCTTCGATAAATGTAACGCAGTCTGTATTTTTTACGGATATAGCATCTTTACCAGATTATCAAAATGAATATGGAGGTGGATTTGACCAGGCGTTTGGATGGTTCTTCTCAAACTGGGGACCTTCTTTTTCTCCAAATGGTCCAGCAGGATATTTAAATGATCCTTCTGGAAGTATAGATGAGAATGGAACTGTAGCACACCCTTACTCTACAGCTGCTTTTGCTGCAGACTTCCCTGAATTTGATGGTGCTCGCTATGAGTTTAGACCATATGATTCTGTTGAAAGATTTTTTAGAACTGGTGTTAATTCTACAACTAGCATTAATGCTAGAGGTGGTAATGGTGATGTAAACTACAATATGAATTATGGTCGTACAGAAGAAACTGGTTTTACACCTGGCAATAAACTTTCTCGTAATGCTATAAGCTTAGGAGGTAATGCAAAACTAAGTAACAACTTTAGAATTGCTGGAACTCTTAACTGGACAAGAACTAACTTCAAATCACCACCTGTTGCTGCATCAGGAGGATCTGGAGCACTAGGTAATGGTTCATCTATTTTTGGTGATGTATTTTATACGCCAAGAAACGTAGATATTCAAGGACTTCCATTTGAGGATCCTGTAACTGGTGCTTCAAGATACTACAGACAAAATAACTCTATACAACATCCTTTATGGACTGTAAAGAATGCAGTTTTCTCTCAAGAGACTAACCGTGCTTTTGGATCTGCAAATGTATTTTATGATCTATCAGATGATTTAGTATTAAACTATCGTTTTGGACTTGATACTTATTCTGAAAATAATGTCAATTCTCAAAACAAAGGAGGAGTTGGCGGAAGTACAGCTACTCAAAATGGTATTTACCAGACTTGGAACAACACTAATAACATTTATGACAATTTCTTAAGTTTATCAGGGAACTATGATCTAACTGATGACATTGGTTTTTCTTTCAACGTAGGTGGAACTTCTAAATTTGAAGAATTTATTCAAAATGGAGTATCAAGTTCAGGGCAGAATGTTTTTGGAGTGCTTGCACACTTTAACTTCAACACTTATAATCCTATTGAAGATTACCGTCAAAGAAATATCGTTGGTGTATTTGCGCAAACTTCATTTGACTACAAAAATTTATTATTTGTAGAACTTGCAGCTCGTACTGACTGGGTTTCTAACTTAGACGTTTCAAATAGAAATATCACATATCCATCTGCTAGTCTTTCTTTTATTCCTACACAAGCCTTCCCTGGACTAAAAGGTGATAACGGAAAAGGTTTAAATTATTTAAAACTTAGAGCTGGTTATGGTACATCTGCTGGATTTGCAACAGACTATCCGGTTGCTCAAACATTAGTTTTAGAGACACAGGCTTTCCAAAACTCTGATGGAGAGAATGTAGTAAGTAATACTACCTCTACGATATTAGGAAATCCGAATCTAAAGCCTGAGCGTGTAGATGAAATAGAAATTGGTCTTGAGACTAAATTTTTTGATAATCGAGTTACTCTTGACGTTTCTGCTTACACAAGAAGTACAGTGGATTTGATTGTTAATCAACCGCTAGATCCAGCGAGTGGATTCACAAGTACATCAACAAATATTGGAGAGATTCAAACAAAAGGTATTGAAGCTGACTTAGGAGTTAATATTTTCCGTGCAGCAGATGAAAATGGCTTTAGCTGGAACTCTAGCGTGAACTTTACAACAAATACAAGTGAAGTTAAGGACCTAGGTAACACAGATACTGAAGAAATTGTATTTGCAGGTTTCTCTAATCGTGGAAACGCCGCACGTGTAGGTGAAGTATTAGGAGTTATGGTAGGTAGTACAATTGCAAGAGATGATGCAGGAAACTTCATTGTTGACAGTCAAGGTAGTTACATTGAAAATACTGAAAACAGTATTATTGGTAACCCTCTTCCTGACTTTACAACTAACTTCATAAATTCTTTTAGTTATAAAAACTTCACACTAGGAGTACAAGTAAACTGGACTCAAGGTGGTGACATCTATACTGAGACTATTGCTGCTCTTCTAGGTCGTGGTTTAACAACAGATATTGGAGATCGTGAAAACACGTATATCCTTCCTGGTGTAAGGGAAGATGGAACAGTAAACAATATCCAAATCAACAACTCTGATTACTATTTTTCAAATTTATTTGATGCACCTGATGAAACTAAAGTCTATGATGCTACTGTAGTTAGATTACAAGAAGTTTCTTTTGGTTATTCTATTCCTCAGAAATTTTTGGAAAAGACTCCTTTCGGAAGTATTAGTATAACTGCAAGAGGTAATAACTTATGGTATAACGCACCTAATGTTCCTAAAGGAACTAATTTTGATCCTAATGTTGCAGGACTTGGTGTTGGTAACGGATCAGGGTTTGATTACTTGAATGGTCCAAGTGCTAAACAGTACGGTATCAGTGTAAATGCTTCTTTCTAAAAAAAATATTATGAAAAAACACACAATTAAATATAACATCTTCTTCATGTTATTGGCATTGGTAGGTTTTACATCATGTGAAACTATCGAGCTTGACTTAACAGAAGATCCTTTATCAGTTGGGCCAGACTCAGCAGACCCACAATTACTATTGAATCAAATTCAGATTGATTTTGCATTTTTTGCAGAAGCAAGTTCAGATTTAGGTTCTCAAGTAACACGTATAGATCATCTATTTGGTCGCCAATACTTATCAGTTTATGGACCAACATCATTTGATGCTCTTTGGAGTAGAGCGTATCGTGACATACTTGCCGATATTCGTATTATGAATCCTCTGGCTGAAGAAGCTGGGCTTTCTAAGAATGTTGGAATAGGACAATTTATAGAAGCATATACCATAGTCACTCTTGTTGATTTATTTGGTGATGTACCATATTCAGAAGCTATTGATGCAACTAATATTAATCCAGCGGCAGATGATGACGCTGAACTCTATGATAGAGCAATTGTTTTATTAGATAATGCTATTGCAAACTTTAGTACAGCCGCACCTGATCCTGATACTGATTTTTATTACGATAACAATTTTGATAATTGGATTAAGGCTGCTAATACGTTGAAAATGAAAATTTACTTATCAAGTAGATTAGTAAATACTGATGCTCCCGCTGCATTCAACGCAATAGTAACGTCAGGAAACTTTATTAGCGACAATTCAGAAGATCTACAATTTTCATTTGGATCAAATGAAGTATCTCCTGACACACGTCACCCAGATTATTCAGCTCAGTACACTGGACAAGGTGGTGGAGCTTACCAATCAAACTGGTTAATGAACCAAATGAACTCTTCTAATGACACTAGAATAAGATATTATTTCTACCGTCAAAATGCTATGACACCAGGAGCTGATGGAGAAGATCCTTCTCTTGAAACTTTGGCATGTTCTGCTACTCTTGCACCACCTCACTACGATGGGTTTACTTTCTGCTATTTGTCTGACGGATATTGGGGAAGAGATTCAGGAGATGATGGAGGTATTCCTCCAGATGGATTGCTAAGAACAGCTTACGGAGTTTATCCTGCTGGTGGTCAATTTGACGACGACACTTTTGGAAATATCGCTCAAGGTTCTGGTGGTGGTGGAGCTGGAATCCAGCCTATCTTACTTGCATCTTCTGTTGACTTTTATAGAGCAGAATTTGCACTTTTAAATGGACAATTAACGGACGCTAGTAACTTCGTTAGAAGTGCTATCACTAAATCAATTACAAAAGTTCAAACATTTGGAGATCTAGACGGCAGTGCCAATCTTGCTTCCTTTGCTCCAAGTGCTAGTGATAATGCTGCGTTTGTAAATGATATAGTTGCTTCATTTGACGCTAATAATGAAGAAGGTCGTTTCAACATATTAGGTGAGCAGTTTTTTGTTTCACTATTTGGAAATGGAATGGATGCTTACAATTTTTACCGTCGTACTGGGTTCCCTAGTACCCTTCAGCCTAATATCGAAGCAAATCCAGGAGCGTTTATACGTTCTATGTTGTACCCACAAAGTTATGCAGCTACTAACTCTAACGCACAGCAGAAACCTGATCAAACGGTACAGGTGTTTTGGGATACAAATCCTGCTTCAGGCTTCCCACTATCTAATTAAATAAAAACTTACAATGAAAAAAATAAATAGAATATTTCAAGCGTCATTGATAGGCTTGTTACTTTTCTCCTGTTCTGCAGATGATGTTGTAACTGACCAAATTCAAGGCGATGTAACAAACGGATCTTTCGCAAGAATTATTGAAGAGTTTGGAGTAGCATCTAACGCCACTTCAACATCAATAACATTTGATAAAGATGGAACTACAAATCCTTTTACACTATCTAGTACAGATGAAGCTATCGGAACTATTGAATCTGAAGTTTTTTCAATAGGATTAGAGTTAACAGATAACCAAGGAGGAGCATTAATAGAATCTCTAGACGTGTTTGTATCTTTTGAAGACCGTACTATCTTAGAAGGTGAAACTGAAGATTTTTCAACTACTGAAAGTTTTGTAAAATCAATTCCTGCATCTGAGTTTACTACTACTGTAAATGGCCTTCCTTTTGCACTAGTTACTCTCAATGAGACAGAACTATTCCCTGGAGTAGACCTAGTAACTGCAATTTCTAATGATCGCGCTATTATTCGTATGGCTCTTAATCTAACTGATGGTAGAACATTTAGTGTAGATGACACAAATGCTAACGTTGGTGGTATTGGAACTTTCTACAACTCGCCTTTTCAATTTTTTGTAGTTGTAGATTCATTAGTTGACATTGTATTATCAGATGCTTCACCTGCCTCTTTTAATGAGGTAAATGTAGGTGCTGGTGCTCCAAATACGGGGTATGCAGAAAATGTAGCAATCATTGATCCACTTATGCAATTTGATTCTGTAGATGTATTTTTGAAATTAGTTGATAATAGTACATTATTACCTACAGATAATGATATTTCTTTTACTGAAATATTACTTGAAACGGTACCTGCAGCTGATTTTACTGCAAATGCTGAAGGAAACCTAGCAAGAGAATTTGCTTATGATCTAGATACAATTTTGAATGGTGTTTCAATTGAAGATTTAAAAATCGGCGATACATTTGTAATTCGTTACAAATTGAATCTTGCTGATGGAAGTTCTTTATCTGCAAATAACGCACCTTTTGAAACAACTTTACCGGTTGTAGAATGTACAGCTCCACCGCTTGAGGACAACACTTATTTTACAGGTGATTACCAAATGGAGCAAACTGACGGGGTTGATCCTTTCTTCCCTAACTATGGACTGGCATTTGATTCTCAAGTAATAACTGTGACGAATCCAAACGGTGATAATGGAAGATTTTTCAACTTTTCATATTTTCCAACGGCATTTGGAAGTCCATATTTCATGGAATTAGATTTAATCTGTGACTTTATATTATTCAGCTCTGATATTGTACCTGGAAATGGAACTTTAGGATGTGGAGATGGATCAATCACTGCTACAGAAAATCCTGCTTTACCTACTACTTTTGATTTAAACGATGATAGTGTTATTATTCTTAATGTACTTGATTTTGCTAATGACGCTGGTTGTGGTACAGGATCTGCACCTGTTCAAGTTACTTTGACAAAGCTATAATCGATAGACAATTCTTTTGATTAATTTATTAATGCCGTCTACTTAACTGTAGACGGCATTTTTACTTAATAAAACCCCATCACGATTTCTCAAACACATTTAAAATGAACATCTTAAATTGTAAAGTGGCTTAATTCATTTAACTTGTAATTCTTAATATATTATACACATCCCTTGCTATACTACTCAAATTAGATCACTAAGTCCCAATAAAATGTATCGACTCAACTATATTTTCATTATAACAGCTCTTTTTGCAACCCATTATCTCACGTCACAAAATACAATAGGTACAGTTTTAAATACGCCACAAGCTTTAGATGGCTTAACGCTTATCACTCCAAACTCTAATGAAATTCCTAATTTCACCTATTTAATAAATAATTGTGGTGAAATAGTTAATCAATGGGAAAGTGATTTTAAAGGACAGGGCGCAGATATTATAACTACTACAGGAGATTTGTATAGAGGTGCATTTGACGACAATTCAACCTTAAACTATGCTGGAAATAACGGACGACTTGAACGTTACAATTGGGATGGTGACTTAACTTGGAGCCTTACATATTCTGAAGAAAACTTTAGCTTTCACCATGACTTTTATGTTCTGGATAACGGCAACATTCTTTTATTAGTTGCTGAGCGCAAAGGACTAGAAGCAGCCATAGATGCAGGGCGTGATCCGTCAACGCTTATTCAAGATGATTTATATACTGAAAAAATTATTGAAATAGAACCCATTAATGAAGACGACTTTAATATTGTTTGGGAATGGGACATATGGGATCATTTAATTCAAGACTTTGACTCTACAAAAGACAACTTTGGCGTGATTTCTGCTCATCCTGAGAGACTTAATATCAATTATACAGGTTTAAGCAATAACATAGCAGATTGGATTCACCTGAACTCAATTGACTACAACAAAGATCTTGATCAGATATTAATAAGCTCTAGATTTACAAGTGAGCTTTACATAATAGACCATTCTACAAATTCTACAGAGGCTAGTGGCAATTTTGGAGGTAATTCTAATAAGGGAGGAGGTTTCCTATATCGATGGGGAAACCCACAAGCCTATAATCAAGGAAATGAAGAAAATCAACAACTCTTTGGACAACATAGCGTTCATTGGACAAGAAGTACGAACGAAAATTTTGGGAAAATTCTTTTATTCAATAACGGATTAACACGAGGATATTCTAATGTAGTACTTATAGATACTCCGGACACAGATGACAATGGTAATTATACAATAATTCCAAATGAACCCTTTCTTCCATTAAACTCAAATATAGTATATGAGGCAAATCCAAAACAGGATTTCTTTGCACCATTCCTGTCCAGTGCATATGAACTAGAAAACGGAAATTTTTTAATTAATAATGGACCAATAGGAGAAACTTTTGAAGTAGATAGTCAGGGCCTTAAAGTTTGGAGTTATATATCCCCAATAACTGTAAGCAATGGCACATTATCTCAGGGAGATAGCCCACCAGGAATAAATGCTCGTTTTTTCAGAACTAGAAAATACACACTAGATTATGAAGGATTTGAAGGTAGAGATTTAACATCCTCCGGCTACTTAGAAAACAACCCACAGCCAGAAAACTGCAATACACTATCTACTCCTATGTTTAAAGATTCAATTAATTTGTCTAAGCTATACCCTAACCCTACCAGTAGCAGCTTTTTTATAGAAGGTTTTAATGAAATCTTATCTACACAAGTATATAATTTACAAGGGAGATTAATCATTTCTTCAAATAAAAATCAACTAGATCTCACAAACTATGCGGACGGAATTTATATAGTCTTTATTACAACGTCTAACCAAACAGAACGCATTAAATTAATAAAAAAATAATACCACATTATCTTTAATGATTATAAATTATTGATATCCAATGTTTTGAATTTATTAGGCACAATTATTGATTACTTTATTCACTCATTAATACAACTCATCATGAAAATTATCATTTTATCCGCTTCTATTTTATTTTTAGGTTTATCTAGTAGTAAAGCAGTTTCACAAATCGTTACTTCTAAAACACAAACCGGATTTTCTGCTCAAGCTAGACAATATAACACACTACAAATCCAGCGCATTATTGCATCTGCAAATGAGTTTCCCGATTTAAAAGAAATAAAAGGATCTCCATACTACACTGAAAATTTTGTTATGAGCAATATTTCTTTAGATAATAAAATTCTCGATAGAGAATTGACAAGATATAATGCCTATGCAGATGAAATGGAAATACCTGGTCCTGGTGAGGAAACACTTGCTATCCTAAAATTTGAAGGTCAAACTATTTCAACTCCAGAGGTGAAATTTACCTGTCGAAAAAAAACAGGTAATAATCTTGGATATTATATCCTACACGGGCTAGTAGATGATGTCGAAATTTTAGAATCAATTGAAATAGTCTACGACCAGGGTCGCAAAGCGCAAACAAGTCTAGAAAGAGAAGTGCCAGCCTCATTCAAAGAGAGGAATAAATATTTTCTATTTGATACTAAAACTAATAAAATGACAGAGATTAAATTGTCTTCTAAAAGAAAACTTAGTAACGAACTCCAAAAAATAAGACCAGAATGGAAAGAATCCTTAACCACGTATAATAACAAAATTAAAACTCCCTCAGACTTACTACAAGCACTAAATGGGAGATAACTATAATAATTATAAAGACTAGTAAGCAAACTTAACTAAGTCCAGTGAGCACTAATTCATTGGACTTTATTTATTAAATTGTATTTATTATTATTGAATTAAAATCAATTAGTGAAAGTTTAATCTACTCAAGAATATAAATGTTTAAACATTATAAAAAATTAAATATATCATTACTCACTTTATTAATGATCACAACCTTGTTTATTTCATGTAAGAATGAAAAAACAGCTACAGATGTAAACACCAATCCTAAAAAATTATTTAACCAATTAGTCGACAATTATGGAGGCTCTAAATTTTGGACTAGCACCTCTACCTTCAATTATGGAGATATTTACTACTCGGCTCTACGTAATAATAATATTTTAGAATCATCTATGTCAATTAATGGTGATGGTAAAAATTATTTAGCTACTTACAAAAACGGATTTAGTGAATATTTTATCGATTCTATTCCTCAAAATGACAACAATTATAAAAGTATCTTCATAGACTCAAAACTTGATGCATTCATTTATCTTCTATCGATACCTCATTCATTAAGTGGTACTGACGTAGCTCTTAACAATAAAGAAAACGTTTTGATAAAAGGAAAAAGTTATAACGTTTTACATGCTAAATATAAAGTAGACCCAAATCAAACTGGTGATGAGTTCTATCTATATATTGACACTGATGAATTAAAAATAAAATTTATAGCATTCCACTATAAGCTTTCTGGAACAATGAACAAGTTTAGAGCATATGACAATTTCAGAATTGAAAATGGAATTGTTTTTACTGATTATGATGATTACATCTCGTCATCACTAGAAACACCTCTAGAAGAATTCTACAAATTGTTTAATGAAGATAAATTAAAATTAAAAGATAGTGTTGCTCTTACGAATATAGAAGTGACTCCTACAGAACTTTAATCAAAAAATGATTATTTAAAACTATCTTTGCGCTATGCAAAAAGACCTACAAATCTTTGGTACTCGTGCCATCATAGAAGCTATACAAGCTGGTAAAGAAATAGATAAAGTTTTTCTTCAAAAAGGACTTCATAATCCTTTGTTGAGTGAACTCAATACACTCATCAAAAAAAATGGTGTACAAACTTCACATGTACCTATTGAAAAACTAAACAAACTAACGCAACAAAACCACCAAGGAGCAATTGCCGTAGTAAGCGCAATCTCATTTTATGATTTTGAAGAACTTGTAAATGCTGTTGTAGAAACTGAAGCTGCTCCCCTATTCATATTGTTAGATCAATTATCTGATGTAAGAAATTTTGGTGCCATCATACGTACTGCAGAGTGTACAGGTGTGCATGGTATTATCATCCCTAAAAAAGGTGGCGCGCCGGTAAATGGTGTTGCTATAAAAACTTCGGCAGGAGCTGCATTTAATATTCCTATTGCAAAGGTTGACCACATCAAAGATGCTATTTATTACCTACAAGGATCTGGTGTACAAGTAGTGGCTGCGACTGAAAAAACTGATACTACTTTATTTGAAACAGACTTTACACCACCTACGGCTATAGTAATGGGGCGTGAAGACAGTGGGGTATCCCCTGGCGTTCTCAAAATTGTAGACAAACAGGCAAAACTCCCTCTTAAGGGCTCTATTGCTTCATTAAATGTTTCGGTAGCCTGTGGTGCCTTTCTTTATGAAATAGTTAGACAACGCTCATAAATCACCTTTTTCAGGTGTTTTAGGTTCTTTATACTCATAACTTATCACAATAGTTTCCGTTTCCTCATCTTGTTCAATTTCTGGAGGTAGCTCAAAAAAGTTTCCGTTTTCATCAAACTGCTGCATGAATGGATCTTCATCTGACACATAATCTGGTTTTTCCCAATTGTATGTGAGTGGTTTTGGTACGCTTTCGCGAAAGCATAACGCAAGCAATCCTCCAGCTATAAATCCAGATAAATGTCCTTCCCAAGATATAGTCTCACTAGTGGGTAGCGTTCCCCATATGAGACTACCATATAGAAAGACAACTATTAAGGAAAGTGCAATAAGCCGAAAATGCTTTGCTAGAATCCCTTTAAAAAAGAGAAAAGAAACTAGCGCATATATAACGCCGCTCATACCTATGTGATAGGAAACTCTTCCAATCATCCAAGTACCTGCACCGCTTAAGAGTATTAGAAGCGCCAAAACACGCCAAGATATTTTCCTATAAAAATAAAACAAGGCGGCACTAAGTACAAGTAATGGCACGGTGTTGTGCCATAAGTGTTTAATTCCAGAATGAATAAATGGTGAGAAAATCACACCTCTTATTCCCGATACAGTACGCGGTTTAACACCCCATCTTGTGAAGTCTAAGCCGAACTTTATTTCTACCCAAAATATAATCCACATCACGAGCACAAATAACAATGGGTACACTACTACCCCGTTATAAAACTTAAAATAATCTGCTTCTTTGTTCATAATTATGTGATTATCTCTTTAACTACAAATTAACGCCCACAGATGAAGTAGATGTAATATTGTCACGAAAGACCTCGTCAAAATAGCTATTTTTGTAACATGAATACTCCTCTTGCAGAAAGGTTACGCCCTAAAAAATTAGAAGATTACCTCAGCCAGCAACACCTTGTAGGTCCTAATGGATCATTACAGCAGGCATTAAAAGCAGGTATTATTCCGTCGCTTATTTTATGGGGGCCTCCAGGCATAGGGAAGACAACCCTCGCCACTATTATCTCTGAAGAGTCTAACAGACCTTTCTACACATTGAGCGCAATAAACAGTGGCGTAAAAGATATACGCGACGTTATTGACAAGGCAAAACAAAGTGGAGGACTTTTTACTCAGAAAAATCCTATTCTTTTTATAGACGAGATTCATAGATTTTCAAAATCTCAACAAGACTCACTACTAGGCGCAGTAGAGCGTGGTTGGGTCACATTAATAGGCGCTACTACAGAAAATCCAAGTTTTGAGGTTATTCCCGCACTGCTATCCCGTTGTCAAGTATATATTCTAAAACCTTTTGACAAGAAAGATTTAGAATTACTACTTAATAGAGCAATTACAGAAGATAGCATTCTCAAGAAGAAAGATATCACACTTAAAGAAACGGAAGCACTACTATTCTTAAGTGGTGGAGATGCTCGTAAATTGCTCAATATATTTGAACTTATAGTAACTACAGAGCCTCAAAAGGAGGTAATTGTTACTAATGATATGGTCCAATCTAAGGTGCAACAGAATATTGTACGTTATGACAAGACTGGAGAGCAGCATTACGACATAATTTCTGCTTTTATAAAATCAATACGAGGAAGTGATCCTAATGCGGCAGTTTATTGGCTTGCCCGTATGATAGAAGGTGGAGAAGATGTTAAATTTATTGCTCGCCGTCTTATTATTGCAGCTTCTGAAGATATTGGTAATGCAAACCCTACGGCACTGGTAATTGCTAATAATTGTTTTCAAGCAGTAACTACAATCGGGTATCCAGAAGCACGAATTATACTCAGTCAGTGCGTGACTTACCTTGCCACCTCACCAAAAAGTAATGCCTCATACCTTGCAATTGGAAAAGCGCAACAGCTAGTAAAACAAACAGGAGACCTATCTGTGCCACTCCCGTTACGCAATGCTCCTACCAAATTAATGAAAGAAATAGGGTATGGTGATGATTATAAGTATTCACACGACTTCCCAGGTAGTTTTGTAAAGCAAGAATTTATGCCACCCGAAATAAGTGGAACCAGATTTTATGAACCTACTAATAATGCAAGAGAAAAAGCTTTACGCGAAAGCTTAAAAGAAAAATGGGGTTCTAAATATGGATATTAAAATTATCCTACTTTTTTATAAAGATCATTTCAATAGGATCAGCAATTCCTTTTATTACTCGCTCTATAATAAGGCGTCCTTCCTTTAAATACCCCTTACCACTAAATTGCGTTGTTTTTACTTGAAAAGAAGCGCCTACATTTACATTAGTCACCTCACCTATTTTTTGAGAATTTTCAAAAAACTGAATAGATGAACCAGCGGTTAGTACCTCATAAGCGCCATCTGTACTCACATAAGATTGTACCGCTAACACAACATTTTTGGCAAGTGACTCATTCCCTACTTGCTCTTGACTAGAAGCAGTAGACTTAACTATATTCTCTACCTTAGGTGTATTATCTACTGTAGATATCTCAATTTTTTCTGTGATAGTAGGTTTTTCTTCAACCACCACAGTGTTATTTTCTTGATACGCATAATTAAGCTCTTCAATAGATTCAAAAGCTCTTCTCAATGCTTGATGATAACTTTTCTTATACTCTTTAAGCTTACTAGAACCTTCTTCTGAAATAAAGACTACAGCATCATTACAATCTAATAATTTCACTTGCAATTTGGTCCTAAGCATTCCTGAAGATTCTGTAACATCAGCATAGAGTACATTACAACCATTACGCGTATAATCTAAAGGAAGGTCATCACTTTTTGTGACATAAGCCTTAAAACCGTATTTATTGAAAAGAAATGTAGTTAAGCTATTCATTTGATATTGATCTTTTTCTTTTAAGAAATCAAATTTCTCTGGTACAATGACGTATTTGTAATCATTAACAGATTGAGATATTAATGAAGACCCTATAAACACAGTAAATAATAAGCTAAGTAATAATTTCATTTTGGGATTATTTGTTATTGAAGACTAGCTGCATTCCAAGCTGCAAACTAGCGCCTCTAGCTTTTGCTAGATTTGTATATTCTAATAAATTATCTGCAGCAAGATAAAGATTAAATTTATCAATTTTTGCACTCATTAGAAGTCCTATGTTTCTACTCGAACGTTTGTCGTAAGTATATGTAACTCGCGATAGCAACTTATTGCCCCACTGTTTTTCATAGTAACCTGTTAAGGCTGTTTGAAAACCTCTAGGCCTTTTTATGCTATATAAATGAGCACCTACTCTATTGTTGTAACTCCTTTTTAATTTTGATATACAATTACAAGCCTCTCCCCTATCCTCACCAAAGGAATACTGTACAGAGCCGTTTATTTTTAAGGGACGCCAACTTGTATAAGGATTAGACAGGCTATCTTCAAGGATAACCGCATCCTCAAACTCATCTTCTAGCTCCTGCCAGTATGAAGTTGTCTCGACTCCTTGGATAGCGCCTGGAAATTCTAGCTCAATACCGCTCGTGTCGTAATCTCCTGTCGCACTAAAATTTCTAACATCTCCCTTATGATTAATAAAACCTATATCTATAAGACTTCCTGTAAGCAGCCATTGATCATTAAGAAAATGTGTAAATCCTAGATCTATGCCAAATCCAACATTATCACTTAGGAAAGCATTACTAGCAATTTCACCAACATCAGTAGACTCCTCATCATCAAATAATGATGCAATTCCAGACGTGTTAACTCCTAATTTTGCGTTACGAAGTTGATGACTATAAAAATTGGGCCCTTCCGGCGTACTTCTAGTGACAAAGGTTCCAGTGTTATCTATGCTATTTACATTTGCTACGCTCATGTAAACTTTAGCTCTTATTCCTAATTGCCAAGAGTCATTTACTTCTTTCTGTAATCCAAAGTGATAAACAGAGAGTGACTCTGCTGTAAATGAAAGATCAGAAAAGTTAAACGCTCTATCAATATAGTCTGCATTACCTCTATAGGCTAGCACTGCGATGTCTTTAGGGAAATAGATAAGAGCATCTATCTCATGATACAAACCTCCAGAGTAATAAATCTCAGACTTTCTGGATCTCCAACCAAAAGATAAAATCTCTAGCTGCTGATTTAAGCTAAAATAATCCTTATTATCAAGCTCAGCGATGGCAATATCGATAGAGGTATTAATATCACTATCTGACCTAAAGAGGTCATAAGCACTTACTCCAGATGAGCCTACCTCAACAGAAAACCCTGATAAAAGTGGAATACCTATATGCTTATCAAAATTAATAACACTAGCAGGGTTACTTAGTAGTGACTGAGGTAACTCTTGCACATTATACAGAAGTTGTCTGTTTTGTGCTGATAAAGTACTTAGTGATACTAGAAAGATTATAATAGCTAGTACACGCATATTAAAGGTCTGAAAGTTCTAATGAATAGACTGCTTTACTCTGCAGGGTTAAAACTCCCTCATTTACAATCCCATTTGTGAATAATGTCACTTCATTTACTAGCTGTATGGAATTCCTAATAGCCTCTATATCTTCTTCAGAAAGAATCACTTGATATCTTGTAGTAGCTACCTCCCCATTTTGTGATGCGTTTATAGGAAAGCTCACTTCATATTGAATAACTCCAGCGTCATCTAAAAACAAAGATCTATTTATAAGAGCACTATTAAATGTATTATCAGAACGATATGTGAGCTCTATTTCTTTTAAATTTTCTTGAACAACATTATCATCAAGAAACTCGAGTCTAGTTGTATCTCGCACAACTAATTGAGCAGTATTTGTATTTGCAGTTTCAAAATCTGAAGCACTAAGAGTAAAGAAAACAAGATCTGCATCAATTCTTGGAGTAAGAACAACCTCATCAATACGATCCAAATCTATATCACTTACACAAGAAGTAACTACTAATAGCTGAAGCAGTAATACAATAACAAAATTTATCCGTCTATAATACCCCATATATGATACGTATTGTGTCTTGAATGATTAAAACGGTTATTATTCATTTATTATTGCTATAAATGATCTCTAAGCTGCATGATACTCTTGACTTCTTTTATTCCTTGCGGTAATGCTAGTTTGTGGTAATTAAAGCAGATAGCATCCATCCCTACATTTATAGCACCCACTATATCTGCTTCATAAGTATCACCTATCATAATACTAGTACTGGCGGCTGCGCCTGCTTTTTCCATAGCTACATGAAAAATTTTAGGGTTTGGCTTTTTTACATTGGCAGACTCACTAGTGGTCATGGTTTTAAAATAAGGTGCTAGTCCTGACTTTTCCATTTTAGTAGTTTGCACCTCTTGAAAGCCATTTGTAATAATGTGCATCTTATAATTAGGCGCTAGATAATCTAGTACTTCTATGGTACCATCAAATAGAAAGTTATTCTCTGGTAAGTGATTGATGTAATCATCAGAGAGTCTATCAATAATATCATCTGTTACAGAGATCCCCATTTTATCAAAGGTCTTTTTGAACCTTCCATAGCGTAGCTGTGCTTTGGTAATACGTTCTTCTCGATACCATTTCCATTGCTGGAAATTTATAGGACTATAAACTTCTAAGAACTCGTCGTAATTAATAGAAAGATTGTTGAGTTCAAAAATTTTGGCGAAAGCCAAACCACTATTACGGTCAAAATCCCATAAGGTGTGATCTAGGTCAAAAAATATATCTGTAATATTAGCCATCTGCTAGTAAGTGTCTAAAGAGTTTTTTACTGTAAATATCATCAAAGGAATCATTAGAAAAAGAGATTCTAAATACTCCTCCTATGTTTTTAAGGCGATCTTGTAATTCTTTGAGAAGTACAAAATCTATGGTGTGATTTTTATAATTTATGATGGCGTCAGACTGCATACATACTGGATTTATCACTAATGGCGTCTGTATCTCATAATCGAGATCGTAATACAAGAATGATTGCGATGTACCTGCTCTAAAGCCTATAATTCCATCATAGCCCATGGTGAAATCTTCTTGAATCTCTTGATCTAAAGCATCACGATATACGTGAGGCAAATTCAATTTAAAATTTGAGATATGTATACTACGCAATGGTCTGTGCTCTATTTCTTCTAGACGTTTACGTTCTAAACCTAAAGAAATCTTGTCACGTGCTGCCTGTGGTGAAACCAGCAAACCTACTTTGCAATAGTCTCCCACCATTTTTATGGTGCTTTGAAAACTGCGCTTAGAATGCTTTATATTCTTCCCATCCTTACCATAATCTCCTACTTGAAAAAAAACCTGAAAGAGACACTTCTCATTTTTCTGAACATTTGTAAGCCACCCAAAGGTGTCATAAGGATCTTTACGAGCGCCTACTAACACTTGGGTTCGTTTTAAAATTTCGCGCAAGCGTAATTTACTTATATCTCGCATATAACCTCCCAGCATGCGCAACACACCTAGCTTCCTATATTTGAAAGCCTGAGGCACTGTAACCATCATATGTGTATGGTAGCTGCTGTCCTTTAAATCAATTGCCGGAAAACTATTTACTAGTAACGCTGCAAAGCGATGTATCCAGATATCAATGACTGGCTGCTGTAAAAAACCATGTATTCCCGCCAGACTCTCTGAGGCAGGAAAGCGTCCTAACTCATCTTTTACATGTGGTAAATACTCTTCATATCTACTTAACAAGTAAAATGTTGCTGCAAAAATATCATAAGGAATCTCTGTAGTGGCTTCTCTTATTTGGAAAAAGCACGGAACTCCATCCCAGTCTTGCACACTTACATCCATAGAGAGCACTCCTTGATCAAAGAGCAAGTCTGTACTTCTTATGTGAAGTTCGTTACCTAATTTTTTATTGGTATATGAAAGTTTAGGTCCCTCGTGAGCAATAAAAGCTTCTAGCTTACTAGTAAATTGCACTGGCACCCCAAGAATACGTGTACATATATGCTTGAATGTATATGAAACACGAGGTGTAATTTTATGCGTATAAACGAGTAACATGAGGCGGGCAGTGATTATAGAATGCCGTCATCGGCAAAGCTAAAATACTGCTTTTCGGTCACAATAATATGGTCTAAGACTTGGATATCTAGACTCTGTGCAGCCGTTTTAAGTTTGGCAGTAAGTAGCTTATCTGCCTGTGATGGTTTCAATGTTCCAGAAGGGTGATTATGTCCTAAAATCATTCCTACAGCACTGAGCTCAATAGCTGTTTTCATGACTAATCTCACATCTACTAACGTTCCCGTAAGTCCGCCTTTACTCACTTGCTCTTTGCGTAGTACCTTGTTAGAATTATTTAAAAAAAGTACCCAGAATTCCTCATGCCCTAGCTCTCCTATTATTGGTTGTAAAATTTGATAAGCATCTTTTGAGGAAGAAATACGCTTTCGCGAAAGCGTCTCTCCACCACTTCTCCTTCTCCCTAGTTCTAGTGCAGCAGCAATAGTAACTGCCTTTGCCTCTCCTATTCCCTTAAATTTCATTAAATCTTTTACCGAAAATTTACCCAGCTCTGAAAGATTATTCTCGGCCTGTGAGAGAATACGTTTACTGAGTGCGACTGCGCTTTCTTCTCTAGAACCAGAACTTATCAAAATAGCGATTAACTCTGCATCAGACAACACTGACCGCCCTTTAATCATTAGTTTTTCTCGTGGTCTATCATCTTCAGACCAATTTTTTATAGAAATATAGGAAGCAGCGTCTGTGGATGTTTTTATAGCCATAAGCCTTAAATATAATGCTTTAGTCTGAATATCTGCATCTTAGCAAAAAATCGGGGTAAATTAAATTACAAGTACCACGTTAACAAAAAGGACACGTGATATTACAGCTGCACTATATTATTTACAAGCTGTTTTCCAATTTGAGAATATGAAGAATGAGAAAATGCTACATTTACAATTCATTATAAAAAGCGACGAATGTCTGAAATCATCACTTCCATTTTCTTCATTTTTGCAGTGATCGACCCTATAGGATCTATCCCTGTATATCTAGAAGCTACAAAAGAATTTGATTTACGTCACAAAAAGAAAATTGCTATTAGAGCTTCTGTGATAGCATTTTTAATACTCTTATTTTTTATTGTGATAGGGCAACTCATTCTTGAGGGTATGTCTGTTTCCTTAAATGCCTTCCAGATCTCTGGAGGTGTAATACTATTTCTATTTGCGCTGACTATGATTTTTGGCGATGGCAAACCAGAAGAAGAAAAGAGTAAAATCACAGATTATAAACATGTGACCATTTTCCCTATTGCTATACCATCTATTGCTTCACCTGGAGCAATTATGGCAGTGGTTTTAATGACAGATAATCACATTTACTCCATACAAGAGCAGTTTATAGCTACAGCGCTCGTGCTATTTGTGATAGGACTTACTTGCTTGATTTTACTTGGAGCAAATAAACTTCAAGAGCGCATAGGCAACTATGGGATTACAGTTATTAGTAAAATAATGGGACTCATCTTAGCCGCATATGCTGTACAAAGTATCTTGAGCGGGATAAGCTCTTATTTTGGAACCGCTACGGCTTAAAGTTTAATTAGAGTACCTCACAATAACGATCATTATGTTTTTAATAGATAAGCCATTTGCTTCAGATTTTCTTATTGCCACTATAAAGGAAAATAACTACCCTATTATTGCAACTCCAGTTGCGATGTCTATCATACAAGATGACACACTTAACTGGATTGATGAGCAGGATGCTATAACTATCTATAACGATAATCCAGAAACGACGCTATACTCTAACTCAGAAAACGCGCTGGTATGGATAGAACAGCACCTGGGAGATAGTCAGCTTGCTCGCCAGATAAATATCTTGAAAGATAAAGTCCAGTTCAGAGAACTTACAAAAAGCTTGTTTCCAGACTTTTATTTCCAAAAGCTTTCTCTAACAGATGTGCATCTTCTAGATGCCGAAACATTGAAATTTCCTTTTGTTATAAAACCTAGTGTTGGCTTTTTCAGTATAGGAGTTCATATTATTCAAGATCAATATGATTGGGAACAGGCAAAGAAGGAATTGCACCCAGAGAAGCTCAAAAGCATCTTTCCTAAAAATGTGCTGGACACCACATATTTCATTATTGAAGAATTTATTCAAGGAGAGGAATTTGCTATAGATTACTATCACAATGCAAATGGTGAGGTTGTAATCTTAAACATTTTACACCACCTATTCTCTTCTGGAAAGGACACTAGCGATCGCGTTTATTGCACCTCAAAAGATATTATCACCACACATAGTACTGCCATACATGAATTTCTAAACGCATTAGGACAAGAATTACAACTTAAGAATTTTCCTGCGCATGCAGAGATACGCATAGATGCTTCTGGAAAAATCACACCTATTGAGATTAATCCGCTGCGTTTTGGTGGATTTTGTACTACGGGTGATTCACTTGGTGTTACCGTAGATTTTAATTCCTATGTATGCTTTCGCGAAAGCAAAAAACCTAACTGGGACCAGATATTTAAAAGCAAGGAAGATAAAGTCTTTAGCATAATTATACTCGATAATAGCACGGGTATCCCTGCCGAAAGCATCAAAAGTTTTGACTACAAAAAGATAGCTACAAAGTTTGAAAAACCAGTATTAGTAAGACCACTAGATATACATAGCTATCCTGTATTTGGATTTATTTTTACAGAGACAAGCCCTGGTAATGAGCGCGAACTCACAGATATCTTAACTTCTGATTTAAAGGAATACGTTACTACATAATCTCAACAAGGTTTCTTGAATTTTATAATAAGCCTAACACTTTCTATTCGCTAGGCGTAAATAGCCGTACTATCTTTGCAAGGTTAAAGAAGTACCATACATTATAAAACTCATATCATGAATAAAACAATACTATCGCTGCTAGTTATATTTTCTATAATAAGCTGCAAGAACACTACAGAAACAAAAGAAGTACAAAAAACTCAAGAAAGCCCAGTAATCACTGAAGTAGCTTCATTTACAGGACAGCAGGTTACAGGCGTTACGGTAAGTAATGAGGGAAGAATATTTGCTAATTTCCCAAGATGGAGAAAAGGTGTTGAAAACTCTGTAGTTGAAGTATTAGAAAATAATGAGTCGGTAGCATTCCCTAACGAACAGTGGAATACATGGGAAGATGGAAAAGAAGTTAATGATACACTTTTTGTAGCGGTACAATCTGTAGTCGCTTTCAATAATGATTTATATGTAGTGGATACTCGTAATCCATTATTTGGTGGTGTGATTGACAACCCAAAAATCTTTGTATTTGATCTAACTACAAACTCATTAAAACGCACCTACACTATTACAGAAAGTAGCATCCATAAAGACTCATACATAAACGATGTGCGTATAGATGTAAAAAACAACAAAGCTTACTTTACAGACTCTGGACATGCAGGACTTGTAATTTTAGATCTTGAGTCTGGAGAATCTAAAAGAGTGCTTAATGAGCACACCTCAACACAAGCTGAAGTAAGCCAACTTACATTTCCTGATGGCAGTACTTGGGAGAACAAAGTACATTCTGATGGTATTGCATTAGACGTAAATAATGACATTTTATATTACCACGCACTAAGCGGTTATAGCTTATATGCTATCCCAACAGCAACTCTTATTAATGGCACACAAGAAGAGATAGAAAATAGCGTCTCTTTAGTCAAAAAGACGAGCGCACCAGACGGGATGATACTTGATGATGCTGGTAACCTTTTCTTCGCCGACTTAGAAAATAATAAGGTGATGAAAATGAATACTAACACTAAAGAAGTATCTACACTTATTGAAGGTAACCAAGTGCGCTGGGCAGATACCTTTAGTATTTACAAAGGTGATTTATACTACACCAACTCTAGAATTAATGAAATTACAGGTCCTCTAGGAGACATGAAATTTACTATTAATAAAGTGAGTATTGATTAAATAAAAGCCTTTCAATTTCACGCATTAAAAAACCGTTTTATCCTTTAAGATAAAGCGGTTTTTCTATTTAACAATTTACATATTCTTAATAAGCATCATCATGTACAAAAGCTACCGCTCTACCTGATGGATCATTCATATTTTTAAAAGCTTCATCCCATTCTAGTGCTGTAGGTGTACTACAAGCTACACTTGGCACAGAAGGCACACAGCGCGCTGCAGCATCACTTGGGAAGTGCTCTTCAAAAATAGTACGGTAGTAAAACTCTTCTTTGTTTTGAGGCGTATGGATAGGGAATCTATGATGAGCGTTCTCCATTTGGGTAGCACTCACAGCTTCATCTACTACTTCCTTAAGACTATCAATCCATGAATAACCTACACCGTCTGAGAACTGCTCTTTCTGTCTCCAGGCTACACTCTCTGGTAAATACTTTTCAAAGGCTTTACGCAAGATCCACTTTTCCATCTTACGCTCCTTAGTAATCATTTTATCTTGAGGGTTAAGACGCATAGCGACATCCATAAATTCTTTATCTAAGAAAGGAACACGTCCTTCTATTCCCCAGGCTGCAAGTGATTTATTTGCACGTAGACAGTCATACATGTGTAACTTATCTAGTTTACGCACAGTCTCCTCATGAAACTCTTTTGCATTTGGTGCTTTATGGAAGTATAGATATCCTCCAAAAATCTCATCTGCTCCTTCTCCTGAGAGTACCATTTTTACTCCCATAGATTTAATCACACGTGCCATTAAGTACATAGGCGTACTCGCTCTTATCGTAGTGATATCATATGTTTCTAGGTGATAGATTACATCACGTATAGCATCTAGTCCTTCTTGTATCGTAAACTCAATAGGGTGATGTACTGTCCCTATATGATCTGCTACCACCTGAGCAGCTGCTAGATCTGGAGAACCCTTGAGTCCTATACTAAAAGAGTGCAGCTGTGGCCACCATGCAGCTTGCTCATCACCAGATTCTATACGCTTTTCTGCATATAGCTTTGCAACTGCACTGGTGATTGAAGAATCTAAACCTCCAGAAAGTAATACCCCATAAGGCACATCACTCATAAGTTGGCGTTTTATAGATGCCGCAAGTGCATCGTGTAACTCTTCTATACTTGACTCGTTATCTTTTACGTTATCATATTCCATCCAGTCACGAGAGTACCAGCGTGTGAGCTCTCCTGTTACACTAGAGTAATAATGTCCTGGAGGAAATAATTCTATCTTAGAACAAACACCTTCTAGTGCCTTTAACTCAGAAGCTACATAAAAAGTCCCGTGCTGATCCCATCCCATATAGAGTGGAATAATTCCCATGTGATCACGGGCTACAAAATATTCATCTTTGGCTACGTCATATAACGCAAAGCCAAAAATCCCGTTGAGCTTGTCACAAAAGTCATGACCGTGTTCTTTATAAAGTGCGAGTATGATCTCACAATCTGATGCTGTTTGAAACTCGTAATCTCCAGTTAAGGTCTCACGTAATTCTTTATGGTTATATATCTCCCCATTTGCCGCAAGTACTAGACTCTTATCTTTTGAAAATAACGGTTGCTTTCCAGAAGCTGGATCTACTATAGACAGACGTTCGTGTGTCATGATGGCTTTATCATTATTAAAAACCCCATTCCAATCCGGTCCTCTGTGGCGGATTTTTTTTGACATTTCTAATAATTGAGGACGTAAATCTTCGGCTTTCTCCTTGAGATCAAAGGCACATACAATTCCACACATGATTTTATATATTTATTGTTATTGATAAGCCAAATATGCAATTATACTTCCTTTAATAAAACAATTATATCAATTACAGTTACATATTATAACTATAAATCTATTAAACGTATTAATATGAAGGTATACGCTTTCGCGAAAGCGTACTTCTAAAACATTTTGAAAGTTTTAGCACTTTTGTGAGACTTACAGCATAACTTTGAAGAAGCCTTGAGAGCTATTTCAAGACTAATTAACTCTTAAACACAATTACTATTATGAAAAAGTTTTTTATGACTGCTATGGTGGCACTAGCATTTGTTGCTGCACCATCTGTAACTGCACAAGATTTTAATGTAGATAAAAGCCCAATGGATCAAGCGGCTTTTCCATCTAATTACAAGGAATCAAATAAGCTAGTAAAAGTAACGTATAGCCGCCCTCAGCTTAAAGAGCGTGAGCTTTCAAAACTTGCTCCAGACGGTAAAGTATGGAGACTAGGTGCAAATGAAGCAGCAGAGATTACTCTTTACAAGGATATGAAACTAGGAACGACGCCAGTAAAAGCAGGAACGTACACAATGTATGCAATGCCTAATGGTGCTGAGTGGACCATCATTTTAAGCTCTGACCTTAATGTATGGGGATCTTACTTTTATAAAGAAGCAAATGATGTAGCTCGTATCACGGTACCAGTAACACAAGCAGATGAGTCTATTGAGTATTTTGGAATGGAATTCACACCTGTAGATCAAGGAGCTCACCTTCACATGGCGTGGGGTAATGCTCGTGTAGAAGTACCTTTCTACAACTAAGCATAAACTTTAGGCTTTAGGCTTTAGGCTTTAGGCTTTAGGCTTTAGGCTTTA
>TARA_R110002012_G_scaffold126811_1_pt1 | contig 37492 bp, 39 predicted proteins | sample TARA_R110002012 | Tara Oceans TARA_R110002012 (sample SAMEA4396515) | marine metagenome | biome: Westerlies Biome; feature: [DCM] deep chlorophyll maximum layer (ENVO:01000326); material: water (ENVO:00002006), including particulate matter (ENVO:01000060) such as... | depth 40 m
AGTTATGACAATCGCTTTGGCGCTGGTGGTGGATTGACAGTGAGATTTTAACGGTAATCAACAAAAAAGATCTTCGCACTAATTGAAATGCTATAAAATTCTAAAAAAAAGTACACTATCTCTACTCATATGAAAAATATACTCAACAACAAATTTGTCCTGATAGCCCTCACATTGGTGGTCGGACTGGCTATCGGTTGGCTGATCAAGCCTTCTTCGGCTCCAACAATTGAAACTGATGAACATGAACATGTCGAGTCTATAGCGGGTATCCCTATTACTTATACTTGTTCTATGCACCCTCAGATTCGCCAAAATGAACCTGGAGATTGTCCTATTTGCGGAATGGACCTAATTCCTTTGGATAATGACAACTCAGATGCTGACCCTATGGTGTTGACCATGTCGCCCACTGCAATGCAGTTAGCCGGAGTTCAATCAATGGTAGTTGGAAATGAAGATGCTAATAAGTCCATCCGTTTGAATGGTAAAATCCAGGCAGATGAACGTCAGAATTACACACAATCTGCTCATATCCCTGGCAGGATAGAGAATTTGTCAGTCAATTTTACCGGGGAATATGTCAAAAAAGGTCAGGTGTTGGGACAAATCTACTCACCGGAATTGGCTACAGCTCAGGAGGAGCTTTTTCAAGCAGAAAAGATTAAGGACACACAACCAGCACTTTTCAATTCAGCCAAAGAAAAACTCAAAAATTGGAAACTGACTGATACACAGATCCAGCAAATTCTTACTTCAGGGAAAGTGACCGAGCAACTACCAATTTTGGCTAATGTTTCTGGATACGTGACTGAGAAAATGGTGAATCTGGGTGACTATGTAAACCGTGGAGAACCTATCTATCAGATCGCTGATCTCAGCAAAGTTTGGGTGCTGTTTGATGTCTATGAGTCAGAATTACAATGGATTAAGAAAGGTGATCAGATTGAATTTACTGTGCAGTCACTTCCAGGAGAGACTTTCACAGGAAAACTAAGCTACATAGACCCCATGATCAACCCTCAGACCAGAGTTGCGAAAGCAAGGCTGGAAGTCAGCAATTCTAATCTGAAGTTCAAGCCTGAGATGTTTGTTTCCGGAAAAGTAGAAAGCAAAGGATCCTCAAAAGACAACAGTATAGTAGTACCAAAAACTGCGGTAATGTGGACAGGAACGAGATCTGTGGTTTATGTAAAAAACGTCACAGATCAAGCTGTCACTTTTAAACTTCGTGAAGTTACACTTGGAGCATCTTTAGGTTCAGCCTATGTCATTACTTCAGGAATAGAATCAGGAGAAGAAATCGCGGTAAATGGCACATTCAGTATTGATGCGGCAGCTCAGCTAGCGGGAAAACCAAGCATGATGTCTCCTGACGGAGGAGCGGCTATGACTGGGCATAATCATGGAGGCACCTCTGAAGTAAAAATGCAAGCAACCAGTCAAACCTCGGGAGGTTCTGTGGTATTATCTACTCAAGCTAAAAATGAGTTGAAACCAATTTTTGACAACTATTTCAAGCTAAAAAATGCCTTGACCAAGGACGACTTGGCTAGCGCCAAATCAACTGCATCAACTATGCTTGCTTCGGTGGAAAAAGTAAATATGTCTGAGTTCAAAGGCGATGCTCACATGGAATGGATGAAATACGAAACAAAAATCAAAGCTGTACTAGCTCAAATTAAGTCTCAAAAAGACTTAGCTGAAATCAGAAAATCATTCCTACTTATTTCAGATGAAATGCTTGGCATGGCAGAGAATTTCAAGCCTTTGTCCTCCAAAATATATGTGCAGCATTGTCCTATGGCCGATAATAACCGTGGTGCTGACTGGTTGAGTTTGGAGGAAAAAATAGTGAATCCATACTTTGGAGAAGCTATGCTTACCTGCGGAGAAGTCACTAAAACGATACAAAATTAATACGAAACAAAAACATTCAAACTTATGAAAATTAAAATATTAGCACTTGCCCTTGTTGCGGTGGCAGCCTGCAATCCAAAAGAAAAGGAAAACCATGACATGGATCATATGGAACATGAAATGGAAGCAGAATCTCATGAAATGCATGAGGAGAAGCCTGCGGAAGCACCTAAAAGTCCTAGAGCTACAGCTATGGCCATGACCGGTGGAAATCATATTCATATTGATTACAGTGCTCCTAGTGCAAGAGGTCGACAGATTTTCGGTGGGCTTGTGGCTTACGATGAAGTTTGGGTGACAGGTGCCCACAAGGCTACCAATATCAAATTTGACAAGGATGTGATCATAAATGGAGAAGCGATAAAGGCTGGTCAATATGGGCTTTTTACCATCCCTGGTAAAGATGAATGGTCAGTGATTCTAAATCAGGATTGGGACATGCATTTGGCGGACGATTACAAGGATGCAAATGACATTTTACGGATCAATGTTAAACCTGAGACTTTGAACGAAACTGTAGAAGCTCTAACTTTCGATGTGAAAGAAAAAGATACCAAAACAACCACTATAGCTATGTCTTGGGACAAAACCAAGATATCCTTTGACGTATTGAATGCCAATTAATGAGGAAGAATAATCAATATTACGCCCGTAAAATCCATCGGTTTTTGGGCGTATTTATAGGTATCCAATTTATATTCTGGACTATTTCCGGACTATATTTTAGCTGGACAGATATTGATGAAATTCATGGCGATCATTTCCGTACGGAACATATGATGCATGAAAATGCAAATGAACTCATCGATATCAATCAGCTGGATTCTACATTGATGATTGCTACTCTTGAACTAAGGTTTGTCAATCATAAACCCTACTACTGGGTGAATGAAAGCAAATTATTTGATGCTCAATCAGGAGAGCTTCACCCTGAGATATCTGAAGCTGAGGCCAGAGAAATCGCTCAGATTTATATCAAAGAAGATCTTCAAATCAGAGAAATGGAGTACCTGACCGAAGCTGGGGCACATCATGAATACCGAGGAACATCCCTCCCAGCATGGGCAGTGCATTTCGATCACCCAGAAAATCTAGTAGCTTATGTGGATACCAAGAGCGGGCAGTTCACTAAAGTCCGACATAGAGCTTGGCGCTGGTTTGACTTCCTCTGGATGTTTCACACCATGGATTATGCAGGGAGAGACAATTTCAACAACCTCCTATTACGCGTATTTTCCCTTGCCGGATTGGCGGCGGTAGGATCTGGATTCATCTTATTCTTTATGACCAGACAGAAAAAAAACAGAGCAAGAACAAATTCCTCCGCCACGTGAAAATAGTACCAGTATAATCAGAAAATGAATAAGTGAACCAAATAAATTAACTCAATTCAAAAAAAATAAGATGAAAACCAATTTTATCATTGATATTATTTGCCCGAATATCGCTATCACTTATCACATGGAGCGAAAACTGACTGAGCGCAATCCCGAAGAGCATGAACAAGTGTGAATGTAAGGTGAACAAAGAATTAGAAAATGTATCAAGTAGTACTCGCAGCGTACTAAAATATCAGGAATATTGCCCGCTTACTGGAGTTGTGCTTTTTCGCAATTCTTGGCTTAGGTCGAGAACATTTCATTTAAAAATTCTAAATTTTTATTATTTACCTAACTAACAAAAAGTGCCCCGCCCAATTTAGGTGTTTCCCGTTTTTACTAATCATCGAAAGTCTACATGAACGAGTTTTACGGCTAAAATTACGACAGAATCATATTTTATCTTTAAGTTGATTTGATAATTAACTGTTAAACAGCCATATATGTAACAGAAAGTATACCACTTGGTCTCCTAAGTATTTAGCTATTTTTTTCATATTAATTATAGATAATAGCAAGCTAAGACTTATTTAATTTTAGTCCACGCATAGTAAGTAGAGTTATTAGCAGCAGGATTATCCCGATAATCAGAAATGGCAAGGAGCTGCCATAAGAATAAATCCACATACCTAACAATGGCCCCAATACCTGGCCGATGCTATTGGTAGAGGTTTGAGTAGACAAATAAGTCCCTGTATTACTTTCATCAATAAATGAGATCGAGGCTATCAGGTTTGGTGTCACCATCGCCCCGCCTATAGCAAACATTATGATCATCGTGAATACATAGAAGTCAGTTGTTATCAGTGTGAAAATACCCATTGATAAAGCCGCCAGTAAAAACCCTGTAATCAGCTGCAGTCTCATGGGCAGGATATTTTCATCAAAACTGGCAAAGACGGGTTGTAAAACTGCCATGATCAAACCACAGAGCATAAACCCAAGACCAACTTGTGCAGTGTCAAAGACAAGGATATCTTTGGCGTACACGGAAAAAACAGTTTCAAATAGGGTGACGGCCAACTGTATCACTAACGAAAGTAGTAAGAGCCTTAAAAAGACTGGATTGGCCAGCATCGCCGCCATTTTGAGTTTACCTTGCGGGCTATTTGTGTACTGCTCCTTTGGTTTTTTGAGCCATAATACAACGACTACTAAAGCGACTATTCCCAACAATGCAACTACAAGGAAAGGAACACTGAACTTATCCAAAAGCAAGTGCCCAAATCTGGTATTAAAATGCAGATTGGTTTGAGCCAGAAAACCACCAATCATAGGACCGGCAATCACACCTGCACTAACAGCTACTCCTGACCAGGCCAGTATTTTTCTTCGTTGTTTAATACTAGTAAGGTCACTCAGGTAAGCATTGCTCACAGGTATGACAGAAGACGAAAATACCCCCCCTAAAATACGGGCTACATATAGCATGGCTAAAGAAGTTGACAGGCCCGTTAAAACCTGCATGATGACAAAGCCTAACAACCCCATAATAATCAGTACTTTGCGACCAAATCGGTCAGATAGCTTACCCCAAACAACCGCAAATAACAGTTGAAAAAACGGGTAGATACTGGTAAGGATGCCTATGTGATAGTTGATATCCTCATCAGCCACTACACCGGACTTTAGGGCAAGTCGTTCCGTATAGTAGGGTAAAACGGGTAGCAACACGCCATACCCACTCATCACTACAAAAATACTAAGCAAGATAATCGCTATCCTGCCAAGCATTTCCCGATTACCCATTACTTGTTACCTATCTTTTTCTTCAACAATTGAGCATTGATCGCAACAATGATGGTACTCAAACTCATAAATACAGCTCCCACTGCTGGCCCCAATACAAAGCCCGAAGAATAAAGCACCCCTGCCGCGAGAGGAATAGCAATGATATTGTATCCGGTAGCCCATATCAAGTTTTGGATCATTTTATTGTAAGTGGCTTTACCAAATAAAATCAGGTTGGCAATATCATGTGGATTGCTATTGACCAGAATAATATCAGCCGTTTCTGCTGCCACATCAGTACCTGAACCCACCGCGATACCTACGTTAGCTTGCGCAAGTGCCGGTGCATCATTTACTCCGTCACCTGTCATAGCGACAAACTCACCCTTGGCTTGTAACTCCTTTACAATCTCTACTTTCTGATGGGGTAGCACTTCTGAATAGTACCCATCTAATCCCAGTTTATCACTTACAGCTTTGGCAGTCTTCTCATTGTCCCCGGTCGCCATCAACACTTTTATGTTGTTCTTTTTAAATACTTTGATAGCTTCTGCTGACTCAGGTCTAATTTCATCCGCAAGGGCAATGTACCCTGCCAATTTGCCGTCAATTAAAACAAATACTACTGTTTCAGCGGCATCGCTATAAGCATCTTCAGGTATAGCTATTTTTTCATCTCTTAAATACCCAGGACTTACTACTTTGACTTTTTTACCTTCTACATTTGCTTCAACTCCTTTGCCCGTAATCGCATTGAAATTGTCAAGCTTAGGTATTGCCACATTATCTTCCTTTACCTTTTTAATAATCCCGACCGCAATGGGATGCTCGGAACTTAGCTCTAGGGCGCTGGCCAGTCGTAATACTTCCTCTGAACTATACTGTTTATCAACTGATTCAATACGTGTTACTCCAAAATCCCCTTTGGTCAATGTTCCTGTTTTATCAAAGAGTAAAACTGAGATCTTACGTGATTCTTCAAAAGCCGTTCGGTTCCGAATTAATAAACCGTTCTGCGCAGATACAGCAGTAGATATAGCTACTACTAATGGAATAGCCAATCCTAATGCATGTGGACAGGCAATAACCATTACAGTTACCATTCTCTCCAAGGCATACACAAATGGGAATCCTAAAAATAACCAGACGGCTAGTGTGCCAAAGCCTATCGCCAATGCTATATAGGTAAGCCATTTAGCCGCACGGTCTGAGAGATTCTGCATTTTGGACTTAGACTTTTGGGCTTCCTGCACCAGAGTGATCACCTTATTGAGGTAGCTGTCTTTGCCCGTATGCTCTACCTTTACTTTGAGTGAGCCGTTCCCATTGAGTGAGCCACCAATCACTTTATTTTCCAATCCTTTTTTCACAGGTTTTGATTCGCCTGTTAGCATGGATTCGTTCAGATAGCTTTCCCCTTCTACTATAATTCCATCAGCAGGGACTTTTTCCCCTGGTTTGATGAGGATAATATCATCTTTCTTTAAGTCTTCTAATTTCACATCTTCTACACTATCCCCTTTCACTCGATGTGCTTCTGAGGGCATCATACTTACCAGAAGTTGCAAGGCTTTTGAAGCGCCAAGCACGGACTTCATTTCTAACCAATGGCCTAATAACATAATAGCAATTAGGGTGGCAAGTTCCCAGAAGAAGTCCTGTCCAGCAAGTCCAAATACGGTTGCCGAACTGTAAAAATAGGCTACACTGATGGCCATCGAGATAAGGGTCATCATTCCGGGAGCGCCTTGTTGCAGTTCTTCTTTCAACCCCTTTAAAAAAGGCCAGCCACCATAAAAATAAACTATGGTAGAAAGACCGAAAAGGATGTAAGGATTGCCGGGTAATAACCATTCATAACCCAACAGACCTTGGATCATAGGAGAAAAAACCAAGATGGGGATAGTGAGGATAACCGTGATCCAAAAGCGTTTTTTAAAATCTTCAATCATCATTTTATGGTGATCGTGCCCCGCCATCCCCATCGACACATTACCATGGTCATGTTTCATTTTACTATGATCCTTTTTGGAATCATCGTTTTGACCATTGCTTATTTTAGAATGACCCATCTTGGAGTGTTCCATTTCATTGTGCTTATTATGTTCATTATTTTCCATATCTATTCCTCGTTTTGGTTAGGGTATTTCAGATTAAGTTTTTCAAGCTGCTCGGTTAAAATTTTCGCCGCAGTATAATTACGATACCAACGCTTATCTGAAGGGATGATATACCAGGGCAAGTGATCACATGCATTAAGTAGGGTATCGTAAGCCTTCCGGAAATCATCCCATTGGTTGGGTACCAGTTCATCTTCTTTCGTATACTTCCAGCGTTTGTGTGGTTTCGTTTTACGCTCTTCAATACGCTCTATCTGCTCATCAGCAGATATATGTAAGTAGTATTTCAAGATCAAAGTATTATTGGCTAGAAGGTGATGTTCCAATTCATTGATCAAATTGATGCGGTGATCCAATACATCGCCTGATAGACTTTTATTGACGGAAGGCCCCAAAACATCTTCATAATAGGATCGATTAAAGACCCTGATTTTTCCTTTCTCAGGAAAATGAGGATAAATGCGCCACAATAAATCGTGTTTAAGCTCATCAGCCGTTGGCTTTTTAAACGAAGTAACCTGCACACCTTGAGGGTTCATGCCACTAAAAGCATGGCGGATGGTGCCATCCTTGCCCGAAGTATCAAGCCCTTGCAAGACGATAAGCATGCTGTACCTGCCGTCGGCATAGAACTTATTTTGCAACAAAAAAAGCTTCTTTCGGAGTTTTTTCAACGCTTTTTTGGTTTCCGCTTTGATAGCTTCTTTGGATGGTAGCGTGGAAATATGATCAAGCTCAATCATCTGTCATTCATTTTAAGTTTTTGAACCATTGCACCATTGAGGCTGCTACTGTATACCCCATAAGCATCAACCAATATGCCTTTAATACCATTGTTGCCACTGATAGCATACACAATGCTATTATCGTCAGGACTACTCATGCCTTCAAACCGATAAAAAGCATCGACTTCGAAATCTTCCGGATGCAATTGAAGTTTGGAAGTCAGGCATTCCAAGCAGTCAGGTTTTAGATTAAGGTCTTCTACATATCCATCTCTTCTCAAAGCGTTAGTAGCTTCGCTCAAAGTGTCGTAAGAGGCATTTCTATTTGCTTTAGTCATAATGTTCCTGTTTTATAGGTTATCAATAACCCGCCTTAGCCATTGCTGTATCTGTGTGGCATAGTGTGTAGGCGGTCGTTTTTTACCACCTGTATAGATGCCACCGGATCCACTGCTTCCACTTCACCTTTTTTTTTCTATTGCACAATTACATTACTGGGAATCATTATCCCGATTTTGACTTGGGCCTGCAACGCCTTATGCGCAAAGGGCGGATTGCAGGCTCCAGAATTTTGTAAGGACAAAGCTCTTCATCCAGCTTTATTTCAATGTAGCCTATATATAAATTTTAGTTAAAATGCCCAAGCCTTCTTCCTTCACGGCTTCGGTCACATTTTCAATAGCTTCGTTAAAGCATGTGTCTTCCAGTGTTTTCAAAAAATAGTTGTTCATCTTTTATATGTTTTTAAAATTTTATTACCAGAAATGATTCTAGTATTCGCTCATGTTTTGTCAACTGCTAACCCCAATGTTATCCAGTCGTGCATACCGCCTCGATAATATAAAATCCTATCGGCCGGATAACCCACTTCCAAGAGGCTTTTTATGGCTGTAGTAGATTGCGGGCATTGCGGGCCATTGCAAAAGAAGATGGTAAGCTGATTTTCATCTAACTCATCTTTTCTGGCCACTATCTCATCGTAAGGGATGTTTTCAGAGCCGGGAATGGTTATCCCATCGGTAGTATCTGGTTTTCTGGCATCAACAATGGGGTGCCCCTCTTTTTGCTGTTGGTACACCTCCAATTCCCCGACTGTTCTTACCCCCGGGGCAGCCTCTATTGGCTGAATACTTCCCCACGTAGTATCGACCTCCACCAGTCCTTTCTCAATGGTTTTGGGTATCATATGGTTCTGGTCCCTTTTCTCTGTCCTTATTTCCAAAATGTTCATGTTTCTCATTTTCAATTTATTTATCGTATCCATATCGGGCATGCCAAATGACTCTACCTTTTCGTCCACAATCAGTAGCGGAGAATGTTTGAAATGATATTTTTCAATTAGATCCGAGTGTTCTTCAAAATATTTTACCGTATAGGATAAATCTGCACTTTGCAATTCTTTTTCAAGTATTGGCCTGTGTTGACAATCTTTTGTTGCTACAATTAAAATTTCCATAACAGTTTTCTTTTTTAATTATTTAGTGTTGAATAAATTATTCCGGTTCATCTGTTTTCCATTGTAAAAACCATCGTTCACCTATAAATACAATACCCATCAACACAATGGAAACCACTACTACCAAAAGATCATTGGATACTTTTATCCAGATGAATGCGCCCAATACAATCAGATCAAGAAGAATGGCGGTAATAACAATTGCCACATTGACATTTATTTCTTTTCTGAGATTTTTTAACACGCCCCATTGAAGTATGACGTCCATCGTTAGGTAAAAAATGGCTCCTAGCGACGCAATGCGGCTCAGATCGAAAAATGCGGTGAGTAAAATGGCAACCACTACGGTGTAAACAAGCATATGCTTTTGCAATCTTCCAGCCATTCCGAAATGTTTGTGTGGAATTAGATCTATTTCCGTAAGCATGGCCGTCATTCTTGAAACAGCAAATATGCTGGCAATAACCCCTGAAATAGTAGCTACAATCGCAATACCCACTGTAAACCACAAACCATACTTTCCAAATGCAGGTTTAGAAGCTTCGGCCAGTGAAAAATCTTTGGCTGCTATTATCTCAGGGATTGACAAATTGGCTGAAACTGCGAAAGCCACCAATACATACACCAGGGTGCATAAAAAGAGTGATATTATAATGGCACGTCCCACGTTTTTATTGGGATTCACAATCTCCCCTCCACTATTTGTGATGGTGGTAAAACCTTTATAAGCAAGGATGGTAAAAGCCAATGCCGCTATATTACCGGATACTGAATTATCGCCGGAGATAGAGGAAGGCACGACCTCACCAAATGAAAAACCTGCTGCCCATAAACCGCCAATGGCAAAGATGACTAGGCCCCCGATCTTTATAATTGCCATCGCCAAGGAAGAACTGCCAATTACTTTGTTGCCGGCAATATTAATTAAAAAGGCAACCACCAGTAATACAACACCCAACACAGGCACCCAGATGCTGTTTTGCTCTACATCAAAAAGCTGAAGGGTATAGGACCCAAATGTGCGTGCCACCAGGCTCTCCCCAATAACCATTGAAAAAGCCATCAAAAGAGATCCCGCAGCAGTGATCGTACCTGGTCCATAGGCCTTTTTTAGGTACATAGCGATACCACCTGCTGATGGGTAAGTATTGGATAATTTTATGTAAGTATAAGCACTAAAAGAAGAGATGACTGCACCTACTAAAAAAGCTAAAGGAAACAAAGCCCCTGAAAGCTCCGCTACCTGGCCAAGCAAGGCAAAAATACCGGCACCTATCATCACTCCGGTGCCAAGCGCCACTGCTCCGGTTAAACTTAGGCTATTCTTTTTGTAGTTATTCATTATTTGGATTTAGCGAAGTTGAGTCATTAGTTTTCACCATTATAACTCATAGTAAAATAAGCTCCGTCATCCTCAGTAAATTTCTGGCGTAGTAGTACATAACTTTCTGTTAGATACTCTTCTACAGTATAATTGATCGTTTTGATTTTAATGCCCATGATGTAGGCTTCGATAACAGCAGTGCTAGTAATATTAACCTTTCCATTTTCTGTTTTCCTGTTTCTGTTTTTAATCGTAACAAGGCTTTTCGATCCGAAAAAACTCAGCACACCTGACTCTATGCTCATCTTTAATTCGATATCTTTTAACGATTTGGATTTGCTACTTTGTAAATCATATAACTGCTTAAAATCTCTCGAGATCACCTCTACCTTTATCTTTTCATCATCAGGATCACTAAAAGGAAATACGTTAAGCAGTACATCAAACTCTTTAGGATTGCATTGGAAAGTGGTCGAGTATTTTTCATTTAACTGGCCCTTTTCATTGTACAACTCTGTAACCACTTCCACTTTGTACATTTCTCCCGCTTGACTCAATTCTCCTATTATGAATAGTTGTTTCCCTAAAAGCTGTCCATTTTTATCAAAGTTTTCACGTTCTATTTTTTTTCCTGCTATTTGCTCTATTAACATTTCCTTCCCCTGACCATGCGAAATGAAGGGAACTAATTGCAGAAATGTAATAAGGAGGAAGAGAATGTTGCGCATGTTATTTTATTTATTTTTAATCAGGCTATGTTGTTTGTTTCAGTGCAAATCTCCTTTGCTTCCTTAGTGACCCGTTTGATTCGGGATTCAGAAATCCCAATTTCAGTTAGTAGTTCTGGGTTTTCACAAAGTTCCTTACATAGTACCACCATGTTATCAATCAGCATTTTCTTTTCAGGTTTCGTGAGTGTGGTGAGGCAAGTAATAGGATGTAAACCAGATACATTAATCCGATCACTTAAACTTCCCTGTTGTGGATAATCCCAAGCTATGAGTATCAATCCAACGCATTTTCCATATTGGATAGCATCTTCAGTAAAGCGAGTATTAGTGACCACCCAGCCTTCGTGAAACTTATTGGCATGGTCTTCACCTTTTTCCCACTGCTTTTTCACATCCTCAAACCGAGACTTGATATAGAGTGGGATTTTTACATTGCATTTATATCCCTGGCGGTTATGAAACTTACACTCCACCATAAAATGTTTATTATCCTTTTCGGCTACTACATCTATTTCGTGACTAACGCAATAGCCCTGAATAATTACTCCGACTTTAGTAAGGTATCCCTGATGTTTGAGAAGTTCACCCACAAACTTTTCAAAGGGATAACCTGAAGGCCCCAATTCTATAATAGCTTGCTTGATTTTATACCTTCCTGCAACAGATCTTGAGTCCTTACGGAGTATTGAAAATGCCTTTCCATAGATTTTTTTTGTCGATATGCCATCAAAAAGCAGATTCTCAATTTCGCTCACAATCCGATCTATTACAGCTAAGTCAGCCCCTGCTCTTTCAAGAGATTGCCGCAGCTTAGCCTCTGAAAAAGGGGCTTTTTCTCCAGATGCTTTTGTTATAAAAATAGTCTTTCTCGGCATTTAAGCTACTTTAACGATTCAATGTTAAAGTTAGAATATTACCCCTTGAGGAATTTATGATATCTCACTTACGATGTATGAAATTATGACCTTATTAGGGCCAAAAAGCATAGATCAGATAAACGCACTTTTTCGACCATTAAAAGGTATTAGATCCCAACTATACTAAGCTCTACCTGCATATGCTCCTTACTGAAGATGCGTAACCATCTTCTTTTCTGGCTCATAAATGAAGGGGAAACATGTCAATTCACTTTAAAAACTTAAGTACTTTATATCATTCTAATATATTGAGACTTCTTAATTATACTTTGCATAAGAACCTTAATTCCCTCCACAGCAAGAGGAACCCTTGCTTTTGATAGATTCTATACCACAGATCGTTGCTATTTCTTTAAAAAGAGCAGGATATTCGTCTTTGATTAAAAATGCTAAATTTTTTGTAGTACCTGGATAGGACGTTATCATATCTAAAAGTATTTCAAAAGCTGATTCCAGCATTTTGGGATCATTCTCCAATATTTTATAGAATGGCTCCAAGTCAACATTTTCTCTATTTTCTAAATTTTGAGTTTTCATATTATATTTATTTTTTGTTTTTCATGATGACCAAAAAGGATCAGGATAAATACGTAAATGTTCACTTCTGATAAAATAAACACGTTTCCATAATATTCTAAAGACCAATAATTATATTATCCGATTGATATAATCTGATAACGAATAGATCAGATATAAAATTAGAGTATTTCAAACTCAGATATTTATAATATACCGCTTTTCATGTATGAAATTATGTTACAAAATAATTTCTACCTTTCTTAACTGTAGAAACAGTTTAAAAATACTTAAAATCGCCCGTAGCCGTGTTCCTAAAATACACTTGCAATAACAACTAAAAAGACTATCATCATAGCCAATGTAATAGTAATCCCCAAATCCTATTCCCAACAAACGGATTGTGTCGTTAAGGCAAAGTCTTATGCCTGATTATTTCGGTGCTACTCAAACCTCGAGAAACATCCAGTGACAAGGCCACATAAATTAGCGTGAAAATAAGAATGGACAAAGACCAGACCTACAAACCCTCCACCAATGATAACCACATGAAATAATATTGAAATCCTTAAGATCGCTTTCATCAGTGAACTTGCAAGCCGATTCCTTTATGCTAGTTTGATCCTGTCCATATTTAAACAAATTATCAGCAATTATTTATTGCCGAAATCATCTTCACTTCTCATCTTTATTTCTTGCAATCATTACCGAACACTTGGCGTGCGTTGCTATATATTGTGAAACAGAACCCAATAAAAGACGAGAAAGTGCGCCATGGCCCTGGGAACCGAGTACAATTAAATCTGCACCAAAGGCTTCAGCTTGTTCTAAAATCTCTTTTTTTGGAAGACCACTTACTACACTGGTGGTTATTTTAAGTGTACCATTTTTGTTTTTCAATTCATTTGCAGCTTCGGAAACAATTTTCTCTGCCGATTTTTCTGCCGATTTTTCTGCTCTGGAAATAACCTCTTTATAGTAGGGGCGAACGGTTTCCATCGTGAGTAGATCTGGAGCCCAGACGGTGGGATGCTCATATACGTTCATGACACTAATTTCACTGTCATTTGGCAATGGCATTTTTGCAAGTTCCTTAACGGCCGATTTACTAAAATCTGAACCATCTATTGCTAATAGTATTTTCATAATCTGAATGTTTTGTCAATTACGTTGTTCTATTAAATGTTTTTAATTAAAAATAGCTGGGCATCTTCTTTTGAAGCGAAGTGCAAAACACTTGTACTGCTTTTATCTTAAACTACAAGTTTCAACTGAGGTTACTCAGAATTTGATACGTTTCAATTAGTTTAAAATTAACTACGTGCATTATCAAAGTAAAACTGTGCATCGTACTCCTCACCTGAGCTATTGAGGGATTTAAGGGTCTATATTTCTGAATCAAAAAGATTCATCTTACAATCCCCAGGCTTATGTTAGTTTTAAGGATTGACTTTTCTGCATTTTCTTCCATTCCAGTGAGGGCTCTAATCGCATCTATCGTTTCGGGAATGACGATCGCCTGATTGTCCACCACATACGCATAATACAGTTCATTGCCTTCTACTTTCAGCATGTCCTGCCAGAGCGCCACCTCATACATATCACCCCAAGGTCTTCCCATATCCAAGTACATTTCTTTGATCGTATTGTTGGAAACCAAACCATCACTATAATTTATAAAAGTGATCCGAGTTGACGTTTGAAGTACATCAATAATTTCTTTCTTGTCAGCTTTTCTGGTAAGCCTTACGTTCCAATAATGAAGGTGGCTGAGTGTTTCTGGGACTTTTACTGCCATGGTAACTACGTCCAATTCAGGGTCAACACTTTGGGCATCCGGTCCCTGATGACTGGGGATATCTTTTTCTGGCACCATCGTATTCATGATACCACCAAGGTGGCTTTCCCAAGGATCGGTCGCTCTTCGTAGCAAAGTTCCACAAGCATTTTCTAAAAGATTTGCTTTTTTAAGAGTGGTGAGCGTGCGTAGAATGGATGTAGTATTGCAGGAAACGACTCGTGTACTCTCTCGATGTAGAGCAGAAGTATAATTATTTTCTGCGCTAAAAGAATGGCCCGTTGTCTCGTGCTTCTCACCTCCTTGCAGAATAAATTTGATTTTATGCTCTCTATATGTTTCTACATTCTGAGCTGCAATCTTTTTTGGGGTACAATCAACGACAAGATCAGCTATATCTAAAAGGTCAGCCATGATGCCTGCCAAGGGAACCCCTGCCTGCGCCATGCTAACTTTTGCCGCATCAGTAGCAGCATAAATGGGATACCCTTTGCTTACCGCAGTTTGTATCCGCCAGTCGCTGATCACATCACAAACTCCGGCTAATTCCATATCATCTTGCAGAGCGATTGCATCAGCCACTCTTTTGCCGATTACGCCATATCCGATAAGTGCTATTTTCTTTTTCATGATATCATTGGTTTTTAATTGAGGTATGAATATTATTTATATTCGATAATCCGAATACGACCAGCACAAAACTCTGCCCGATTTCCATAATCACCAAGAGTTTGGCAGGAGTCGTTAATGGAACTATGTCACCATAGCCAATTGCGGCAAAGGTGACTACACTGAAGTAAAAGAACTCGAATAAAACACTTAGATAACCGAGGCTACCGGATGCTTTCAAGCCGTTAAAAGACGCAGTGTTGGTAGCAGCAATGCAGTTAAAATCTGCGGCATAAGAGAATATGATAAGGAATACCAGTAAACCAAAAACCCAGAGCAGTTGCCTAAAGGAATGACATTGTTTGATAGATTTATTTACCTGCCTGAAGGTGAAAAATGTAAAGTATATGGCTTTAATTAGTGCAAATAAAACCACCAAGTAGGGTACCCAGACAAGATCATGTTCAACGAACTGCATAAGATATATATAAATGACTGTCACTACAGCCAGCAATACCACTGAAGAACTTATCTGTTTAAGTAATTGCTTTAAAAAGAATCCGGTTTGAGTTCTGAATGTCATGGCTATACTTATTGACTATTATCTGTATGAGTACTACTTGAATGTATTTTTTTACTGGAAGACCAAAGTATTAGCCCCCCAACTACTCCTGCTAATAAAGAAGTAAACAGGATACTGAGCTTTGCAATGAATACATACTCTTCACTTGTAAATGCGAGTTCCGTGATAAATAATGACATAGTAAAACCTATGCCGGCAATAGTAGCTACTCCACATAGGTGCATCCATGACACACCTTCTTGTAACTCTGCTATTTTCAGCTTGACGAGAAGCCAGCTAGCTCCCATAATACCCGTAAATTTCCCAACTAATAACCCAAAACCGATACCGAGGCTCACTGGGTGACTTATGATTTCAATAAAATCACCATGTATGTGAATTCCTGTATTGACAAGGGCAAATAATGGTAGGATAAAAAATCCTACAATGGGTGCCAGCTGATGCTCTATTTTTTGCAGTGGTGTTTCGGCGTCATTCGTTTTTTGTTTGATCTCTTCCAGAATGTTCAGTTGTTTTTCTGAGATGAAACTTCCTCGGATGGACTCTGTCTCTAAAAACTGCAAGTGAAGTTTTTGCAGGTTCATAAGATAATCTTCTTCCTTGATTTTGACCTTGCCGGGTATGGCAAATGCGGTAAGTATGCCTGCAATAGTAGGATGTACACCTGAAAAGAAAAATGCCAGCCATACACCGCCTATACCAACAAGTGCGTAGAACCAGGCTTTGCGAATTCCAATATAACTACCCCCCACCAATACAAGAAAGAATAGCACACCATTGAGCAAGTCCATATAAGAAATGCCTGTAGTGTAGAAGATAGCTATAACCAGTACTGCACCCAAATCATCGACTATCGCCAGTGCTATCAAAAATACTTTGAGTCCCACCGGTATCCGATTTCCAAACAAAGCAAGTACGCCTATGGCAAAGGCGATATCAGTAGCCATTGGAATACCCCAACCTTGCTCGGTAGCAGAGTTGAAGTTGAAAATAAGATAAATGACGCCCGGCACTACCATCCCCCCGATTGCCGCTGCAATGGGTAAAATGGCTTTCTTGAATGAAGAGAGTTTCCCCCCTATAATCTCCCTTTTTAATTCCAGACCCACTTGCAAAAAGAAGATTGCCATTAGTCCATCATTAATCCAAAGTAAAAGAGATTCTGACATTGAAAATTCACCAATCCCGAGCGAGATTTCAGTATGTATAAAGCTTTGATACAATCCTTTCCAGGGCGAGTTGGCCCATAGCATGGCCACTATCACTGCAAGAAAAATAGCTATTCCTGATGCGGATTGATTTCTAAAGAGATTATTCAGTGTCTTACTAATTTTTGTTGTCATAGCTTTCTATTAAACTATGTATATGTAAATCGGTAAGATAATTTTATTGCAGATTTTCCCCATTATTGGTGTTGAAATAGACTACTTTGGACATGTCAAAAAGTAAAGGAAGACGCGAAAATTCAGGAACAAATAGTGATCTGTAAGGTCGAAAACCATGGCGAAAAGGTTAATCCTGAGCACCCATTTTCTATATTATTTTCTAAGGACAAAGATCAATAGGAAAAAAAACGCACGAATCCTGAGCTAGGCATTGTAGAATAATTACTATTAATACTAGTTCCTTACATTTTCTCATCTGTTACGTTTCTATATTTTTTTATAGCAATTACAAATTTATAAACAGCTGGAATAAGCAAGATGAAAGTAAGAATATGATAATAGCTTTCTTTTACACCCTCAAAATAAATGAGCATCTCTATTAACAAAGAGAGAAAAAGCCACATAATCCCATAACCTAATTCACCCTTTACTATATTCTTCTTCGCTTTTAGTTCATAATTTACTTTCATAGTATTATTTTCTAATTCAAAACTATTCATGTTCCAAAGCTGCTACTTATAATTTTAAGATTTTTTTACTCAGCTCAAAAACGATCAGTGGCAAAATGGCAAACTGCAAAACCGGGGAAAGACCTACTTCAACAATAGGAATCAACGGCATTGTATCCGCATACGACCAATCGCCACGCCAAGTATGCCATATCTCTGCCAATATAGCCCCTACTCCACCAACTAGTATCAGTACTAAACTTCTATTGAATCTTACAGGTACAATCCAAAGCACATTTTTGTATATAAGACCAAACGCAAAGAGCAGAATCAATACCATTAACATATCTGCTACTGAAGCCAGCGCACAAAAAGAAACATGTCCAAAATCATATTGGAATCCTTCATATAAAGACCCTTGAGCTACTTCCCAAGCAAAGTTCAGTATAAAGGCCATAAATGCTGTGGTTACTATGAAATACTTATAATTGAGCTTATCTATTACCCTATTAAGGAAATGGACATATCCCATGATTATCAAGATTAAAGCAATAGTGGGCACAACAAAAATACCAAGACTTAGCTTATCCATTAGGGTAGATTTTCTATTGATGTTGAAATAGTATTACGCATTTATATCGTATTTTCTCGTTTTCAAAAACCACTTTTCGTTTAATAAAACCAAAAGAAGAGCAATAGTCGCTACTGCATTTAGTAACAAATCAGTCCATCTTTTTATCAATAAAAATGCGTCCAGCGCAAATACACTCAGTACATTGGCAGTCAAGAATATAAAACCTTTTACTTCGATTTATTCACGTAATTTTCTGTAAACTCCTCATTAAACGGTATTGTCCATAATGAGATAGAAAATGGCAATATCTGCAGCCCGATCAGCAGTCTCTGAAAAATCAGGTGGTTGCTGATATGTTTTTCATCTTTCTAGATCTTCTCTAATGCTGTTGTACTCATCCTTGCTAATTTCCCCCTTTGCATATCTTTTTTTCAAAAGATCAAATGGGGTTTCATTTTTTGTTTTCTGACCCGGAATGTCCCATGGTGTAGCAAAAATCCAAATCAAAATTATTACCCATATCGCCCACCAAATAATGTGCATACCCCAATAGTTTCCTTCTAACCAATGCATAGTATCTTCGTTTATATATAATTAATTTCATTCATTCTCTTCTCAAAAGCTTATTACTGCCTCAATATCAAACCCATTGAATTTTGCACCCGCGAATCGCCCTGTCCAGGCTGTACCCATATATTCTTGATTTACATATTCTAGTTTGGCCAAAATATTTTTTGAAATAAACCATCCGCCTCCAACATTCATTCTATTGATTTCAAGATCACTTGCTGTGCTTTCCAGTGTTTTTCCTTTTACCGAATTATATCTTCCTGCTATGTAAAATTTTTCATCGGTACCAAATCGGTAAACAAACTCCGCTGCCAGCTGTGTAAAGGCCCCCTCTTTATCCACTATAGGCTGAGTAAAGGTATTACTTCCACTTGCTCGCTCATAAATACCAAAGAATTCAAGTCCCTTATATTTTATAAAGGGGTTTATTTGTAGCGCTGTAAGTTTTGTAAAGCGTGCATTGTAACGACCATCAAAACTACTACCCTGTGTATTACCCTGTGAATCTGGCTGGGTATGTAACACACTATAATAACGGCTGCCTGCACGATCTCCACCATATAGCCAAGTTCCGGTAGTAGTACCCTTGTTTAAATAGAAAGATCCTGTTAATCGAAATCTTAAATCCTTGTTAAAATGTTTATCAAATCCCAACTTCCCGTAAAGAGATGGTTTATTATCGGATGAATTTGTGACCACTACATTCTGATTAAGTTTACCATTTGAAGCGCCAATTACGAATAGTAGTCCACTCTTTTGAACAGTGACCTCCCCAAATGCTTCCGTTGAAAAGGAATCCATAATATAGTTTCCTATAAAGGGATTAAAAATTGCCCTGGCATTATCCGATCTTCTGAAGTGAGCATCTCCATAATTAAATTCATCCAACCCAATTGTTAAGGTAGTATACCTCATTATTCCCTCAAGAAATCCCTTTCGAACAAAATCGAGTTTATCAATTTGAATATGCCCTCCCTTTATCCAAGTTTCATTATGGTTTCTTGAAGATAGATATGTACGCAAATGCATACGTAAACCATCTAAGAGTTGGACGTCAAGATTTAGATTTGCAGAGGGCAAATTAAAATCGGTACCCAATTCCACTAGATTGTTAGCATCATTACTTTGATTCAGCCCTTGGAATTGCATAGCGAAATCCCCACCCACTCTGACTTTTACACCATCAAATATTACGGAGTCAATCTTGGGAGTTTCAAATGTATTCAAGCCACGTTGATCATTAGGCCTGAAATACTGAAGGTTAGGTTGTTGTGCTTTCAAAACAAAAGAAAATACACAAAACATTAATACTAGAGAAGTTCTCATTTTTTTATGATTAAATAACATGTTGAATAAGATATATTAGGTTCCCATAGATTTTGAATAGGTCACATTAAATTCAAGTGTGATAGCATCACCTGTTTTCATAGCACCAAGCAAAAAAGATGGTGGTTCAACATTGAAGTCGGTCATATTTAGCTTGCTTGATCCGGTACAGTTGATACTGCCATTTACATTAACTATACAAAGAACATCCATCTTAATTTCCCTACTAACTCCCGCAATTGTAAGTTTACCGTTAGTCTTTAGTAAATATTGATTACTCTTTTCAGCCTTTACTATTGCAGATACTAATTCATAATTTATGTCCTTATACTTATCTGATTTTAATGCCTTATAGGCGTTTTTATCAAGTCCTTTGTTGTCACTTTTCAAATCTTCAACTTGCAAAGAAAATGATAAAGACTTTACAGAACTAAGATCACTTTTACTTCCAGCTTTAAATATAAATTCTCCCGTGCCTAATGCTGATGTGGCTTGCATCTCCCAATCGTGCAATGTAGATGTACCCATTAATTTTATGTTTACATCTTTTGAGTCTTCAATTTTATAAGTGGATTGTGAATTCGCCCTGTGATTAAGTCCTATAATAGAAATAAGCATTAAAATAAAGCCCGTTATATACTTTGGTACTGCTTTCATAATTTTTAATTTATTGATTAGCCTTCTAAAATGGATCACTGAGAGCACTGATACGAATCAATTTCTTATTCACAAACTCCTGAATCCCCAACTCTGATAATTCACGTCCAAAGCCTGACTGCTTGGTTCCTCCAAATGGAAGATCGGCTTGCGTCCAGGTGGGATGGTTAATAAATACCATTCCGGTATCAATTTGATCGGCTATCCTTTTACCGCGTTCGATATCTTGTGTGAATACAGATGCGCCCAAACCAAAATCAGAATCATTCGCCAGATCTATAGCGGCCTGTTCGTCTTTCACCACATATAAGGATGCCACAGGACCAAATAATTCTTCGTGATAGGCAGCAATACCAGGCTTCAGATCGGTGAGTATAGTAGGCTCCATAAAGGCCCCCTTCCGATCAGCTCGTTTACCACCCAAAAGAATTTTCGCACCTTCATCAACAGAACGTTTAACCTGGTCGGCTAAATGCATTGCAGCTTCTTCACTACTTAAAGGGCCTAATTCAGTTTCGGGATCCATGGGATCACCTACTTTCATTTTTGATAACTTGTCCTTAAACTTTTGAATAAATTCATCAGCTATTGCTTCCACTGCAATAAAACGCTTGGAGGCGACACAACATTGACCGTTATTATTCATCCTGCCTACCACTGCCCACTCCACCGTTTTTTCCATATCAGCGTCTTCCATTATAATGAACACATCATTACCACCTAGCTCCAGTACAACCTTCTTCAAATGTTTTCCAGCTTCAGCGGCAACACTTGCTCCGGCTTCTTCACTTCCCGTTAAGGAAACGCCTTTTATCCTTTTATCAGAAACCAATGCAGATGCATGCTTGCCGGAAATGAATAGATTGGTATATAATCCTTCAGGAGCATTTACTTCTTCGAAAAGTTCTTCGATAGCAGCGGCACATTGTGGCACAATGGAGGCATGCTTAAGCAAGATAGTATTACCCACCATGATATTGGGAGCAGCAAAGCGAGCCACTTGATAAAAAGGGAAGTTCCAAGGCATCACACCCAACAAAACACCAATTGGACTATTTCGAATTATTGCTTCTCCATACTCAGGATCAAGCACTTTATCTGCTAAGAATTCTTCACCATGGTCTGCGTAGTAATCAAGTATATCTGCGCTCAAGTCTATTTCTCCCTCAGCCTGAGCAAGGAGTTTACCCATTTCTAAAGTGATGGTTTTGGCAAGTTCAGATTTCTTGAGTCGCATGATTTTAGCTACTTTATGTAGCAAATCAGCACGTTGCTGGTAGCTCGTTTCTTTCCAGTGTGTAAAAGCCAGTTGAGATTTAGATATTTTCGAATCAACTGTTTTCTCAGTCATTGCTTCGAATGACTTAACTTTCATATTGTTGGTGGGGTTGATTGTATGTATGGACATAATGCTAAAATCTAAATTTATATAAGCATAGGACATTCCTATTATATTTATGAAAATAACACTTAAGGTTTTATGACATTAAATGTTTAAACAAAAACACATTGATTATTTTTTAATTTATTATACTCAAGAAATTCACTTCCAGATCAAGTGTCTTATAGGCTTGTATTGACACTAATTACTTAATTTATTTGTTCTATTTTTATATACTAATTATAATTATACTATTACCTAATCTAGAATACATCAAGAACCTGAAAGATTCCAAATGAAAAATTTCACCAAGATTACCATTCATATAATGAGCAAACCTAATTACTTTATCTCAAAATAAAATCTATACCGTGGAGTTGCCATGTCTATAGATCCTCGAGAAAATTGCGAAATAGATTCATTTATATTATAGAATAATACAAAATAACCGACTCATTCCATTGCTGATATATTTTATTCAAAAGTAGCACTTTGTCAGCGCCCAACTTTTGAAATCTTGTCTTTGATGTATGATATTCCGTCTATTTATAAGGTTAATTTTTCTTTCGAGGTATTGTTCACTTGGGCAGAAAGCTTCTTAAAAAAATCCTTTTTTTTAAGGTTGCTTTTCTCAATTAGGAGACCCTTCAAGCCATCCTTTGTTTCTATACCGTAGATCACCGACTTACCTGCTGCATTTTCATTTTCATCAAAACGGTAGAACTCAGAAATATTTAAATCCTTTATCATAAAGCTTGCGCAAAGATCTTTACATTCCAGACAATCATTTTTCTTGTTAAAATTATAGGAGTATCCTTTTTCTCTGAAATCGTCAATTGCTTCAGATAAATTTTTGTAGTAACTGTTCTCCTTTCGCATCTCTTCCTTATAATCAGATACTGAAATGCCGGTAACTCGTTTAAACTGACTTGATAGGTAATGCACCGAACTGTACCTTAGTGCGATAGCAATCTCACTTAGATTGAGCTCGTCATACTTTAGGAGTTCTTTTACCCGATCTACTCTTTTGTTTATGTAGTAGGTCTCTACGGTGATTCCTTGGCTTTTGGAAAAGTGTTTGCTGATAAAATTGTAGTTTTTACCTATTTCGTGTGCAAGAAAATCGGAAAACTTAACCTCTTGGGAGGAACTTTCCAACTTTTCTAAGTACTGCTGGACACAAAGTTTTATTTCTTCAATAAAAATCTGCTCTTTGTCTTCGAGCATTACAAACCCATAAGAATTTAACCTTTCTGCTATTATGCTCTTGGTTAATGATTCAGGGGCATGTATAGTCACATGTCCAAGAGTAAGGTTAGACACGAATGCTCCCAAAGATTCTAATTCATTTTGAACTACCAGAATACACCTCTGGCAAACCATATTTTTGATATTTAATTTAATAGGTTTCATCTGTTGAAAAGTTAAATTTTTCTGATACTGGATCATTTCAGTCATGCGAAGGAGATACTAGGCGATCAAAACTTGCCGACCAAGAGTAACTCCCCTCAGAAAAATGAGAGTAATAAAATCGAGAAAAAGGGGGGATAAGGCTGAATAGCTTTCAGTCTGGGAAAAAGCAAATAGGTATATCAGCCTAACAGATGAAATCTAAATTAGGAAGGATTGAAAAAAAATGCGAATACGGTAGCCACTAACGGGTGGTGGCAGATTTGCATATAAAAATGGAAGTAATTTTTGATGGAAGATTTCTGCTTGAAAGTCAAGAGCAAATACTTGATACAATAAGTGAAATACAGGTGTTTCTACAGGAATTTGTTTTAAGTCATATTTAATTAATGATGCATAGAGATTTTTTACAATTTCGTCACAGCATTCTTCTTCATCGTTTTCTTGCTGCTCACTTGAGCCATGGTGCTCGTGGGCCAAGGTTTCATCAGAATGATGACCATGACCTTCATTTTGATGATGATCAACTCTCTCTACTATAGCTGTAGGACTTCCCCAGGAAATTAAACCCAAATCACAAAGTGCATCACACACAAAAACACTCACAAACCCTGTCAGGAGCAGAGTAACAATGAATTGTTTCTTAAAATGTAATTTTCTTATTCTGATCATCGGTGCTCAAAAGATATTACACAAATTTAGTGAGAAATAAGGAAAAAATTCGGGAAAAATGTTTAATAGAAACATGATAAAAGTCATAAAATAGGATAAATCTGTCAACGCATTATATTATTGGATGTAAATCCGCGGATTCAAACTATTTTTCATCTCATCCTGCCTCTTTAACACTATTATATCTATGACTGCTTAGCTATTGATGTTACCGAAGGCGTTCTGCTAAGCAATATCCTCAATTCAATGCCAGGAAATGATCATTCCCCTTCTAACCAGAGCATCTTGATCTATTTCAGGGTTTGTTTTGAGATATCATTTCAAGCTCTCTTACTGGACAGCCTTACTCCATCTTTTTAGAATGGCTTTATATCTTGGAAGTAGTCCAGTTTAATCAGACTCGAATGATTGGGTCAGTTCTTGTTAGTATTAATTTTTTAAAGGAGTTACATTTTTTTTCTCCTCGGAGGAAATGTAAGTAGCAAGCTTCAGAACAACAAAGGGAGTTTAATGCCTATCAATTTTTCAGCTTGCGGATTACATACTGTTTTCCTATTACAATTTATCTGGGCAGAGCAAGTGTTGCACAGTAATTTAAAATGTTTGCAATGTTTCTATTAATGAAGAAGGCCAAAACCACATCTTTTCCCTGTAAGCACGTTGGGGTGAGGAGCTTTATTCTATCCATGTGAAATTACTTTTTCTGCCACAGACCATTTTTCTTACCAAATTATCTCCCACACACTTTAACTTAGTAACTAATCAGAACAAACCTTTCCTATGAACTTCTTATACTTCACCTTTGGGACAATAATATTTCTACTGATCGTAGCGGATATTGTTAAAACTGCTTTTTCATCAAATGGAGGAGGAAAGTTAACCGCCTGGGTTTCTTTAGGTATATGGCATGTTTTCTTTACAGCCGCAGGAAAAAAAGGAAACAGCAAGCTATTGGAATATGCAGGACCGACTGTGCTGCTTTCAATCCTATTGGTATGGGTAATCGGAATGTGGTTTGGCTTTTTTATTGTGCTGCTGTCTGATGTCGATTCTGTTATAAATAGTACTACAAAGGCGAAAACAGACACATGGGAGAAGTTATATTACGCGGGCTTTACGCTTTCTACCTTGGGGATTGGCGATTATATCCCCTCAAATAACTTTTGGAGGGTTTTTACCAATATAGCAGCCTATTCTGGCCTAGTTTTCATCACAACCTCTATCACTTATTTTGTTCCAGTGCTTTCAGCAGTTTCCTTGAAGTCCAAGCTGAGTCTATACATCAACAGTTTGGGGAAATCGCCTCAGCAAATTCTGTTAAATAGCTGGAACGGAAAGGATTTCAATTCATTTTTTGACAATGTATCGGATCTATGCCAAATGCTGATCCATCATACCATGAATCACCATTCCTACCCCGTCATTCACTACTTCCATAAGAGTAAAATAGACTTAGCTTTCGCTCCCGCCTTTGTGATGCTAGATGAAGTTCATCAATTGCTCTCCAATGTCATGAAAGATGACATATCAATTGATACTCTAAAAATGAAAATGCTCATGACAACTTTGGACCAACACTTGGAAATGCTTCAGAGAAGTTATTTGAATGACGAGTCTCCAAATGAGGTAACACCTCACTTAACACAACTGTTAATAGAAAAAGAAGATTATTTTAAAAAAACGGAGGATAACACATATTATGATAATAAACTGAAGGAACGTCGTAAGTTTCTTACTATTATGCTGGAAAAAACTGGATGGAGTTGGGACGCCGTTCATGATAATACAGACTAGATAGTGTTGAGGAACATGGTATCCAATTCTTTCGATGCACTTTACCAATTTCCAATACTAAAGCCAATTTAGGCATTGAAGTAATAAAACAACACATGGCTAAAGATTTAAATTTTCCACAAAGCTCGAAATAATTGTTCAATTTATATCCTAAGAAGATATCATTTTTGAAAAATGAAATAGCCCTGCCTCTTTGAGACACGAGGCTATCTAATTATAATATTTCATCCAAATTTGCTTATGTTTGGAATAAAGCTAAACTTTACTGATTTTAAAAGCTACATATTACATTTCCCGCCATCATAACGCTGTTTCTTAAATTACTCTTGACTCAATCTTTTTATCATTGCTTTCATCTCACCAATTTCTCTTCTTTGAGCTTCAATTATATCATTGGCCAGCTTTTTCACTTCTGGGTCTTTTATATCTGCACGTTCACTAGTTAATATTGCAATAGAATGGTGTGGAATCATGGCTTTCATCCAAAGTACATCACCGATTGGTTCTTGTAACCGTACAAGAAATAAAGCACTTCCAAACAATAGAAAACTACCAACCAGAATTGCTATATTTTTTTGTCTGTTATTATACATTTTTTTCATGTATAGAAACATAATAACAGCCATGGCTGAAATACCCAAACAGGACATGTAAAATCTGGTTAAACTAAAATAAACATGATCAAACTGATAGGTATTGAGATACATTGTAATATACATTGCAACAAACGACCAGGCCAACATATAAACAAATGTAGTATAATGCCCTTTCATTTCATTATTTTTTTTAGTGTGTTCCATTTGAATAATTTTAGATTAAGTTAAATAAAAAAAAGCTATAAATTCATCACTAACTTTACTTGAGTAATTATTATTACAAAAATCTACTTTGGTTGGCTTACTTCGAAAAATTCACTACGGAAATAGATGTTATAAGATTGTAAGTAATTTCGTTAAGCCCTATAAATACATCATATTTATTGTTTAAGTAAAAACTTATAGAGTGATCCCGATTTACGGCAAATGTAATACAATCATTTAACAGCAGCATGGAGTAAATTATTGATCATAATAGTTATTACGTTATAAATAAATTATTTAAGTAGTAATAATCAAACTTCAGGTTTTACTTTTATTTAAGCATTTAAGCGCTTCATTATAACCTTAGCAGGAGAAAACTTTATCGAATTAATACCAAACATTTTTAATACCTGATCCTCAAGCCTGTGAATAAATTTGTCAGACTCATCCTCTACTGTAATATAATTCAATTAGCACCTATGCAAAATTGACAATTATATTAATCGTCAGACTAAAATTGTCAATTCAACCTTTATGGGCCAGAATTTAACAATTCTTCAAATACTGTACCATCCATTCTATGTACTATACTAAGTTATTTTTAAAATTTCCGGGAAATATTTTCCCCGAGATTGAGGCTTATTTTTCCTTTTAATTTTTAAAATGAAATTATCACCGATTTATTCTATTGTCAAGATCTACAAATTTGAACTCTTCATATTAGGATATGATATATGTTCAAAGGTCAACTTATCAGAGTCTTCACTCAAGTAAAAGAATATCCGTATAACTCAAAAAGACCATGATTGACACAAAATAGACTCAAAATATTATAGAGGCTTAAGCTAATACTTATTAAATTAAAACAGTAGAAACTTACCAACGACAATCGTTTAGAAAGCCTAAAAATTAAGTTTAAACAAACAACCCTTTAAACATTTCTATAATGAAGGAAATAAACTTTATATTCATAAACAAAAAAGTAGCCTAAAGCTCTCCTTCATCTGCAAAAGAATAATATCCTTCTACCGTCATGATCATATGATCCAACACCGGGATATCCAGAATATTTCCTGCTTGCTTGATCCGCTGGGTTAATCTTTTATCCTGCTCAGAAGGTATCAGATTTCCAGAGGGATGATTATGTGCTAAAATCACTGAACTGGCATTTGCTTTAATAGCTGCTGCATAGACCAGCTTTACATCCACTACTGTGCCTGCTGTCCCGCCAGAACTGATGGTTACAATTCCAAGGACTCTATTAGCTCTGGATAGCAACATCACTTTGAAGTCCTCCACAAACTCTATCCGTTCCTCATCCCATGCTTGAGCGAATACCTCGTATACCTGTCTTGAACTTTCTACTCTTGGTCTCAGGGATGATTTTACTTTGGCACTGTAACTCAGCTTAATCTCAGCTACTTCAAATAAATCAATTTTTCTTTCTTGAGTCTCCATAATCTTTTTCGTTTTTGTGGAACAATGAATTATGAAGCCTCATCAGGTCTGGGGCGACAAAGACCGAAAGGAAAAGGAATAAAAAGCGCAGAGAAGCAAGCGGCTTTATGCCGGAAGCTTTCGGTCGCCCAAAGCCCAAAGGCCTAACTTTGTGAGGAATTCAGGGATAAAAAATCATCAACTCATAACCAGCCTTTATAAAATATCTGGTAAACATTCCCTCTGTTTTTAAAACAACTTTACATAGGTCTTAATCGAACTAGATCAGCATTAACCTGTCTTTCATTAGGCTGTTTCAAAACCGTTAGGGATTGAAATGAAAATCCTCCGATAGGAGATTGGAATGAAAAGCCCGTCCGTAGGAGCGGCCATATCTTCCTTATCCAGCTAGAAAAAATGCCAGGTTTCTAACTAGTCACTCAAGAAAATATTCAATAACCTTCACCTCACAATCCCTCCACTTCTGATAAAGCACACAAAAGTTCCTACCGCAGCATTTCCAAAAGCGTAAAATAATTTTTCAAATCTTTTTTTGGTAGCTACCACAACAGTGTAAAAAACAGGGATTTACCTTGCCCACATTTGCTTCTGTCAGCGGGAAACAAACCCGCTTCAACAAAACAGAAATCCAATGTTAGAAGCAATTACCTGGAACACATACTTCAGCACCTTGGCAATAGCCGCGGCAGCTTACTACATTATCATTATCGGATTATACTATCCACAGAAATTTCGCAGCCTTTTTTCCGGCAGGATAAATAGGATCAGTCAGGACCGTCAGCAGGAAGAGGAGCAGCACCGCAGGAGAACTGACGAAAAATCTACTGATCATTTTGAAGAGTTGGAAGCAACCGTTGCGGAATTAAACGGCATCCTCGGGAAGGCGGGGCAGAACAGGACAAGCAAGGAAAAACTGCTTAGGCAACTGATCCATACGCTGTCAAACCACACCGGGCTTCAGGAGCCCGCCTACCGGGTTGCCGTTATCAATTTCATTTTAGAACACGCTGAGAAGCAATGTCGGATTTCCTTCAGCGAAGCAGAACTCGAAGAAGCTTGGGCTTCGCTTAATTCCTCATTCTAAGAAATCACCACAGTCCTTCAATCAAACTTCATCACAACAACCACTAAATACTATCACATGAAAAAGAACCAGCTTTTCCCTACATCATTTAAATCAAAAGCAGGACTATCTGTCCTAATGCTATGCTTATCTACACTTACCGCAAAAGCTCAGGATGGATTGGCAGGAATAGCCGAAGCAGACCGTCAGGTCAGAAGTTACTTCGCAGCAGGCACCAGTCTGATGTATGCCATCGGTGCCATTCTCGGACTGATCGGGGCAGTCAAAGTCTATCAAAAATGGAATGCCGGAGATCCTGATACCGGAAAAGTTGCTGCTGCCTGGTTTGGAAGCTGTGTGTTCCTAGTGGTAGTAGCCACTGTCATCCAATCCTTCTTTGGAGTCTAGTCAAACATCTTCCTAAATCACCAAGACCATGTCCAACAGCATCTACAAAATCAATAAGGGGATCAACAAACCCATTGAATTCAAGGGATTAAAAGCCCAGTACATCTGGTACCTCGGCGCAGGTGTGCTGGCACTACTTACCCTTTTTGCCATTCTATATATTCTGGGAATCAATCCCTTTATCTGTCTTGGCTTAGTGGGTATGTCAGGAATCCTATTGGTCGTCCAAATCTACCGGCTCAGTAAGACTTATGGTGAACATGGATTAAGCAAAAAACTTGGCTATCGCCAAGTTCCCCATGCAATCCGCATCAAATCTAGAGGGGTTTTCTGTAAGCTGAGAACCACTAGCAAATAATCGCATCATACAAAACTAAAGCAATCCTTAATCCCCAATCAGCGATTCCCATGGAACGATTACTAGAAAAGCATTTTCCCATTCTTAGTGTAGAACAGGACTGTATCATATCCAAAATGGGAGATATCACTATCGCCTATGAGGCTATCCTTCCTGAAATATTTACGCTCAGTAACCGGGATTATGAAACATTTCATCAGGCCTGGGTCAAAGCAATTAAAACCCTTCCTAAAAACAGTATTCTCCATAAACAGGATTGGTTTACAGAATGCAGTCATCAGGCAAATTTCAGCAAAGACAAACAGAGTTTTCTGAACAGAAGCAGCGAGCATTTTTTTCACGAAAGACCCTTTCTAGATCATTCCTGTTACCTGTTTCTTACCCTAAAACCCAAAAACAGAAAGCTATCCAGCAGTATGTTATCCACCTTACTCCGCTCTCATATTATACCTGAAGAGCTGAACTTAGCCCAGGCACTTCCCAATTTCTTGGATGCATGCGGACAGTTTGAACGTATCCTAACTGATAGCGGATTTGTTGGCCTCAGCAGGTTGAAAGAGGATTCGCTATGTAGCAACGCCACCCAGGTGGGAGTTTTGGAAAAATATTGCAGTTTGGAAGGGGATAAAAAAGCTAACTGGATATCAGATATCAGTTTCAAACCCAGCTTACAGATAGGAAATAAATCCTGCAGACTCTTCAGTCTTAGCGAGCCGGATGATCTCCCTATGCTATGTGGCAGCCGTATCAATTACGATAAATACAGCACCGACACCAGCAAATTCAGTGTTGGATTTGTTTCCACCTTAGGCCAGTTGCTCCCCTGCAACCATATCTACAATCAGTACATTTTTACCTGTGACACCCAGAAAACTCTCAAAGAGCTTGAGTCCAAACGGCTACGGCTTCAATCCCTGGCCAACTATAGCAGGGAAAATGCCATAGCACGGGATTCAACTAACGATTTCCTCAATGAAGCCATCAGCCAGCAACGGATTCCTATCAAGGCACATTTCAATATTCTGGCTTGGACTGAAGACCCAAATCAACTTCCAGAAATCAAAAAGAAGGTAAGTTCCGCCTTTTCCCAAATGGACGCCTCTGTAAAGGAGGAAACCGTCGGAGCACCACAACTCTTTTGGGCAGGAATACCCGGAAACAGCGCTGATTTCCCCATAAATGATAGTTTTGACACATTTATCGAACAGGCAAGTTGCTTCCTCAATTTGGAAACGGGCTACCGAAGTTCTATTAGTCCCTTTGGCATCCGGTTGGGTGACCGCCAAACAGGAAGGCCAATTCATGTGGATCTCTCAGATGAACCTGTGAAAAGAGGCATCTGTACCAACCGAAACAAATTCATCCTCGGCCCTAGTGGTTCAGGTAAGTCCTTTTTCACCAACCACCTGATCCGAAGTTATTACGAGCAAGGCACCCATGTGGTCTTGGTGGATGTGGGACATTCCTACAAAGGCTTATGCGATATGGTCAAGGGCTACTATTTTACCTATGATGAGAAAAAACCTATCCGCTTCAACCCATTCTTCATCGCTAAAGAAGATCAACTGGACACAGAAAAGAAAGAAAGCATCAAAACCCTCCTGCTTGCCCTTTGGAAAAAAGACAATGAGACGTTCAGACGCAGTGAATACGTTGCCCTTTCTAATGCATTAAAAGGCTACTACGAAAAGTTGCATATCAACCCTAGCCTATTCCCCTGCTTCAATAGTTTTTATGATTACCTGCAATCGGACTTTCAGGATACACTCACATCCGAACAGGTTAAGGAAAAGGATTTTGACATTGGAAATTTCCTCTATGTACTGCGCCCCTATTACAAAGGAGGAGAATTCGATTACCTCTTAAACGCCACCGAAAATCTTGACTTGCTTCAGGAACGCTTCATCGTCTTTGAGTTGGACAATATCAAAGATCATCCCATCCTCTTCCCCGTGGTGACTATCATTATCATGGAAGTTTTTATCAACAAAATGCGCAAGCTCAAAGGCATTCGCAAACTGATTCTGATCGAAGAGGCATGGAAAGCCATTGCCAAGGAAGGTATGGCCGAATACATCAAATACCTGTTCAAAACTGTCCGAAAATTCTATGGAGAAGCCATAGTGGTCACTCAGGAAGTAGAGGACATTATCAGCTCTCCTGTGGTAAAGCAGGCAATTATCAACAACAGTGACTGTAAAATCCTACTCGATCAGTCCAAATACCAAAACAAGTTTGACCAGATACAGCAACTCCTTGGACTTACCGATAAGGAACGGGCTATGGTGCTTTCTGTGAATAAAGCAAATGACCCAAAACGCAAGTACAAGGAAGTATTTATCAGTCTGGGAGGCACACTTTCCAAAGTGTATCGGACCGAAGTGTCCAAAGAAGAATACCTGGCTTATACCACCGAGGAAACAGAAAAGATAAGAGTCATGGAATACGCTGAACGCTTCGGCTCCATCCAAAAGGGAATTGCAGCCCTTTGTGCTGAATCAACTACTTAACCCTCAATACTAAACCATTCACTTATGAAGAACTACAAAAGCATACTCAGTAGAAGCCTGATTCTGACCCTGCTGTGCTCCTTCCTTACACTATCCCCAAGGCAGAGTGAAGCAGCAGTTCCGTTGGCCATCCTTGAAATCATCAAAGCCGGTGTGAAGAAAGTCATTGTTGCCATGGATCTGAAGATCCAACGCGAGCAAAACAAAGTGCTCTGGATGCAGAATGCCCAAAAGGTTCTGGAAAACACGCTATCCAAACTCAAGCTGGAACAAATCGCCAATTGGACCGAAAAACAGCGGGAGTTATACCAGAAGTATTTCAACGAATTGCAGACTGTCAAATCAGCCATTTCAGGATTTCAGCGGATCAAAGATATCTCCCAGAAGCAGGCCCTGATCGTATCAGAATACAAAAAAGTCTGGGCAGTCATCCAGCAGGACGGGCATTTCACCCTATCGGAAAAAGAATACATGGCTAGGGTCTATGCTGGCATTTTGGTAACCACGGTGGAAAACCTGGACCAGATGGCCCTCTTGGTCAAATCCTTTACCCTACAGATGAGTGAAGGGGAACGACTCGCTCTGATCAATGAAACCGCAAATAGGGTGGACCAAAACTATCAGGATCTCATTGCTTTCAACCTTAGCAACGGGCAGCTCAGTCTGCAACGGGCTGAAAACACCAAGGAGATCAACCAGATTCAATACCTCTACGGAATCACCCGCTAAAGCAGCACCCAATTAAACTCCAAAAACATGAAACGACTGATTCTCATTTTCTATCTGGCAAGCATTTCCCTGCCTTCCCATGCCCAAACTTGGAATGAATGGTGGAAGCAGAAAGATACCCAAAAGAAGTATTTGGCAGAGCAGCTCATTGCCTTGAAAGCCTATGGAGCGGTACTCAAAGAAGGCTATGAAGTAGCATCCAAAGGATTGGGTTTGGTGCATACCATTCAGAACGGTGATTACGCACAGCATGAAACTTATTTCAGCTCATTTTCTGCAGTCAATCCACAGGTCAAAAACCATCCACAGGCAATGGAAACAGTCGCCCTTTATTCAAAAACCAGGCAACTGACACTGCAGATTCCGAGCAGGCTATTTCTGGAAAACCGGTTTACAGCTTCAGAAGAAAAAACCATCCGGCATGTGCTTCAGTCCATTGCTACTGACTGCGATGATATACTGGCTGAGCTCCAAACCCTGCTGGAGAAGGATCATTTGAATCTCAGTGATTCTGACCGGATGGACCAACTCAACCAAATCCATAAACAGATGCAGGAAGCCCATAGCTATACCATCCGGTTTTACCAGAACTGCCATAATCTAAGCCTTTCCCGGCAGCATGAATCCCGGGCAATCGAACATCAGAAAAGTCTATTTCTCCCATTCCAAGACTAAGCCAGCAATGAAACCATTCCTAATTTTCTTACTTCCGATATACCTGTCACTTGGACTTCAGAACTCCAATGCCCAGGCCGACGAGGCTGCCCAGCTCCTGCTCAACGTCACCAAACTCGAACAGCTCAAGCAGATCCTTTCAGATCTGGAAAAAGGGTACACCACCCTGAGGACAGGCTATTCCCAGATTGAAAACCTGGCATCGGGAAACTTCAACTTGCATGAAACCTTCCTCAATAATCTCCTTCAGGTCAGTCCTGCTGTCAAAAACTACCACAAAACAGCAGAAATCATCGGCTATCAGTTAAAGCTGGTCAGGGATTACAAACGGGCATTTTCCGACTTCAAGGCATCAGACCAGTTTACAGTAAATGAAATATCCTACATGTCCCAGGTTTATGGAAATCTATTTAAAAAGAGCCTGCAACAGCTGGATGAATTGACGCTGGTTTTGACTGCCGGAAAACTTCGAATGTCCGATGAAGAACGGCTGGAAGCCATAGATCGCATCCATCTGGATATCCAGGACAAGCTGATATTCCTGACCGCATTCAACCAGGAAACCCAGCTACTGGCTATCAGCCGATCCACGGTCAAGCAGGAGCTGGATGGAATCTGGAACCTCTACCAAAAAAGCGACAATTAAGCCTACCATGCATCATGAAAGCACTTCTTAAATCCATCACTATCATTCTATTCTCCTTCCTTATTCCACTGACTTCCCATGCCCAGGTGGGCTATGACAGGGGACTGCATGGAGTATTGGAAGAGCTATATACCGAAATGATGCCGCTGTGCAGCCAGTTGATCAGCGTGGCACAGGGAATAGCTGGGTTTGGTGCCTTATGGTATATCGCCTCCAGAGTCTGGCGGTCTATTGCCAATGCGGAACCCGTCGATTTCTACCCGCTGTTCCGCCCCTTTGTCATTGGCTTTTGCATTCTTCTTTTCCCCTCAGTTTTATCCCTGATCAACGGGGTTATGAACCCAACCGTCACCGCCACAGCAGCCATGGTGGACAATTCCAATCTGGCAATCGAGAATCTGTTAAAACACAAAGAAGAGCTTGTCAAAGGAACCATTCAGGGAGTGATGTTCCGCAACAATCACCACGAAGGAGATTATGAAAAATGGCTCAAATATACCGAAGGATTACCTGAGGGAAGTGATTCAGGTAAATCCTGGTGGGAATCCCTCAGCAGCAAATTAGAATTTGAAGGTGCAAAATGGAGTTTCAACTTCAATCACTGGATCAAGCAAGCTCTTGCAGAAATTTTACAACTGCTCTTTGAAGCAGCAGCGCTTTGTATCAATACCTTGAGAACCTTTCAACTGATTGTTCTATCTATTCTAGGACCATTGGTTTTTGGTCTATCCGTCTATGACGGCTTCCATCACACATTGACTGTCTGGCTAGCCAGATACATCAACATTTACCTCTGGCTACCTGTGGCGAATATCTTCGGTGCTATCATCAGCACTATACAGGAAAAAATGCTGGTGCTGGACATAGGACAAATCGAAAGCACTGGGGACACCTTCTTTTCAGCCACAGATACAGGATATCTGATCTTTTTGGTGATCGGTATCATCGGCTATTTCTCAGTCCCATCCGTAGCCAACTACATTGTCCATGCTGCATCAGGCGGAGCACTTCCTCATAAAGCATCCAGCTTTTTCACCCAAGGTGCAATCAGCACAGTTTCTATGGCTGGAACCGCAGCTGGAATGGCTACCAAAGGATCTAGCATGTCCACAGATTCCTATGGGGATAAGGCAGGAAGAATGAACCAATCCATGGCCTCCCGTGGCACCTCTTCCGGTTATTTCAAGGAGGATAGCGATTATCAATCCGGAAAACTTAAAGGCAACTCTTAATTCTACGACCCATGTTTACCAAACCAAAAAATATCGATACTGCCTTCCGTCAAATCCGGCTGTTCACATTGGCTGTAATCATCGGATGCCTACTCTTTTCCGGGTTTACCCTTTACCAAAGCCAGCAACTGACTGCCGGATTGCAGCAAAAGGTATATATCCTGGCCAATGGGAAAGTTCTGGAAGCTTTGTTGACTGACAGAAGAGACAACCTTTCTGTTGAGGCCAAAGACCATATTTCAACTTTCCACCGGTATTTCTTCACGCTGGACCCCGATGATATTGTAATCAAAGCCAATACTACCAAAGCCCTTTACTTGGCTGATGCTTCCGCTAAAAGGCAATACGATAACCTGCGGGAAAGCAATTACTACTCCAACATCATTGCAGGAAATATCAGCCAGGAAATCCAGACTGACAGTGTGCAGGTGGACCTAGAGGAAACCCCTTACTATTTCAGGTACTACGGCAAGCAGGTTCTTACCAGAACCGGATCCATTGTCACCAGGCAACTGATCACAGAAGGCTACTTAAGAACTGTCTCCAGAAGCGGGCACAATCCCCATGGATTCCTCATTGAAAACTGGACTACCCTTGAAAATTATGACATCCAAATCCAAACACGATAGTTATGAACCATTCAAACAACCAAAAATTCCGGCAAAAGCGACAGCAGCTGCTCATGATCCCAATCCTGACTGTGCCCTTCCTGACCCTGACCTTTTGGGCATTGGGAGGAGGCAAAAATCCGGGTGATTTACCTGTTGGCGAAAAGCAGAAAGGCTTTAATCTGGAGCTTCCAGGAATAACAGAAGCAGGGGAAAAATCCCTTGATAAAATGGGGCATTACCAGCGCTCCTATACCGACTCCAGCCGATACTTTCAGGAAGTCAAAAAAGACCCTTATTACAGGATGGCATTCAATGCCGAAACAGAAAAGGGGACCAATCCATCACTGGAATCACAAGAGATAGAACCTAGATCTAATCAACACCTTTCCAATAACCTGTACAGTGATACCCAGGAAGAATTGATACTGGAAAGACTGGAAGCACTCAACAAAACCCTTTCTGAAAGTCCTGAACCCGTGACTACAGCAGCTGCTTATCCTGATGAAGTCAGTACTGCTTCAATGCAATCAAACTCAGGATTGGATGCGGATCTGGACCGGCTGGATCAAATGATGCAGCAGATGCAGAGTACAAACGCTCAGCCAGATCCCGAATTTCAGCATATGGCAGAACTGCTGGACAAGATTCTCGACATCCAGCATCCAGAGCGGGTGCAGCAACGGGCTGAAGCAGAACGAAAAGCAACTTTATCAGATCAAACCCCAGTCATTTCACCAGTTTCCAACCCCCAATCCACAAGTCTGCATAACTCATCACCGAATGAAATTCAAAATGAAAGCCTAGCCCAAAACGGCTTCTTTGGATTGGAAACCAATGAAACAGAACCCAAGGTCTCCCAATCAATCCAGGCGGTAATCCATGAAGAACAGACACTGGCTTCCGGAGAAACGGTCAGGTTGCGGTTAACCCAAGAAACCAACATCGCAGGCAACTTACTCCCCAAAGACCAGCTGG
>TARA_R110002012_G_scaffold183897_1_pt1 | contig 37430 bp, 23 predicted proteins | sample TARA_R110002012 | Tara Oceans TARA_R110002012 (sample SAMEA4396515) | marine metagenome | biome: Westerlies Biome; feature: [DCM] deep chlorophyll maximum layer (ENVO:01000326); material: water (ENVO:00002006), including particulate matter (ENVO:01000060) such as... | depth 40 m
CATAACCTGAAGGTCGTAGGTTCAAATCCTACCCCCGCAACCAAATAAAAAAGGCTCGCCCTCGTGGCGGGCTTTTTTTGTTTGATCACGTGAAGCGCCTTTGAACCTCTGATCTTCCTGCGTTCTGAGCCAACTTGATGGTTTTGAAGGAACCGTGCACCCAGTGGGTGCGCGTAAGTCTTGAGAAAGGACGTCAAGAAAACGTGCCAGTGGCACGTTTTTAGTCTGAAGGTCGAGCACGGCCGATAGGCCGCGCGCAGACTGCGGAGGTTCCCCGCGGCAAGCTCCACAGCCCTATTCCGTTGCTTGCCGCCCATCCTACTGATCCGCAACAACCTCATCGACAACACCAGACCTCACCAAATCCTCCGTACTCGGAAACCAGATGCCCGACGAGGGGGCGAGGAAAACCTGCGCAAGAAAATCCTCTGATATCCCCTGTTGGCGATAGAACTTGATTTCTTTTTCCTGTTCGCTTTTGAGGTCGTACTGCGGAAACGGGGTTTGGAGTTCAAGCTTGTACTGATGAAAGCCAAGCTGAGTCGTGCCGATACCACACATGACATCTTCATATTCCCAAGCGCATACCGGCGCGGTTGCTGAACAATCAGCACCGGTCGGAACGTCTGCCGTTGCCCGCTGGTACTGGGTGCAGACCAAGATCCTTCATCATCGTGATTTATCAACAGCCGAGATCTGCGTTGCCGTCGTTCTGGCGTCCCACGTCAATGATCGCACGCAGGCTTGCTTTCCAAAGATCGAGACGATTGCACATGAGACAAGTTTGTCTGATCGCAAGGTGCGTCAGGCGCTTAAGCGTTTGGCCGAACTTGGATTGGTGGAAAAGCTGGCCCGAGCTGTTGGCAGGCTTCGCAATCGTAACGCCTATCAGCTGATCGGTCTTGGTTCTAAACCGGCACCTGGTTCCATCATACCAGCATCAGATTCCGCTGTTAAACCGGCACGTGGTGCCGATTCCAATAAGAAGAACACGGATGAAAGAGAACAGACGAATGTCGTATCTGGCGCTGGCGCAACCGTTCTTCCTGCCGTCGATGATCAATGTTTGATTTTAGCGAGGGAGTGGCAGCGACTGTGTTCCGAGCCCTGGACGCTGGCGAATGCGTGTTTGCGGGTAAATGAGGCGATTGATCGCGTTGGTTTTGATGGCGTTAGGTCGGAGCTGGATGGATTGCGACAGAAGGGAAAAAGACCTTCGCGTCTGATGCTGCTTGATGCTCTTGACGATCTGCAGACCAACGAACCATCAGGGCACGAAAGTTCTCAATGGCAGCAAGTTTGTGATGAAAACGCACCAGAATCTTGGCGTGAGATCTGCCGGGTAATTTCTAAAAGGAAGGTTTCTGGATGCCGAAATCCGGGCGCTTGGCTGTCCAAGATTAAGGCCTCATTGATAGGAGATACGTTGCTACTGTCAGCGAACAATCGTTGCGTTCGCGATACGGCTCGGTATCATTTGCTTACAGAAATACGTGAGCACGCGGGGCAACGTGGCCTTGTGGTGAAAGGGCTAACGTATGATTAAGTTACCTCATCTGGCGTTGTAATTGTGGAGGCGTTTGTGTAACCAACTCCCCTTATTTTAAGCGCCGTGGACGCATGATTAATAGCCAAAATCTATCTTCTACCCGCAGCTCGGTGCCGTCATTTCTTTCGGCACTCTGAAGCGAATTAAGAACGTCTTTGTCGCCAGCAATCGCTTGTGCCACTTCCAAGCCAGTCTTCAGTTTGGAGCCGGCTTTGCTCGTATGATTTTCCTGCGAAAGTTGATCAATCTTCTTGAAAGTACTTTTGATGCTATATCGGATGCTCTTGCCGACATCTGTGATCTCTTTCCCCCGGCTGAATGCAGGAATTTCTTTTCTGCTGCCGGGTACAAGGCATATTGAGTGCGATATGCTTTAGGTTTAAAGAATCCCCGGACAGTTGCGCATAAACGTAGCTTGCGATGTTCGTCAGTTGGCTCACATCACTAAGCTGACCACAATTGCTCGACTTCTTCTTCGACTTGAGCTTGTGACAATGCGTCTGTTACGAGCTCTTCGTCACCTGTTCGGCTCACACCTGCCATGATCGAAACAAGCTGTTCCACCTCATGAGACACCAGATCTCGACCATCTGCAAAACTGATATGGTCCAGTTTTGCAGATGTATCCTCTCCGTACCAATCAACAACGTTTATTGATTGATCCCCGCCGAGAACTTCTATCAGCAGGTCGTCACCCGATTTCGAGAACCAGAGCTGTTCCGGGGAGATATTGGCATTGAAAAGAATACTGTCATCTTCGAATGCACTGCTTGATGTGTTATCGATGATGTCATGGCCAAGACTTCCCGAGAAACTGTAGGTGTCATCGCCTGCCATTCCAACGAATACCTCGTCATCTGCAGAGGAAACAAACAGCTCTTCACCTGATGAACCAATCTGAACAAGGGCATTATCATTTTCAAAGACTGAACGCGGCAGCCTGACCACACCATTCTCAGATTGCAGGCCGATATCAGCCAGCCCGTCACCGTCAATATCGCCCAGGTCAACGATATCAGTATATCCTGCTGCCAGTTCGATCCTTGGTGCATTATCGATATCCGCCTGCAACAGCGTGTTTGAGGGCGCAACACGTAAAATGGAACTCAAACCATTTTCGTCACCAAGACCAATCAATAGTATCTTTCCTGTTGCATCATCGATTTTGGAAAGCGAGATTGATTTAATTTGTGCAGAAGTCGTGAGGTTAGGTTGATCTGACAGATTGACCGTTTCCCCATCAGCAGGGATGCTCAGCGTATATAGCTTTGCGCCCGCAGCAACAAACGACACGTTTTCGGCATTACTACCGGCACCGCCAATCACGCCGACAACCGCGTCACCGGTATCATTCTCAAGATTGAACGCCTCAGACGTCGTAGCACCTATTTCGGCGTAGCGGAAGACATACTGGCCGGAGTTTTGGTCAAAATATGCGACATCAGTTTGACCGTCACCGTTAAGGTCTCCGACATTAAAGACGTCGTTTGAAACGAGTACCTCAGTGTGCATAGTTCCGATGTCCATCGTGCCGCCGCCCAAACGGTATCCACCGTTACGTCCACTTACCTGATGATGCCACCAGTCCACTCTGACCTCAACAATGGCGCCCTCCGGCAAGTCTTGGGCGAAGTTGATCGAATAGTTCCCAACCGGTTTATTAATCCTTGGCCACTGACCCGTCCATTGCGCCGCTATGCCGTTGTACGTCCAACTGTCCCAACCATCACCTGCGTCAACTCGGTAATATACGCGGAAATTTCCGCCACCCCACTGGTAGCTGTTATGAATTGATAAGTTATAGTCGAAGTCGACATAGCTGGCACCACCCGCCTCTATCTGACCTGAAACCGTGGCGACGACGCGTTTAAGATCGCGCGGATGGTTTGTATCAACGTAGCCAGAAGTAATAACCCCAAACGATACGTCGTCACCCTCCGCATAATTCTCTTTCAATTGAGTTTCATCCAACCCGTAAAGAGATTGCTCAATCTGGTTATCTGTATTGTGCTGATCGATGAGATACGCAGTTCCAGTTACATCCTCAAGGGCAACGGCAGCTTCTCCTCCTGATGCCACCTGATCGATTTTCACATTGAACGTTTCGGTCCCTTCAATTGCCGTATCAGCATTGGCACCAATTTTCGTCGAACCGTTTGTATCGCCTGCACTGACCGTGATCGCCCCCGTACTTGCCAGAAGGTCACTTGCGACCGATCCACTGCCATCGGTGAGGGAGAAGTCAAAAACGACGTCCTCATCAACCGGTTTGGACAATTCGACCGCAACCGTCATTTGACCGGTTTGTTCATCGCTGATGGTTTCTGATGCAACAACGACCGGAGCATCCATCATGTCCGCACTTAGCGGCTTGCCCAACCCTTCAAAGATCACTTCACGGCCATTGTCAAAAATGACCGAGACATTGCCATCTTCATCCATTGTTTGATTTGCCAGCGCATTGGTCGCAGCAGCAATCAATGTGGCACCACCAACACCGGCCAGCGAGAACATGTCACCTTTGGACGGTGTAAAGTCACGAATGCGGACAGTACCTGTTGCACCAGCGGCAATGTTAACCGCAAACGTATCCGCACCGGCCCCGCCAGTCAGCGCATCATTGCCCGACGAGCTGTAAAGCCGGTTGTTCTTGGCATTCCCGACAATCACATCGTCAAACGTGGTGTCATTGACGTTTTCAAAGCCGGAAATCGTATCGCCATCAGCATGCCCGCCCGAAACAAGACTGGACGCAAGGTCAACATTCACAGAACTGGTGGATTGCGAGTAGTCCAGCGTATCGGAACCTTCACCGCCCTCAAGCACATCAGCACCGGCACCCGACACCACAGAGTCATCACCAGCACCAAGTGAAACATGACTTCCCGTGGCAAAAAGGTCGGTCACGGTTTCCGCGCCAGCCCCCCCGACGACATTCTCAATATTGATACCTGTCATATCAATCGTCATATCAACGCCATCAGAAACCGTCAGGGTATCGTTGCCAGAACCGCCATCGATATCGGCAAGGTTGTCACCAAGCCCAACCTCAATCACATCATCCCCGGCACCACCTTCGATTCGGTCCTTGCCATCGCCACCGATCAGGGTGTCATTACCATCACCGCCCTGAAGCACGTCATCCCCGGCACCGGCATCGATATAAAGGTCACTATTATCAGATGAATAAAGGTAGTCATCGCCGCTCCCGGCAATGATTTCTTCCAGATCATAGGAGCTGAGATCAAGCGTCAGGTCATCCACATTATGGATAATCAACTGATCCCGGCCCGAACCGGCAAACATCCGGTCGAGGTCATCGACATTGACAATCTCAAGCGTATCATCGCCATCCCCCCCGAAAAGGGTATTGTCCCCGCTGCCACCAATCAGCGTATCGTTACCTTCACCCCCATAAAGAGTGTCATCGCCATCCCCGCCATCAAGTGTATCCTCTCCGGCGCGACCAAGCAGAAGATCATTTGCAGCACCACCGGTCAGCGTGTCGTTTCCGGCAAACCCGTCAAGGATATCGCCCAAGCCACCCGCCTGAAGAATATCATCGCCCTCACTACCCAGCCGGGTGTTGTCGGCGGTAATTTCGAACGTTTCCCAGGCTGAATACAATTCCCCGTCGAACGTTCTGGCAATCAGGGTTTCGGCTGTATTCAGGTTATGGGAGGGGATATAACGCACACGGTCAAGCTCGCTGGCAAGAACCCGAACGGTCGTATCGTCACCAACCGCGACACCATCCACTTCAAAATGGCCAAGACCGGCCGCATCGCGAAGATCAACATAAACGGCATCGCCATCGCGATCACTCGCCGTGACAAGACTTGTCAGGTCAACAGCCGTACCGTAATGCGTGCGGGTGCTTTGTACCGAAATTTCGGGCGTATCATTGACCGGCGACAAATCGATATTAAGGACGGACTCAACCCGGTTTCCATACCCATCATGGATCCAGTACCGCACTTCGGCCCGACCGTTATAGTCCGCATCCGGGACAAAGGTCATATAGCCGTCACGCACCGACACTGTTCCATGCGATGCCGAAATGATCCCGTCAAGCCGAAGAACATTGTTTTCACGGTCATGGTCATTGCCCAGAAGGTCGGAAAGTGCGACGCGAATTTCCTGATCTTCAAGGCTGAAAACATAATCGTCAACCGCAGTCGGTGGCGCATTAAAGAACGCAACCCCGTTATCGTCGGCGCCAGAGTTTTCGCCAGATTCTGATGCGTCATCCTGTCCGTCGACCGTATCCGAAGACGCAGTATCGTCGCTTTCATCGCTGCCTGAAACGCCATCGGATACACCACCATTGGCGCTTTCATCATCCAGCGCGTCGGCGGCCAAAGCCGCCTGCATTTCCTCTTCGCTCAGCACGCGCGCAATTGGCGCATCACCGCCATTTTGGGCAGCAGCCCCCAATTCGCTCAGAATGACGCCAAGCTGATCACTCTTGGCAAAGGCGTTGGCAACATCCGCGGTTACGTCGCCATTTGCGGCCAGCATATCGTCACCGCTAGCACCGGCGATATTATCGGAACCATCCGTCCCGCCATTATCGGCAAGTGGCGCCACCAGCCAGATATTATCACCCTCTGCGCTCGCCTGATCCGCAGCCTCCTGAATAACCTCTGCCGCCTGCGCCGTATTGTCATAGCTGCTTGCCAAGCCGCCAAGTGCTGCCGCAGCCGCCACCGAGGCCGCAAACGACGTCTGAGACATTTCGTCGCGGCGCTGACGCGTGGTATCCGTCACACTCGGAAGATCATCGTCATCAAGCAAATCTTCAACGGCAAAGTCACCATCATCAAACCGGATAGTTTCAACATCTTCGATGCGGGTTGTACCATTTTCACCGGTCACAACAAGATCGTCACCATCGCGCGTGAGCAAATAGTCATCGCGACTGCCTGCAAACACAACTGTATCGTCGCCTTCTCCGCCAAAGATCAGATCATCCCCGGAACCACCAAACAGGATATCATCACCACTCCCGCCACTGATGATATCGTTACCATCACCGCCCGAAAGCGTATCATCACCTTGCTGACCAAGGATGGTGTCATCCCCCGAACCGCCATCAAGGATGTCATCCCCAAGCCGCCCGGTCAGAACATCATCGCCAAGCCCGCCAGCCATTTGGTCATTGCCGCTGCCTGCGGCCAAATCATCATCTGCGCTCGAGCCTGCAACCTGTTCGACATTCTCCGCACGATCTTCAACGGAGCCTGCCTGATAGCCGGTGGTGTCCGACATATCCAGTCGAACACCTTCATCCGCATCGCTGTAATCAAGCGTGTCAGAACCATCGCCACCATCAATGATGTCCCCATCACCACGGGCAACAATCCGGTCATCCCCGGCACCGGCATTGATGGTATCCTGCCCCGTCCCGCCACTCAGTGTGTCGTCACCAACCCCGCCTTCAAGCGTATCGGAACCATCTCCACCATCGAGCACATCATCGCCCGAACCGCCAACCAACAGGTCATCGCCCGCTTCACCCGAAAGGCTGTCATCACCTACACCGGCATCCAGGGTATTATCGGTCGCATTGCCGGAAATTACATCGTCATGATCCGTGCCAATAACATTCTCGACACCGTCAAAACTGTCCCCGGCGGCAGCACCAGCAGTGCCACCGTTTTCAAGCGATAGGTCAACGCCCTGATCACTACCGGAATAGTCGACAATGTCCTGACCATCGCCACCGAGCATGGTGTCGGCACCTTCGTTGCCGACGAAGCGGTCATCATCGGCACCACCGTCTAGTATATCATCGCCAAAGCCGCCATCGAGAATGTCGTCGCCCGAACCACCCAACAGGCTATCTGCCCCTGCACCAGTGCTCAGCGTATCGTTCCCTGCACCCCCATGCATATAGATCGATTCTTCGAGGCCAAGCGCACTCAGCTCGTCATCGCCCAGGGATCCGAGGATATTCTCGATCCCGGCATCACTCAGATCAAGCTGAACGCCATCCTCGTTTATGAAATGAACCGTATCATTGCCACTACCCCCGATCAGGGTATCATTGCCATCGGACAGAAGCGTGTCGTCGCCCGCACCACCATCCAGCAAGTCTGCCCCTTCACCGCCGGAAATAATGTCGTTGCCATCCTGACCATAAAGACGGTCATCGCCATCTCCACCACCAATGATGTCATTACCGCCACCGCCTGCGATCACGTCATTACCATCGCCCCCGAGGAGCAATTCCGCATTGATCGTTCCGGCCAAACCAATGCCTTCATCACCGATCCCTGCAGCAAAATCGCCAAGCTTCTCGCTCATTGCTGTACCGACATCGAGAACCACTCCATCGGCAGCAAAACCAAGGTTAGTCAGCATCGCGCCAATATCGATCACCGTGCCACTAGAAAATTCGAGACCTTCGACACGATCTCTCACATCCTGCCAGTTAACCAGTCGCAACTGATCACTAAGATCATCAAAGCTTGCGTCTGGATATTCCGGGTTCTTCAATGCAATAATCAGGTCCTGACCGTCTGCGCGAATCAGAAGATCGTTGGGATTGATATCCGGCCCGAACACAATTCGGTCATTTCCGGCATTTTCATGGACCTCAACCATTCGTGTACGGACGTTGCGTCTTGATCCATCCGAATAAAGGTCATAGATCGTATCGGTTCGGATATTGTGAGAATAATCACGGATCGTATCGGATCCGCTACCGCGACCAAACATATAAGTATCATCGCCATATCCGCCTTGCAGGGTATCTGTACCATGACCACCATTTAGCCAGTCAGCTCCCCAGCCGCCGAAAATGGTATCATTGCCTTCTCCACCATCAATCGCAGCTTCATAGGCCTGATCTGTGCGAATGATATCGTCACCACCACCGGAATTGAAAACCTCAACTTCGTAATCGGTGATGTTGATATCGAGATCGGCATCCCCCATGAAAATGACGCGGTCCTGACCGGCACCACCATTGAAATCGTCATTTTCATCGACAATCAGAGTATCGTCACCTTCGCCGCTACGAAGGGTATCTGCACCTTCACCGCCCGAAAGCAGGTCATGTCCTTCACCACCAATGACCTGATCATCGCCAGCACCACCATCAATCGTTACATTGATTGCTCTACCTGCACGCAGATCATCATTGCCCGCTGCGCCATATACGGCCTCGGTATTGGTAACACCAAGATCAATGGAAAGACTATCTTCACCTTGACCAAGGACAACGTCAAACCCGGCACCGCCATCAATGACATCTTGGGCATCAACAAACAAAATATCGTGACCAGTACCCGCAACAATTGTATCGGCACCATCCCCACCCGAAAGCCAGTCATTCCCGGAACCACCAATCAGCGTGTCGTTACCTGCGCCAGCAGAGAGATAACCATCATCTCCTGAACTATTGCCAAGCGTGTCATCACCGGCACCAGTGACCAGACCGTCATAATTGCTGTCAGCTAGATCGCGGACCTGATCTTCATCTCCCCCAACAATCAATGCGTTGCCATCGCCGATTTCAATTCCGTCCTCGGTCTCGCGGTAACCATAACTAGACGCTCTGAAGGATACATCACCAACATCACCGGTCGTTCCGTCTTCGCGGGTAAAGGTCGCGCGGCCGTGGATGGTATTCCCTGCGATTTCTTCTTCAACACCATTAGACACCAAGCCGACTTCGGTAATGTTGAGTTCCTCAAGAGTACTGACTTCCCCTTCCTGAGACTGTCCATCCCCATTCCAGTCCTGCCAAACCCGGAAATCTTCCCATGCCTCATCTTCGGCATTTAGGACACCATCAACATTGCTGTCATAAAGCTCGGCGAGTGCTTCAAGGTCGGTATCTTCGGCTTCGGTTTCATTGGCAAAAACGAACTCAGACGCACCGTCAATCGTGCCTGATCCGTTGAGATCAATGGAGAGGATACCGTCATCTCCGGAGACCCAGCCTATATTTTCCAGATAGGAATCTGCGTCATAATCGAAGAAAGCTGCACTTTCGGAAAGATCAATTAACTGGAAACCATCATCAGACAGATCCAGTAGAATGGGAGGCACCCGATTTCCGAAATACCCATCTGGCACCTCAATATTCACCGACCCAGAGCCAAAACCAGGCACGTTACCCCAATTTCCAAGAGACGTGTTTGGCTGTTGTTGCGACGGCCCGTCATAAACTGATTGCGCGGCCCCCTTGGCCCAATCACCGTTTAATGTCTCGCCTATCGTTTCCCCAACAACACCTCCGATAGCAGCTCCAGTCTTAGCTCCAGCCTCTGCACCAGCTGGAGTTTTTGATGCGTAAGCACCGATGGCACCACCAATAAACCCTCCAACGGCAGCACCAGCAGCTGCGCCAGCTCTACCTGCAGCCTTGTCAGCGTAATAATCAGCAGTCTCGCCAATCGCTTCTCTTGCTGGGTCTTCGGCCGTCACGACATTCTCAGCTCGTCCCACAACATCGAGGGCTGTACCAGCCTTTCCGGCACGTTTTGAGAGGTTCTCGTCAGTATCCAAAGTGACCTTAGATGAGTTTAAGCTTTGCTGGAGTTCCTTTTCTAAATTTCCCTCATCAATCTCACCGGCTTTATCCAACGAGGGGCCTTGTGGTTGCGAACCTTCTCCCCTACTCCCTTGGTAACCAGCTGGACCAAACTCTCCGCCATTGTTTTCAGCTTTATCTTGCGCGCTACCTCTTCCTTGGTGAGACCCACGTCCACCACCTACACCGGAGCGATCTGAACCATTGTGACTACCTGGAGGCATTTGACCCTCGTTTTACAGCAATATGAAAGAAAAAATTATTCCAGTTCTATTCAATCAAAAGCTCATCTACCGAGTTTTTGTAATCCTTAATACATTTGTAGTAACTATAGTATTCTCCATTGACTACATACATCAGAAAGGACAAAAGTTCTCCGTCTTCACTCGAAATGCCAACAATTAAACAGTCTTTTTCAATTAATAATTTTTCGCTAAATTTACCTATATAAAAATAATCACTATTTTTCATTACTTTATATATTTTATTCCGGTCACTATCTGATGACGAAAACCAAAATACAAATGGACTTCCATTATCATCCAATGAAACCACGCCATTTCCAAGGACAAATGACTCTATAAAAGAAAGTATAAAATATGATACTCCCTTACCATATACTGCAAAAATTTCATTGAAATTTTCCTTTTTTATAAATAAATCAGATTTATTGACATACTCTCCATCAATATCGATATAGTATTCACCTGCATATACTCGTGTATGACTTAGAGAAAGAAATAAAATCAATACGGATATCCATCGCCAGAAATGAAAATACATTCGCAATTACCTTTCCCTCAAACTCTCATCCCGATATCGCAACATCGGACCAAGCACATATTCTAACAAGCGACGTTCACCGGTCTGAATGTCAGCTGTCACTGTCATGCCGGGTTGCAAAGGCGCTTCACGCCCACGGACGGTCAAATGTTGCTGCGCTAATTCGACCTTAGCCAAATAAACAGGCCCAAGCTTTTCATCGACAACGGCATCTGGTGACACATCGATCACCGTGCCATCGATCGCACCAAACTTGGTGAATTCAAAGGTTTCAACCTTGATCCGGGTTTTCTGGCCAATATCGACAAAGCCGGCATCGCGGTTGGCAAGCTTGACCTCGGCCACCAGTTTGCTGTCGTCCGGGACAATTTTCATCAGGGCTTGCGCCGCTTCCACCACGCCGCCGATTGTGGTGACCGCCAGTTCTTGCACCACACCATCAATCGGGGCACGCAGGACCTGCTGATCGCGGCGGCGTTCGGCCTTGATGCGTTCCTGCACCAATGTTCCGAATTCCTGATCAAGCCTGGCACGTTCATCAAACAGGCTTTCTTCAAAATCTGCCACCGTGCTTTGCAACCGTTCCTGTGCCATGGCGATATCGGCATTGGCCTTTTGCAGATCAAACTGCAACTGGCGGCGTTCCTGTTGTCGTTCAACCAGTTCCTGCTCAAGCTCCAAAAGCGAGGTTCGGGTCGCATAGCCGTCAGATGCCAGTGACCGGCGACCTTCAACACGTTCGGTGATCAGCGGCAGGATGGCATCGACCCGGTCAATCGATACCGCAATGCCATCGCGCACAGCGCGAAGTTGCCGAATTTCCTGCCCAAGGGTCTCCACCCTTTGTTGCTGCGCACGCGCCTGACCGACCATGGCATCAAATGCCGCAATGGCCTGTCGTTCGGATACCTCTGCTGGAGGAAGAAAATGGATCGCAGGGTTGCTGATATCGGTCAAAAGCGCATCAATCCTAGCAAGTTTAAGCCCGGCGGTTGCGATGTCCTGCTCCGTTCGGGTCAAATCGGCGGTGCTGTCCGTGCCATCCAGCACGATCAGTTGATCGCCGGCTTTGACCTGTTGCCCGTCACGCACATTGATTTCGCGCACGACGCCGATTTCAAATGGCTGGATGACCTTGACCTTACCGGTTGGCACCAATGTGCCCTGTGTCGGGCTGATAATCGCAACTTCGGACATCCAGGCCCAAAGACCAGCCACCAGAAACAACACCATCAAAACAATCGGCAATATCCATGCAACCGGGTTCGGGGCACGTTCGGTGACCTCCAGAATACCCGGCATAAAGGCGCTGTGATCCTGCTTTATCATTCTGCGGCCTCGCGTGATTTTGTCGGTGCTTTCTGCGGTTGCGGGCTGCGATCACGATTGTGATCAAGCCCGGCTTGAATGGCATGCAGGCGGGCATAGGCACCACCAAGTTTCAGCAAGTCCTGATGCGTACCGCTTTCAACCAACCGCCCGTTATCAAGTACCAAAATACGATCCGCGTGATGTAGGGTTGAAAGCCGATGGGCGGCAATGAACACGGTGCGGCCTTTGGTGATTGTTTGCATCTGACTTTGGATCGCTCGTTCCGATGCGCTATCAAGCGAACTTGTTGCCTCATCCAAAAGCAAAATCGCCGGATTGGTGACAAGGGCGCGGGCCAGTGCAATACGCTGTTTCTGCCCACCCGACAAAATACCGCCACGTTCGCCAATAACGGTGTCATAGGCTTGGGGGAGCTGCGTGATAAATTCATGGGCATTGGCAAGTTTCGCTGCGGCAATCACACGTTCCATCGGCATGCCGGGCATGGCAATCGCGATATTCTCGCGTACGGTACGGTTAAACAGGAAGTTGTCCTGAAGCACCGCACCGATTTGACGGCGCAGCCATGCCGGATCGGCCGCGGCGATATCCATCCCATCAATCAGGATACGACCATTTTCCACCGGGTAAAACCGCTGCATCAAACGCAGAAGCGATGTTTTACCGGCCCCCGACACCCCGACCAGGCCAATAACCTGGCCCGGTTTGATATCAAAACTGACATCATCAAGGATTTTCGGGCCGTCGGGCGCATAGCGGAACGTTACATGCTCAAACTTCACGCCACCAGAAATGCGGGGCATTTGGGATCGCTTGGCATTGCGACTTGGTTCTGGCGCAGCGTCAAGGATATCCGCCACACGACGCAGGGCGACTTTGGTTTGGGCCAGTTGCTGCAACAATTGGGCAATGCGCATGACCGGTGCGGTCACACGCCCCACCAACATGTTAAAGGCAATCAATTGGCCTGCCGTTAGCCCCCCATCCATCACCATCCGCGCACCAAGCCAAAGGGTCAGGGCAATCAGAACCTTGTTCAGGAAACCAGCGGCCTGCTGGGTGGCGGAGCTTACCTTGTCTGCTCCATAGGCGGAATCGGTACGTGCCGCGACCTGATCTTCCCAATGGCGCTGCATTTGCGGCTCGATCCCCAGTGCCTTGACCGTTTCCATGCCTGAAACCGCCTCGACCAAAAGGGATTGGGAATCGGCATTGTCCTTGAAACGTTCCTGTAGCTTGTCCTTGATAAGCGGCCCGATCAGGCCGTAGATGATCAGGATTGCGACAACAAACCCAACAACAATGGTTGCCAGAATTGGTGCAAAACCAAACATCACGATCAGGAAGATTGCGGTAAAACCAAAATCAACAAAAACCGTCAAAGCTGATCCGGTTAGGAAGGCCCGAACGGATTCAAGCTCCTTGATCCGCGCCACTGTATCGCCGGTGCGCTTCCCCGAAAAATAGGCCATCGGCAGACGTGTCAAATGGCGAAAAACCGTCGCTCCCAGTTCGGCGTCAATCTTGTTGGTGGTCAGCGAAAACACATAGCGCCGCAACCCGCCGATCACCAGATCAAACACCGCAATCGCGACAAGCCCGATAATCAACACATCAAGCGTCGACATATTTCCTGAACTCAACACCTTGTCGATGATCACCATGACAAACAGGGGCGTGATTAGCGCAAATATCTGAATGAAAAGCGATGCCGCCATCGCATGCGACAGCGCCGCGCGGTGCTTTTTCAAAAGCGGAAGGAACCACTTGAAACCAAACGGCTGGGAAGGGCCGTGTTCGCCGTCACCCTCGCTGCTGCCTTTGCCGCGCCCGATCAGAAGGGCCCTACCGGAAAAACCGGAAAGGAATGCATCCTCGCTCATCAATTCCGGCTTGCTGTGGCGCGGATCACGCACAAGCAAACGCCCGTCATGCGCCCGGCGTGCGACGACGACATAACTTTCGTCATCCAGCAATGCAATCATGGGAAAAGCCACTGACGCCAGATCTTTGGCCGTCAGCGTGACACTCTTGGCCCGCGCACCATAGCGTTTGGCCAAGCGCAGGATATCTGCATCGGCAAATGCAGTACCCGACACTCCCGCGTCGTATTTAATCTGCTCAGGATCTGCTGAATACCCATGCATCGCCAGCACCAAAGCCAACGACGCAACCCCTGTATCCATATCCTGTTCAAGAACCTTCGGTTCTTTCATCGGTCGCGGAGCCCCTCAACAAAGTGTCAGTGGCTCCCCCAAGACTTTTTATTCTTATGTGCTAAAGCATCGCAGATCATCGAAGCTACAGCAACCTACACAAAGGTGGGGCACGCATCCACTTCCCATAGACCATTGTCTATTTTTACATTGCTCAAAAAGGCTTAGGCATTTTGACGAATGAGGTCCATCGCGAATTATGACAACTCGTATAGCCTAGCAACTGTGTTTATCCGCCTGGTTGATGCCGCCATGTTTCACCGGTTTTGAGGATCGCGTTTGCGATTGCAATCAGCCTGCGTGCGATTGCGATGATGACAAGCTTGTGCGGTTTTCCACGCTCCTTGAGGCGTTGTGCGACGGGCTTTAGCATTGGGTTGTGATATGCGGCGGCGAGCGCGGCTTGGAACAGCACACGTCGCAGTGCCCGCCGCCCTCCGGCAATTGCTCGCCTTCCTCGCATTACTCCGCTGTCATGGGGCACAGGTGCGAGGCCTGTCATGGCCGCGGCCTCGCCTGATGTCATCCGACCGAGTTCCGGCATTTCTGCGATTAGCATGGCCGCTGAAACCGGTCCAATGCCGGGAATCGATCGCAAGAGATTTGCTTTCACAGCAGTGGTTTCCTCCTGTGCAATGACACTTTCAATTCGACTTTCGATGTCTCCGATCTGGGTATCGAGCAAGGCCTTAAGGACATCGTCCATATCCTCAACATCGGCGGAAATGCCTTGCTTCTGGCGCGCCGCTATCTGCATCGAAAGCCGCTTGCGCATATCCACGATTTGAGCCCTTCTTGTCGTTAAGGTTCTGAGAATGCGCAGATTATCACTTGGCAATGTCCGTCCGGCTTCTGGGCGGAACAGCATAAACCGGGCGATGAGTTCCGCGTCGATACGATCCGTCTTGGCTCGCGTCCCTCGCGACATCGCAAAGGCCTTGATCTGGGCCGGGGGAAGTTGCCTCGTAGAGATTCCCGCTTCAACAAGCGCCGCCCACAGAGCCCATTCCTGACCGCCGGTTGCTTCGAAGCCGACATGAACGGGGCCTGACATTTGCCGGATCATTAAGATCAGTTCCTTGTGACCTTCTGCAGAATTCGCCAGCCGGAACCTCTCCAGACCGGAAAGACCAAATCCGTCCAGCCAGTCGCGGGACACATCTATCCCGATCACCATCGTTTTTTCCATCATGTTCACACTCTCTTCCTTATGCTTCGCGGTCCCGAAACGGGCCGCCGTCAACTGTTCGAGACGGTGAAGAGAGGCGGGATCAGCCTGCTAGAAAACGTGGTCAGGCCACAAGATGTTTAACGCTGTATCCCACCCCTGTCGTCAGTCCTCGCCAGGGCTGACAACGGACATTCATAGCAGAGGCGGGACACATAAGATGTTTGGTCCCAGCGTTTGGCGCGGCATCCCGGTTTGCCGGACGAACGATCCGATGAGGCTTGATGGCTGAGGTTGTCGCAAATGTGTTTGAGCTTCCAGCCTTCGACATAATATTCAGAAATTTCTGGGATGATTGCGGTTTGCTCTTCATTGACTTTGCACTTGCCGCGAATGGGTTCGCGAAACTCGTCGAGGGCGTGAACGAGATCGTACCCGGGAAGCTGGCCACCTGGTACGCAGCCGCGCAAGACCGCTGCAATCACGCCTCTGTGTATTTTGTCTGAAAGGTCTTTGAAATAGAGCGCATTCATGGTGCTTTTCAGGTCATCATGCAGCTCGTCAGGCTTAGTCGCTTGGTTCGAAAAGGTTCAAATCTACCCCCCCCCCGCAACCAAGTAAAATAGGCTCGTCCTCGTGGCGGGCTTTTTTTATGTCTGGAAGGTGGGGTAGGTGGACTTGAACCTTATGTTCAAACCAAGAAAAGCAAAGCTTTGCGAAGGTTCAGCGAAGCGCACAGCGCGCAGCTAAATCCTACCCCGCACCCCCTGTATTCAGCCTCTCCTCCCCACAACTCTTTCAATCTCGCCAGCAGCCAATCTCTCAATCAGGCTGGTTTGTTTCTCAAGGCATTTTTGCAAAGCGAAATGCTGTGTGATGGTGCGTCGTGCCTCCTGTCGAAGGGGCATTAGCTGTGCGGGGTTCTCAAGGCTGTATATCATTTTGTCCGCCAATGCATCTGTATCCCAGAAGTCAGTCAGCAGACCGTTATGACGATCTTTGATGACGTCATGGCAAGGGCCCGTGTCCGATGCAATGACGGCGGCCCCGCACGCCATGGCCTCAAGCACAGACCAAGAAAGGACGAACGGGTACGTCAGATAAATATGGGCAGCGCTGATTTGAAATAGGCGTATGAGGTGTTCATGCGATATTTGGCCAAGGAAGTAGATACGGGAAGGATCAAGCCCGGTTTCTTCCATCATGACGTCGCGCCACTTGCGTCCGTCGGTTCGCGGTGTGCCGTAACTGACACCATCCCCTCCGGCAACGACAAATATGGCGTCGGGATTGAGGGCAGCAAGTTTGGCGGCAGATCGCATGAATGTTGGAAAACCGCGATATGGCTCAAGATCACGGGCGACATAGGTCACTACAGGGGCCCCCGCGCGAAGCACTCGTCCGTCAGGCATTTTCAACGTGGCTTGTGGATTTGGGCGACAGCGATGAACATCAATTCCGTCATGGCAGACGCCGATCTTGTGCTGATAGGCATCTGGAAAGGCTGTTTTTTGCCAGGGTGTCGGGCTAAGCGCGACATCAAGATGATCAAGTGTTGAAAGCTGAGCACTGTTGCGCAGACGAAGTTGGGTGCGTTTTGCCAGTGAAACCTTTTCATCCTTGGCAAAGCCAACATCACGCCCATCAGCATGATAATAATGTTCGCAATATCCTAGCAGTGGCGTGTTTGGCAAGACATCGCGGGCAAACAACATGCTGCCCCAACCAATGTGGCCAAAAACAACATCCGGTGGGCCTTCCTGGCGCGCCAAGGCATCAAGTGTTGTGGCAGCTTGCAGGCCAAGTTCCTGATGGTATTGGGTAAATGATGTTGCTGGCGGAGGAGGTGTTGCACGTTGACCTAAAACACGGATGCCGGGCAAGCGGACATTCATTTCTTCACACAGGAAGGAAACCTGCCATCCGGCATTCGCCAGATGACAGGCAAGGTGCACAAATTGTCCCGGCCCATGACGATGGACAAAGACTATTTTCATCTACGGTTCCGAACTTCATGCGTAATGACGGCACCATTGATCGGGATACCGCCGTATCTGAGGGTTTGAGTCCAAAATTCTTCGAGCCTGCGCAAGGTGCGCAAAGCCGTTTCCATTTCCTGCTGGTCTTCGAGGTTGTTGGTCAATGCATCATGATATTCTTCGTGGAACTCATGCAAGGATTCACACAGTTCGTGGCCTTTTGCCGTCAGCTTTATGCGGGCTGATCGTCGGTCACGCGCCATTACCTGGCGTTCTACATAGCCAGAATCGACAAGCTGTTTGAGATTATAGGATGCATTCGATCCCATGTAATGGCCGCGATCAAGCAGATCGCGAACCGAAAGTTCATCCTCGCCAATGGTGAACAGCAACGCTACTTGCGCAGGGCTGATGTCATCCTTGCCGAGTCGAATAAGATCTACACGTAGCAGATCCGCAAACCGTCGATAAATTCGTTCGACAGTATTTGCCAGTTCAAGATGTGTGACGGTCATGTTGTCCGATCCGTTATCTGGTCCCAAGCGAGAGTTGATGCCAAAGCAAGTTTGAGTTGGCACAATTTTCGTGTGGGGAAGATAACAGGACGTTGCTCTTGAACGATTTTTCCGCACGTCCCTTACTTCCCGCAAGTTTGCTCGTTGAACAGAAGTAATTAGAAAGTGTTTTTGTTTTTGAAATACTTCTGATCGTTTCATTTTTACATTGTCTAATCATCAACATGAGATCGACATATTTAATTTTATTGTAGAACATCGTGTCAGAGCAACTATGTGAGTAGATTGCGGAAAAACTATGACTTTTGACCGATTGGATGAAAATCGATGCATTTTGGTCGCAAAGAACCAACAAAAGCGCTGCAAACTAAAGAGGTTAGACCTGGGCTTGATGCGAAGTCTGTTGTTCGTGAGGCGAGATATACGTTCGTTCGTGGGCTTGGGTGGGCCGGGGTGATGAGCGGTTTCATCACTGTCTTGCAGTTGACGGTGCCGCTTTTCATGCTGCAGGTGCATGACAGGGTTATCAATAGCCAAAGCACGGATACATTGATCCTGCTTTTGGTTATCGCGATTGCAGCCATCATTCTTTACGGCATTCTAGATTTTCTGCGCGCCCTTGTGTTTCAGGAAATGGCGAAGTCTTTGCTGCGTCGGTTGAACTTGCCTGCAATTTCGGCGGCCATGCGGGTGGCGCTGGAAAAAGGAAGCCTGCATGGAACCCAAGTTTTGCGGGACTTATCAGATCTGCGCAACTTCATCACCGGAACGACCATTAGTTCCCCACTCGAAGCGATCTGGTCGCCAATTTTTCTCGGAGTGATGTTCGCGCTGCATCCCTATTACGGCATTGCAGGCCTGGTCGCTGTCCTTACCCTGATAGGATTAAGTCTGTTGGGGGACTTGTTGGTGCGTCAGGTCACCAAAGAAGGCACCGACGCCAATTTGCGCAATATTGGCGACATTGGATCGACGGTTTCAAATGCAGAAGCAATTGAAGCTATGGGGATGCTGCCGGCCCTTTCGCTGCGTTGGCGCCAAGCACAAATTCATGCCAGTGAACTCCTTGATGTTGGCAATATGCGCAGCAAGGGGATGTATTCTGTCACGCGGTCCGCGCGGTTTGGCATGCAGATCATCGTTCTGGCCATGGGGGCATATCTTGTCATTATCGGGGAAACAACGCCGGGTGCGATGATTGGCGGTACCGTCATTATGGGGCGGCTTTTGCTTCCGTTTGACAATGTGACGCGTGACTGGCGTGCGTGGGTTGGGGCTTTTTCGTCATGGAAGCGAATCCGCTCCATGCTTGAAGAAAGTCAGTCGGAACGCGAGATTAAGCCAACACCGCGGTCCGAAGGTCCGCTGATCGTTGATAATCTGGTCTATGCGGTACCCGGATCAAATGTGCCGGTTTTACGCTCCATCAATTTCGAACTGTTTCCCGGTGAGATCCTGGGGGTCGTCGGGCCATCTGCGGCAGGTAAATCGACCTTGTCGCGCCTGTTGGTTGGTGCGGCCAAACCATCGGCCGGGGGCGTTTACCTTGATGGGCATAATGCTTACTTGTGGGAACGGGGCTCATTTGGCGACATGGTTGGTTACTTGCCACAATCGGTGTCGCTTCTGAACGGGACGATCCGCGACAATATTAGCCGGATGCGAGACGCCAATCCACGCAAGGTGATCGATGCGGCGCGTGCCGCAGGTGTGCATGAAATGATCGGGCGGCTGCCGCTTGGCTATGACACCCCAATCGGGGCCGGGCGGCATACGCTTTCAGGTGGGCAGCAACAGCGCATTGCGCTTGCGCGTGCACTGTACGGCTGGCCACGTCTGTTGGTTCTTGATGAGCCCAATGCCAATCTTGATGCCGAAGGTGAAGCATCCTTGATCCGTGCTGTCCGTCAAGCCAGCGAGTCGGGGGCGATGGTTGTGCTGATTGCGCATCGGCAAAGCATTATGCAGTACGCCCATAAATTGCTGGTGATGCAGGATGGACGGGTCAAGCAGTTTGGCGAGCGTACTGATGTTATCCAGAGTCTCAGTACAGACAATGACGATGTCAAAAGTCTGCCTGCCGTGAAGCGCAGCCAGCGAAATGGAGGTGCGGCATGAACCGTGTCATTAATGTTGATGATAGTGGTGCTGTCATTCCGTCTGACGATCAGCAAGTTTCCTGGCATCAAATTCTTGCCGAAGAACGCCAAGCATCGCGCCAAAGTCTGCGCAAGCCGATTATTGCCGGGCTAACAGTTATCATACTGGGTTTTGGTGGTTTTCTGACGTGGGGTTTTACGGCGGAACTTGATAGTGCAGCCGTTGCGACCGGCTCGGTAATTGTCGATTCAAAGAAAAAGGTCGTGAACCATTATGAAGGCGGCATTCTGAAAAAGCTGCTGGTTGACGAGGGGCAGCACGTCACCGCGGGGCAAACGTTGGCTTTGCTTGACGGGACGCGCAGTGAATCTGAAATCGGTCAGTTGCGGGGCGAACGGTTTGGTCTGATGGCGAAACTTGCGCGTCTGCGGGCGGAGCAACGTGGTCAGGGTAATATTGCATTTCCCCAAGAACTTACCGCAAGTGATGAGGAATATGTCGGCGATATTTTAAGTGATGAACAGCGCCTGTTTAGCAAGCGCAATGAAGTTTATGCCGCCAAACGGGACGCGCAGGCCAAACAGATTGAACAGTTCGAGGCGGAGGCACAGGCACTTGTGTCGCAGATCAACGCCCGGACGCGTCAGGAAAAACTGGTTGCGGAACAACTGAAAGGCATTCGGCAGTTGGCTGACAAAGGGTTCGCAACGCGTACCCAACTGGTTGAGGTTGAAAATAATTGGTCCGACCTTGTCGGGGACATGGGGGAATTCAAGGCCCAAAAAGCAGCTGCCCAGCAGCAAAAGGCAGAGGCCGAGATTAATCTGGCATCTATTGAAATGGAGTGGCAAAGCGACATTGCCACCGAGATTCAGGAAGCACAGCTTGCGTTTAATGATGTCACCCAGCGGATCAGGGCCAGTAAGGATGTGCTTGACCGGCTTGAGGTGAAAGCACCGCAGGCAGGCACGGTTGCCAATATTCAGATCAGGACGCCGGGGGGCGTAATCAGCCCGGCTGAGCCGATCATGGATATCATTCCCGAAGACGAACCACTGGTGATCGAGGCGCGGATTAATCGGCAGGATATCGATTCTGTTCAGGTGGGCTCAAAAGTGCAAATACGTCTGACCGCCTATAGTCAGCGGCGCCTTTCGCCTCTTATCGGGGAGGTGCGATATGTCGCGCCTGATCAAACGGTCGATGAGCAGCGTGACAGTTCTTACTACATCATCCGTGCCGCGATTAACCCCGAAGAGCTGGCAAAATATGACGATATCAATCTGCGACCGGGTATGCCGGCAAATATTCTGGTTCTTAAAACGCCACGCAAGGCGATTGATTACCTGATTGATCCGATCGTTCAGAGCATGGATAAGGCCTTCCGCGAGGAATAGCGGACCAAGAGATTCCCCTGTTTTTCATCAGGCTGCCCCAGATTTTTAACGGGGCAGCCTTTTTTCTTGGAAAGTTGTTTTAAATTTGAATTAAACAAAAAACAATACTATTTAAATAAACAATTAAAAGTTACATGTAAAAGTGAAATACGTCATAATGTTGACAAAATAAAAACACCACAATACCCTCCACTAACAAAGTAAAAGAATATAGTCTTTCTGAGTGGCCGTTCAGGGCGGTGCTTAGATCGCCTGGAGGGAACGGCCATCCTCTCGCGAGGGAAATATCCCCGCGATGTCATTAATGTTGGGACACGAAGGAGGATTACATGGCAACTCTCGAAGGCGGCGCCTTTGATGATGCGCTTCTCGGATCTCGTTTCAGTGACGTCATCTTTGGACGTGGCGGAGACGATACAATCTTCGGACAAGGCAATGACGACGTGCTGTTTGGCGAAGAAGGCGATGATGCCTTGTTCGGCGGATCAGGCGACGACGTAGCACTTGGTGGCGAAGGTGATGATCTTCTGTTTGGTGGGTCGGGTGACGATGCACTGATCGGGGGCAGCGGGAGCGACCTGATGTCGGGTGGCTCTGGCGAAGACGTTCTGTCAGGTGGATCGGGTGACGATATCATGCTTGGCGGATCAGGAGACGACGTTCTGGACGGTGGTTCGGGCGATGATGTTTTGGTCGGCGGTGCTGATAACGATATCTTGCTCGGTGGTGCTGGTGATGACGTCATGCTTGGCGGCTCTGGAGATGATGTTCTTCAGGGTGGCGAAGGCAACGATGTTCTTCTGGGCGGCTCCGGGGATGATGTCCTCGAAGGCGGTGCCGGGGACGATATTCTGTCTGGTGGTTCTGGCGGAGATACATTCGTGTTCTCCGGCGGCGGCGGCAACGATGTCGTTCTCGACTTCCAGGCTGGCGAAGACATGCTTTCCATTAGTAGCAATATAAACGACACCGGTATTGAAGGTGCCGATGATGTTGCTGCGCGTGCAACGCAAGTTGGGGCCAACACCGTTATCGACCTTGGCAATGGTGATTCCATCACCCTTAACAATGTCGATGCAGAAGACGTACAGGACGATCCGGATAGCTTCTTTAGCGTCCAGTAATCCGTCAAACGGCGTCCGCAGTTACGGCTGCGGACGTTTCGTCCTGAACTTCAAGTTAAGCGAAAGATGGTCATGCTTGAATTTGCCTCGTCCGATGCTGTGCGGACGACCGGCGAAGCGCCGGACGTTTGTCTGCTCAACCCAGATACCTTGATGTTGATCTGGGATACACCGACCCGCTTGTGGGAGGTTCCCAGACTTGAAACTGCTGCCGGTGTCGCGATTTCACCGCAAGCAACATTGCGTCTTCCTCTAAATAGTGGCGGGACACGGTTGTTGCGTGTGATTAGGCGTCCAAAAGACGAGCCGGTCTCGTTTCTGGCAGAAGCCGGGACACTTGGTCGTAAAGACGAAATCACAATCGAGCCAGATGGCGATTTTGAATTCGCAAATGCATCTCTTCTGATTGAGGGTGTTACACCTTCCGGACGTCTTTCGCTGGTGTCGACCTTGCTTGGTATGTGGGCGAGTATGTTCCGTTTGCGGCTGAGCAAAAGTTACAACCGCTTTCTTAATCATCTTGTTTCCGAAATTGTTGAACGGCCGCAGCGCGCCCAGGCGCTGGCAAAACTGTCCGATCAGAAAATGCTGATTGCCGCCGGGCTGCCCGAGGCGTTCAAAGAAATCGAAGCCGTTTTTATCGTTTCACCATCAGGTTTCCGTCGACTCGCGATGTTGCCTCATACCAGCCATCAGGGGCCGCGAGGGCAGGATCTGGTGTATATGATTGCCGATCGTGCAGGCACAGAAGACGGCGCGTATCTTGTTGTGACCGGTGTGCGCACCTTGGCCATTCGTCACCTTCCCGGCACCACGGTTTTGCCATCCCTGTCGCGTTGGTGGCAGGCGCGTGGCAAATCGGATGCTGATCTCCGCGAATACATTATTGGCGCGCTGGCACGGTCCGATATGAAAGCCAGCAAGGCCGCCATTGAATTTCAGTTGCGCTGTCCACTTTCAAGTCAGCGAGTTGCCGGTGGTGGATCATTGCCAAGCGGTGAAGTCGACCTTGCCGTCACAACTGCACGGGGCACGCTGATTGGCGGCTGGTATCGCGATCCTGTCGATATGATTGCAAGTATCGATCTGCTCGATAGCAATGGTATTGCCCACCCGTTTGGCGATGGGTTTTATCGGTATACGGGAAACGTTCAAGACGAAGACCGTACCGTTCCAGCGACCGGGTTTGTCGGGTTTTATCAGGACATTCAAAGTCCTGTACCAATCCTTCAGCCAAGAAGCGTGATGCATCTGACATCGGGAAACCGTCATTTGATGGTGCCACCGGCACAGCCCATTGACCCGGCCGAGGCACGTGCGCGTATCTTGCGCGCGGTTCCGCCACAGCATCTGAGCGATGAGATCATCGAAAATTGTTTGGCGCCGGTGATTGGCGACCTGCAGCAAAAATTGATGGGGTCCGCAAAGGTTGATCACATCATTGAAATGGGCACGCCGCACGAAGACCCGGATGTTTCGATCATTGTGCCGTTATACCGTGTGCTGGGGTTCCTGCGCGCGCAAGTCGGTGCCTTTGCCTGTGATCCGTGGGTTGCGAAAAACTGTGACCTGATTTTTGTGCTGGATTCCCCTGAACAGGCCGAAGAATGCGAACATCTTTTGCGCGGGTTGCACATTCTTTATGGCATGCCGATGCGATTGGTGGTGATGACCCGAAATGGGGGCTATGCGCGGGCTTGTAATGCCGGGGCGGAAGTTGCCCGTTCTCATCTTCTGGCGATGCTCAATTCGGATGTCATCCCCCATACACCGGGATGGGCGCAAGGGTTGGCCTCGAAAATGGGAGGTCCACAAGAAGTCGCTGCCGTTGGGCCAAAGCTGTTGTTTGAAGATGGCTCAATCCAGCATGCCGGGATGTATTTCGCCCCCAACGAGAGCGGAAAATGGCTGAACTATCACTACCACAAAGGTATGCCTGATCAGTATCGGGATGCCAACGTTGAACGTTCCGTACCCGGTGTTACCGGTGCCTGCATGATGCTGCATCGGGATGCATTCAACGAGGTCGGCGGGTTTACCGAAGACTATGTCATCGGTGATTACGAAGACAGCGATCTGTGCCTGAAAATTCGTCAGGCGGATTTTGACATAAAGTACATTCCCGACGTCAGTCTTTACCACTTCGAGCGCAAGTCAATCTCGACCCATGCGGATTACATGCGTGGTGTTGCGGCCGAATATAACGCGTGGCTGCATGCATCGCGTTGGCGCGACATGCTCGAAGATATCCATGCCAATGGCGTTCCCCAGGAACGTTCCCCCAGCAAAACAAAACATGGAGCCGCGGCATGAGTCAGGTTCTCGCCTTGTCGGAACATCAGTCCCCGGCCCGTGATGCCGTGGATGAAACCTATCTTGAATGGCTATGTCAGCAGATCATCGCGAACCACTTCCTGCCGGTTCCGCCGGAGGAGGCCGTTTTTGTCGGTGATGGTGACTACCGGATGATTGGTGCCGAGTTCCTTGGCCATTTTGTCCGCCGTGCCGGGCTGCTACCAACGGATGATGTTCTTGATATCGGCTGCGGTATTGGCCGGATTGCAGTGCCACTCACCCAGTTTCTGGATCCGGAAAACGCGATCTATCACGGACTTGATCCCGTGGCGAACGGGATTGAATGGTGCAAACGTTCAATTACACCAGCCTATCCGAATTTCCGGTTCGAAACCCAGGATATCAAAAATTCGCTTTATAACCCCGAAGGATCCATCGGCGGACGTGGCATGCAATTGCCTTTTCAGGATGGAACATTCGATTTCACGGCAATGATCTCGGTGGCGACCCACCTGCCACCAGAAGAAATCGAAACTTATTGTTCCGAGGTGTTTCGTGTGCTGCGTCCGGGTGGACGGATTTTCCTGACGGCGTTCATTCTCCGGGAACAAGACGACCCGGCCAAGCCGGGCAGCGATGTGCGTCTGTCTGGGCTTGAAAAGGTCGAAGGTCAGCCGTGCTGGTATCTGCGCGGGGAGAACCCCATGGCGGCGGTCGGGTTTGACGAAGAATTTATCGTCAACGTCCTGACGTCAGCAGGCTTTGAAATCAGCTCAAAAAGCTTTGGTGGCTGGCGCGGTGAAACGGCCGAGCATTATCAGGACTTCCTTATTGCCAAAAAACCACGGAGGACCGCATGAACCCCCGTATTATGGTGCTGGCGCATAACCACCCGGACCTTCATCCCGGCGGAACCGAAATATTCGCCCATGATCTTTTCCATGCTTACAAGCGTGCGGAATGTGATGCCCTGTTTGTTGGTGCAACCAATGATGTTCACCGCGAACGCCGTCCGGGTACAAGCTTTCAGGCTATTAATGAGGCCGGTGATGAAATGCTGTTTTGGGCCGGGCATTTTGACCGGTTCAATATGTCGCAAACCGATCTTTATGCGGTTGCCCCCGATTTTACCCGATTGTTGAAAAGCTGGGATCCGGATGTTGTCCATATTCATCACCTGGTCCTGTGGGGTATCGAACTTCCAACATTGATCCGTCGTGTTTTACCGCATTGCCGGATCGTCATGACCCTGCATGACTATTATCAGATTTGCCCGAATGACGGTCTGATGATCAATCGTAAAAACCGACAGCGGTACACGAAGGCCGATGCAATTGGTCGCCTGTGTGGATTGGATGGATTTTCCCCGGATCAATATTCCATGCGGGCCGTCAATTTGCGCAATCACCTGCGTGTTGTTGATCAATTCATCTCGCCGAGTGAATTTCTTAAGGACCGCTATGTCGACTGGGGCATTGAGTCTGAAAAGATTTCAGTCATTCAAAATGGCCGCCCACCTGTTCCCGCCGCCCCCAAACGTGACATGGGAACGGGCATGCCCAATGTCTTTGGCTATTTCGGTAATCTGAACCCCTGGAAGGGGGCCGATGTCCTGCTTGAGGCCAGCAACAAACTGGTCGAAGACGATGTTGATTTCGATCTTCGTATCCATGGTGACGTGCTGTTCCAGACGACCGAATTTACCGAGCGGATGGAGCATCTGTTTGAAAAAGCCGGCCATCAGGTTCACCGGCTAGGGGCTTATGAACGCGCAGACCTTGCAGAACTGATGGCGCGTGTCGACTGGGTCATTATGCCGTCCATATGGTGGGAGAATGCGCCGCTTGTCATTCAGGAGGCCTTCCAGCACGGACGTCCCGTAATCACCAGTGGCATCGGCGGCATGGCCGAGATGGTGCGCGATGGTCATGACGGCATTCATGTACGCCCCGATGACCCAGCAGAACTGGCGCGTGTCATGAAGGACTGTGCAACCAATCCGAAACTTTGGAAAAAACTGTCAGGGCACGTCCGTGCACCTGCCGCGATTGATGATGTCGCGCAGGAATATCTCGTGATGTTTCGTCAGATGATCCGCCCCGATTTTGTTGCAGCCTGATTTTACTTAGGAGCGCTTTATGGCACTCGCAGAAAAACAGACGATCAAAGATAACATCCAACCAGCTGCGACTATTGCGGCGGGCACACCACCAGATGTCAAAGACGCGACGCCAACCCTTGAAGGACGGGTTGACGCCATTGATCAGAAGCGCCTGTTTGGCTGGGTTTGGTCACCCGAACGTCCTGATGCGCGGATCGAGGTTGTCATTCGCCTGAACGGGCACGCATTAATAAGACTCAAAGCGGAAAACGAACGCGTTGATTTACGTCGCAATGGAATTGGTGATGGCAAGCACGCCTTTGAAGCTGAACTGCCAGATGCCGCATTGGCCAGCGCTGAAAACATTTCGGTATGTGCGGTCATTCCCGAGACCGGCGAAGAAATTGACCTTCGCATTCCATCGCAAAGCGAACAGGAAGCACACACTGCGCTAAATGCGCCGCTTAGTAAGATCCTTGATCGGCTTGATCGACTTTTAGCAGCCCAGCACATTTTACAGAACGGACAGCGTGAAGCTGCCAAGCGTCTTGTCAGTGCGTCAAAGCGCATGGACGAACTGGCATCTGCAGATGATGGCATTGAAGCAGGGGTGAAGCTGGTTCGGACCGGTCAGGAAGAAATCTCCAGCCGGGTGGATGAACTGGAAGTGTTTCTGGTGCGTTTCGACAAGTCACTTGGCGGATTTGACGAACGTCTTTCGGTCCTGACCGCACGCCACACCAATGATCTTAGAACACCGCTTTTGATCTTGTCGTGCCTGATCGGGGTTACGGCGGGATTGGCAATTGGCGCGGTTGTCTGGTGAGCGTGCGGGCATGAAATTTTTTACATCGCTGACGACAGACACAGACCCCGATAAAGACAAGGAGGTGCGGGCATGACTGAAGCTTATGGAATGCCTTTGGATGGCAGAACCGTCGTTGCCGCCTTGGTTGATGATGGTTTGGCATTGATGGTCGGGGTTGGGAATGCCCTGCCAGCGACTATTGATATTTATCTTAACAATCAGTCCGATGCCAAAATACAGGCATCGGTGATCAGTTGGCGTCGCAACGAAACCGATCAGGAAAATGCATACGGCTTCGTCGCCCTTTTGCCGATGAAGGATGTCTCCCCGCGTCGCCTTAAAACCGCATTGTTCCGTGGGGCGGGCAAACCACGCGAATACCGGATTGAAAACCGGCAGCAGCGGATTGAATCAATCCTTTCGTCTGTTGCAGGCCAAGCGGGCCCTGCGTTTGCCACCGTCATTGATGGTGTGATCGAGGCATTACTTGCGGGGGACCCGGACAAAAAACGTCTGCGTAAAGTTGCGGCCCTTGTTCAGATTGCTGCCCGCAGCAACGGCTTTATCGAAGTACTTGGCGGTCTTGAAGAAGGTGAGGTTTACATTCAGGGCTGGTCAAGCGACTTCCCGGTTGGGCGGACACGCGTCATCGCCATGGACGATGCGCCGATCCTGGCGGAATTGACCAGTGCTGATTTTCAACGTGATGATCTTGGTGACGAGGCATCAGGCGTGACCGGGCTGATGCTGGGCGATAAGCCAATTAATCCCGGCAAGCTCAAGCGCGTTTATTTCCGCGGGCGTGAAGGTTGGTATTCTATTGAGGTTTATCAGCAGCGCGTTCTTGTCGCACCGCCCGATGTTCCGGCCCATATTCGCTCTGTCTTGGGGCGCGTTCGAGCCCCTGAGAACATCCTGCATCAATTGCGTATGGCCGCACATCGTTTTGATGGTCGCGATACTGTTTCCGAACTGGACCGTCCGGTGCGGATCGGGATTGATTTCTCGCTCCTGATCGAAGGCAGCGGTGTTTTGATTTCAGGCTGGATGCTTGATCCTGATCGCGCGGTGGAAAATGTATCGCTGCGTGTCGGGGGTGAACTTGTTCGGATTGACGATCATTGGACACGGCAGTCACGTGCAGATGTTACCGGTGCCTTTGCAAATGATCCGATGTTTTCGGGGATGAACCCGGCGCGGAACAACCACGGTTTCCTGGTGTTCTGTTCGTTGGAGGATACGCCGCCATCTGACCAGCCGGTGTATCTTGAACTGGGACTTGTTGATGCCTTTCCGGCTTATTGCCCCTTAAACCCGACACGTGCATCGGCCCGTCAGGCGCTGTCGCGGGTTTTGCCATCGCTTGATCCGCGTTCGGTCACCGCATCGAACAGTATCGAACGCCAGTTCGGGCCGATGTTACAGGGCATGGCCGCCCAAAGCCCATATGCTGTTGATGTCCACGATATCGGTAATTTTGATGAAAACGCACCGGTAACTCTGGTGGTAGGTGTCGATGACACGATCAATGATATTGGTGTGACGATTGCACTTCTGGGACTTGATCAAGCCACTCGCCATTTGCCGATTGTGATTGCCGGGCCGGTTGAAAGTTTTGATCTGGTTGGCAGTGACATGCTGCGTCTTGCGGCCTTTTACAAACTCAATACCCGGATCGTTTTCGCCGAAGGGGTGGAAGATTTTTGTGACGCGCTTGAGGTCGGTGTTGCCGCAACCAACTCAGAAACCATCGGACTTGTCTCGGCCCATATTCTACCGCGTGACGATGGCTGGTTTGACCAATTGTTGGCCGCTTATCGCAAGCGCGGCAGTAAGGCACTTGTGTCACCGACCATCCTGTTCGAAGACGATTCTGTTCGTTGGGCAGGGACATGGATCGATGGTGACGCCAAAGGTGGTCAGTATTTGTCAGACCGGTATGTCGGCTATCCCTGCGCAGTTTTGGCCGATGCCGAACCAAGCGAAGTCAGTGCGGGAACCTTGGAATGCTGCATTCTGCCGCGTAAGGCATTTGTCGATACTGACGGTTTTACGCGCGGCTATATCGGTCCGGCCGAAAAGAGCCTCGATCTTGCACTGAAGCTGCGTATGGCCGGGACACCATCCTACTGGATCCCCGAAGTCGAAGTACTGGGCAGCGAACAATCCATAAGCAATGCCCCCGCCTGGGAGGAACTTTCGCATCGTCTTGACCGCTGGGCGTTTGATCGCCGCTGGTCATTGGTCGTCTCAAACTTGCGGAGCCATAACAATGCCGTCGACTGATTTGCGTGTCCTCGTTATTTCGCATGGCCATCCCAGTATTTCGCTGGGTGGGGCCGAAGTGGCCTCTTACAATCTTCATAAGGGTTTGAATGCGCTTGATGGGGTTGAAAGCTTCTATCTTGCGCGGGTCGGTAACCCTGTTCCGCGTCATGGCGCGTCTGCATTGATGAGCCTGCGTCAGAAGGACAACGAAATCCTTTATCATGCGGAAAACTATGATCATTTCCTTTTATCAAACGGCAGCACGGACGAGATAGATCGTGATTTCCTGCGGTTTGTGAAAGATTACGAACCAGACGTGGTTCACTTCCATCACTATCTCGGCCTTGGGCTAGAAACGATCTACGCCATTCGCGAAGCTTTGCCCGAAACAGCGATCTTTTTCACATTCCATGAGTTTTTGACGATCTGCCACAACCACGGACAGATGCTCAAAAGCGGTGGGACGAAACTGTGCAACCGGGCAAGCCCGATTGAATGCAACGGATGCTTCCCCGACATTTCACCGGCATCTTTCCTGCGGCGTGAACGGTTCATCAAGTCGATGCTTGAACTGGCCGATCATTACGTATCGCCCAGTGAGTTTCTGGCCAAACGCTTTGTCGATTGGGGCATGAAGGCCGAAAAGATGTCGGTGATCGAAAATGGTCTCGACATCAATGAACGGGCCAAGGACCGCCAACTTTCCAAAACACAGCCGCGTCGGTCACGCTTCGCCTTTTTTGGACAACTTACGATGTTCAAGGGCGCGGACATCTTGCTTGATGCGGTGGGACGTGTGCCAGATGAAATCTGGGGCGATGATGCACGTCTGATGATTTTTGGCGGTAATCTGGAACGCCAACCCCCTGAATATCAGGAGAAGGTCCACGACCTTATCGAGAAGGCTGGTGATCGGGTCCGTTTTTACGGTGCCTATCAAAACACCGAAATGCCCAAGCTGATGGAGCTTGCCGACTGGACGATCATTCCGTCGATCTGGTGGGAAAACTCACCGGTGGTCATTCAGGAAGCCTTTTTCCATGGGCGCCCGATGATCTGTTCGAACATTGGGGGCATGGCCGAGAAAATCACAAACGGGGTTAACGGGCTGCATTTCCGTGTCGGAAGTGCCGAAGATTTGGCCGACCGTCTGATTGACGTTTTAAGCGACAACAAGATTTGGGACCGGATGCGCGAGGGGATCCCTCGTGTGACGACCTATGAGGAATGCGCCGAGCAACATCTCGCGCAGTATCGGGAGGTTCTGAAAACGCGCCTGCTATCTGCAAAAGCCGCCACTGAGCAACATGTGGCAAGCACGGCATGAATTCGGAACAAAAACGTGATCAACCAAGGAGACACAATATGGCGCGCGTTCTCGTAATGATCCCGTCGGGCGAAGTCTACGACCACGACTGCGTCCGTTGGTACAACTATCAGGATGTTCAACGGAGCATCGATCACTATCACAATATCGGTGATGCCTTTGTCTACGATTCATCGCTGAAGCTGATGAACTACGACAAGCTCGGTGTTCTGCCGATTGCCGAACCCAAGATGGAAGACATCGACCGTCTTCGCGAGGAATATGACTATGTGTTCTTGCGTGGGTCGAACTACATCCATTCTGACATGGACTGGCGGAACACGATCGAGGTTCTTAAACGGTTGAAACTGCCGGTTCTGGGATTTGGCATCGGTGCGCAAGCCCCGGTCAAAGGGAAACTTGAGCTTTCTGATCAGACCAAAACCGTCCTGCGGATGATGGCTGATTCCACCACATCAATTGGTGTGCGTGGTGCCTATACTGCACAGGTTCTATGGGATCTGGGCATTACCAATGTTCGCATCGTTGGGTGCCCAACGGCATTTCGTCAGAACAATCCGGATATGCGGATCAAACTGCCGTCCCTTGAAAGTGTCAAGAATGTTGGCATTACCCTGCGCCGCGAAGTCTCGCCAGCGTATGCTCAGGACATTAAACGCTATCTGACTTTCCATCGGGATCTGGTCAAACATCTGGCCGGTCGTTTCGATGACATGACCCTGATGGCGCAAGGTGAGCCCGAAGAAAAGAAACTGGTCTTTGGCTCTAACATCCAGCGTGAAGAAGCCATGCAGGCGCTTAAGAACAACGATTGGGTCAAGAATTGGTATCTCGACGATACGATGGAACGCCTTTACCGCGAAAAGCTGTTCTATTCGGATGTGGTATCTGACTACGAAGATCTCGTCCGTCAGAAGGATTGCGTTCTGGGCTATCGCCTGCACGGTAACCTGATGGCGCTCTCGAACGGTGTGCCGTCGATCTACTTTACCTATGACAGCCGGACGGTCGAATTCGCAGAAACCTATCAAATCCCGTCGTATGACGTGTTCTCGACAAAGGAATTCGTGCTCGAGGATTACTGGGATCAAGGCCTGTTCGACAAGTTCAACCGCGCTTGGTTCCAGACTTATCGCGAAATGGCTTTGTTCCTGAGCGAAAATAACATCGATCACAAAATGGTCGATGTCATGAACGCTGACACGCAACTTGAACGCAAGGTGGCGTGACCGCATCCGGTACAGCTGCTTTGACTGTCCCGGATCGGGGACTCATGGCGGCTGTGCTTTCCCAAAGCTGTTCAGAAAATTGAACAACATCAACAAGGAGACACGGCAATGACTGTACTTGTAACGGGTGGCGCAGGATATATCGGTAGTCACGCAGCACTGGCACTTCTTGATGGCGGGCGCAACGTCGTTGTTCTTGATAACCTTAGTCAGGGATATCGTTGGGCGGTTCCCACTGGGGCTGCGTTTGTTGAAGGTGATTGTGGCGATTATGATTTGGTGCGTCGGGTTATTTCCGAACATGACGTCACGGCAATCATGCATTTCGCGGGCTCAATCATTGTGCCTGAATCCGTGATCTATCCTCTGGAATACTATTACAACAACACGGTGAATTCGCGTGCCTTGGCGCAGGCGGCTGTGGATAGCGGGATCGAGCATTTCATCTTTTCCTCAACAGCGGGTGTCTACGGCGAACCCAAAAGCACGCCGATCCTTGAGGACTTTTCACTCAAGCCGATATCGCCGTATGGCACATCAAAGATGATGACCGAAAAGATGCTGGCCGATGCAGCGATTGCCCATGATCTTCGATATGTCGCGCTTCGCTATTTCAATGTTGCCGGTGCTGATCCCAAAGGTCGGTCCGGGCAAACATCTCGCAAGGCCACCCATCTGATCAAGATCGCCAGTCAGACCGCGACGGGTGCGAGGCCTCAAATGGCAATTTATGGCGAAGATTACGACACGCCCGATGGGACATGCATCCGGGATTACATCCACGTTTCCGATCTCGCCAAGGCGCATGTTCTGGCGCTGGAATACCTTGAAGACGGTGGTGAAAGCGACGTGATGAATTGCGGGTATGGTCGCGGGTTCTCTGTCAAGGAAGTCATCGGTGCGGTCAAACGCGTTTCGGGTATTGATTTTGCGGTGGAGCGTGCTGAACGTCGCCCGGGTGATCCGGCGGCATTGATTGCAGCGGCTGACCGGGTGCGTGAAAAGCTCGGCTGGACGCCAGAATATGATGATCTCGACGCCATCGTGCGCCACGCGCTTGATTGGGAAGAAAGCCTCAAAACACGTCAGGTGGATGCGGCCTGACCGCATAACGATCTAAAACTGAATTATTCAGATACGAGCAAACGGTTCGATCATAACGCCGATCAACGGTGCGAACCAAGACAGCAGGAGTTATGTCTATGAGCCAGGTTTCCCCAACCTCGGGCCGTAAGCCCCGCATTGGCGTTTTAATGCCCGCAGGCCGGATCGAAGGTAACATCGGTGTCGTCACCCATACATATGGTGCGCCCGAAAAGGCAAAAACGCTGTTTACCAATATTGGTGACTGTTTTGTCTATGACTCATCCTTGCGCATTCTCGACTATTCCGAACTGTTCCCGATTTATGTGCCTGCAGACGGCAATCTGTCTGAAACACAGATCGAAAAGATCAATCAGCTGGACTACATCTTTTTGCGCGGCTCGAACTATATCAATGCCAATGGTCAGTGGGATCCGATTACGGCGGTTCTTGAAAAAACCAATGTGCCGGTGATTGCCTTTGGCATTGGTGTTCAGGTGCCTGACAATTCGGAAAACTATGTCAATGAGTCCACCAAACGCTTTTTACAGTTGATTGCTGATCGTTCCACCACCGTTGGGGTGCGGGGCAACCTGTCGAAAAAGGCGTTGAATTCGATCGGAATCAAAAATGTTCGCATTTTTGGCTGTCCAACCGCATTTCGTCATTGCAAGCCGGAATTGAAATTGCCGCGCATTGAGGCATCTGCCATCAATAGGCTCGGCTTTACTCTTCGGCGCAAAACGCACGGCTTCCAGACGCTTCAACGCTATATGTTGCGGATATTGGCAGAACGCTATGACACTGAAATTCTCTGTGCAGGCGAACTTGAAGAAAAGCAGATTTACTATGCGCGTACCAAGCAAGTCGAAAATGATGGTCAGGTGATGAAGAATGCGGTTCAGAAACTGACGGCGGAAAAATGGCTGTTCGGTGCAAAAGATCCGCTTCTTGATTTGTATAAGTCGTCACTGTCGGTTTTTGAAAGTGTTGCCGATTTCGAAAAGGCAGAGCAATCCCTTGATGCTGTGACGGGCTTTCGACTGCATGGCAATTTGCTGGCACTCGCGAACGAAGTTCCGGCACTTTATGTCACCTATGACACCCGGACCCGTGAATTCGTCAAGACGCTCGGTATTCCATATATCGATGGGCGCTACATGGACAAATTCTCGTTCGAGGAAGCCTGGGACAATGCTGATTTCGATCTGTTCGAGAAAACCTATCAGCAGCGTTTTGGGGAGCTGAAAAAGTTCCTTGAAGAAAACAGCATGGCACACCGTCTTGGTCGCGTCCCGACTCCCTATGTCGCAGAGGCGGCGTGACATTGCTGCCTGAGGCACATGGTCGTTCCCCCAGAACGCCATGTGCCTCGTATTTTCCCCACTGATGATGACAGGGAAATTTGCTGTGCCCAGACTGAATCCATCACGACGCATGATCGCGACCATGGCCTTTGCCGCCGGTATGACTCTTGGTGGTCTTGTCGGCTGGAACCCGCCCGTGGCTGCAACTGAAGTGACCGTCTCTGGATCCGAAAAAGTCATATTCGATAGTGACGTTTCAGGGTGTGACAACCATCATTTACCAGACTCCCCCGCAAGGGCCTTTCGCAATGCCCAAGGCAAAATGGTGATGTTTGCCCCGAACTTCCAGAACCGGGCATTTGTTGGCTATGGGTTTAATAGTCTCAAGCCTGATTGTGATAGCCGTTTTATGGCCGCAGGCAAGGCATCGCCTGACCTGCTTGATGACCGGACATGGTTGCAGGCGATTTATACAAACGATGGGCAGAACGTATATGCACTTGGCAGTGCCAGCTTCATGCCCTATCGCCATGATATGCCGTGCAAAGACCGCACCAAGCGGACCGATTGCTGGATCAATGGATTGGTGACGTTAAAATCCACGAATGGTGGAAAGACGTTTGATTATCTCGGCAACCCGCCGCATCACGCACCGTTTCCGCCGCCAAAACCCTATCGGGATGATCGCAAACGCGCGCCAAGTTATGTGACGGTGACCAATATCATTTCCTGGCAGAACTATCTTTACGCCATTGTCTGGCGCCGCGCGGATAACTGGGAAGAGTCGCGCAACTGTCTGGTGCGCGCACCTGCCAATGACCCATCACGGTGGGATGTCTGGAACGGAACGGAATTTGAAGAAGCCGCCACCTTGACCGACGCAGGATGGTCGGTGCGGCAAACCGAATGTGCACGCGTTGGACCAGTTGGCGTGTCGTCGATCCGTGGGTTGGTGCGTGATGAAGCCAGCAATACATTTATTACTGTATATCTGCACCGTATCCGTAAAAAGGATCAGCCTGATATCTCGGGGTTCTTCTACTCCACCTCAAGTGATCTGAAAAACTGGTCCGCACCGAAACTTCTATATGCTCAACCATTGCGTCGTGATGCTGATGAAGGTGAACCGTTTGTGGCCTATCCGTCGATCATTGATGACGACAGCATGGACCGTTTGTATGGCACCGTTGATGACCAAGCCAGTCTGGTTTTTGTCCGTTTAATGCCAAAACCCTACAAGGATCGTTGGCGGGTTTCGCGCCAACTTGTCCGCGTGCCGATCACGATCAAGGAGGACTAGCCAATGCTAACCGAATTTGACACGTTTGAAATTCAAGGCCCGGTTTTGTTTGTGCCCAACAGACATCGTGACCCACGCGGTATTTTTGCCGAAACCTTTCGGGCCGACGAATTCCGGGATGCAATCGGCGATGTCGATCTGGTTCAGGAAAACCAGTCGATCAGTCATCCGATCAATACGGTGCGCGGTTTGCATTATCAGGCCGAACCCCATGCGCAAGGCAAACTGATGCGGGTTGTTCAGGGCGCTGTTCTTGATGTCGCTGTTGATATCCGTCCGCATTCACCGACTTTTGGACGCCATATCAAAATCGAATTGAGTGCCGAAAACTGGTATCAGTTGTGGATTCCTCCGGGATTTGCGCATGGCTTTAAAACGTTACGGCCCGATACCCACGTTATCTACAAGGTGTCTGACTATTATAGTCCCAGCCATGATCACGGCATTGCATGGAATGACCCCGACCTTGGAATTGACTGGGAACTCTATGGTCAGCAGGCCGTGCTTTCAGACAAAGATCGGCAACAACCACGGTTCTGTGACGTTACCCCACTGTTTGCAGGTGGCGCGATATCGGCGGATGTCTCACGGCTGCACGGACAATTTGCCGCGCGCTAACGCACACAGAATGAAGATCGATTTTGGCGTTCAGGCAGTGTGGGCTCACCTCACCTCGCGGTGCACAGCTTTAAATTTGCCGGCTTTCCAGTTGTATTGTGTGAAGGGCAAATGGCTGCCCTGAGCCCGCTTTGATTTGATCTTGATGTCTTCGGGGGCGAATCAAGTTTCACGGAAACTGGTACTTAGTAGAATCCCATTTGTATTTCTGTGTGGTTAGAAATCTAAAAGGACGCAAAAACGGCTAATAAACTAGGTGGAATTTGGTTGTATTTGGCGAATGAACATTGGAAATCCGGGCGTTTGAGCCTCTTTTACGGTTTTCTGACATTTTTTGCCAAAAAGGTATTTACAGGTCGGAGTTAGGGCCCTATAACCCGCCTCCA